>Ga0315306_10000509_pt1 | contig 18759 bp, 22 predicted proteins | sample TDP1_MG_FD_203803 | JGI IMG/M metagenome (GOLD analysis project Ga0315306, IMG submission 203803) | Freshwater sediment microbial communities from Lake Towuti, South Sulawesi, Indonesia - TDP1 | ecosystem: Environmental > Aquatic > Freshwater > Lake > Sediment | place: Indonesia: South Sulawesi... | reverse complement strand
GCTAGCATTTTATTTCATAAGTGCACTGAAAGCCCTTTATAGTAGGGAGTATATGCAAATTTAGTTCCTATGAGGGGATGTTAAATGTCGAAGATAGAGCCAATCGTTAAGGTTGAGAACATCGTTGCCTCTGCCATTCTGAAACATGGGATCGAATTAAACGCGGTGGTGAGGGCTTTTCCAGAGGTGGAATACCGTCCAGAACAGTTCCCAGGACTAATCTTTAGATTGAAAAAGCCTAAAGCCACCAACCTAATTTTCGGCTCGGGCAAGATAATCTGTACCGGGGCCAGGTCGGAAAAGGAGGTGGAAAAGGCCTTAGGGAGGCTCTTTAACATGTTGAGGGATGGCGGCATACTAATCATGGGAAAACCGGAGATAAAGGTAACAAATATTGTAGCCTCGGCAAACCTTGGCGGAACCATTGATCTTCTACAGTTTTACGAGTCTGAGAGGAACATGCGCGGAAGAATCATGTACGAGCCGGACCAGTTCCCAGGTATGATCTATAGAACGGAGGATCCAAGAACTGTGATCCTCCTCTTCTCCACTGGAAAACTTGTCTGCACAGGCGCCACAAAAGAGGAAGATGTCCACCGGGCAATTAAAAAGCTTCATCAGAGACTAGAGGAGGAAGAGCATATACATTACGAGTAACTCGCATCTTCTTCTGCCGCTGGTTAATATCGTCTTTTCTGTTTTTTAAACGGTCTTCCAACCGGCTCTGACCAAGGTGTTTTTATGTGTATCTGCTCCGAAAGGTTATTCCTCGTGTTTACCTCTCCAATCTCCTTGTCCATCTTTTCCACCATCCCGCGCCCTCCAGCGTTCAGCCTTAAGGATCCCTTAAATAGGTAGGTGTACCCGTTCCTAATTTCGATTATATCGCCAGCCTTGAACCGGCCGATCTGATCGCCCCAGAGGGTTAAGAGTACCGATCCTGTCTCGTCTCCTACGAAGGCGTCGGCGACCCGATGCTCTGAGCGACCCCTTCTGGAGAAGATTACCCGCGGCAGGCCCATGTTAAGAATCTTCACAACCACGTTTACGTTCATAAAGTCAGGCTTTAAAGCCTCCACCTTCATATATCCTTCCGACATTTTGCTCATAAACACATCTCATGAAACCATTCTGAAAGGCTCATATGCCTAATAGATAACTTTCCATTTTTAAAGTTTCTTATTCCAGCCATAGGCAAGACAATTCTGTTTATGGCGTTGAGTGTTAGAACCTCCAGTACACTAAACCATTAAAGTAGTTCACGCCAAGCTCAACTTCCTCCCCCCTACGAGGGAGGAAACCTTAATTACTCTGCTCTTCACCACATTATTGGCGGAAAAGTTTTCCAGAGGCAAAATGGGCTGGAGTGCTTCATGGAAATAAAGGGTTTCGTCGATGTGAGTCTTGTGGACTGGGATGGGAGGGTGTCTTCCGTCATATTTCTTCCCCGTTGTAACCTCCGCTGTCCCTACTGTTACAACTCCACCTTGGTCCTCCATCCTGGGGAGTTACCGACTGTTCCCTTTAAAGAAATAGAGGATTATTTGAAACAACATCGGGACTGGATTGACGGCGTAGTCATTACTGGCGGTGAACCCACGGTCCATGAGGGCCTGCTGAACCTTTGTTCAAAAATAAAGGGAATGGGTTTCTTGGTTAAGCTGGACACTAATGGAACTAATCCCGGCATGGTCAAGGCGCTGATCGAAAAGGGCATGGTGGATTACGTAGCCCTCGACGTTAAGGCTCCCTTAAAGGAGGAGAAATATTCCGTTGCCTCAGGGATTAATGCGAAAATTTTGTTGGGAAAAATTAGGGAAACTGTAAAGACCCTACTGGATTGTAAGGTAGAGTCCGAGTTTAGAACAACCTTAGTTCCAACCCTCCACGAAAAGGCGGATGTGGAGGAAATATGCAAAGAAATAAGGGGATGCCAAAAATATGTTATTCAGAACTTTAAAGGTGGCGTGGAGACAATAAATCCGAATTTCAAAGGGCTGAAGCCGTTTACAGACAGGGAAATGAAGGCCTTTCTCACCTTAGCTAAAAAGTTTGTTCCCAACACAATTTTACGGGGCGCCCCAACCCTATCTTCACAAATGGAGAGATGAATACTTTTTTAGAGACAGCCAAGAGAATGATTCCTAACACGATACTGAGGACTAGGTGAGGGTAAGCCCCTTCCCAGTTATTTCCCCTATTTCCTCTTTCAAGCTCTTCGTTAGGTCAAACTTTTCCTCGACCTTCTCCTTTATTCTTTCTATGGTTCTAACTGGTGTGGGGTCTGTCCTTCTAAGTATGGCCAAATAGACGCTGGTCATGTCTCCTATATGGAGCAGTGAGAAGATCTTCGCCAGTTTACCCCTCCCTACGGCATAGATTTCTAAGACCCTCTGGGCCTTGTACAGCGCCAATTGCTTGGTCACTTCAATTTTGCGCCTAATTTCTGGCGCCTCATCCTGGTCCCTAAGGAGGATCACAGAGAACTTTCTGGTGAGGGCCTCTGGTGCCTCCCACCCCATCACTTCATTGTGGTTGAGTTCCGGGAAAACCTCCCAGTAGCTGGGAACCTTGCTGTTTTCGTTGAACTGGGTTTTCCATCGATGGGCTACAGCCCCATAGGGTCCGAAGCCGTAAACTATGGGGATAGTCTCCGCCAGCTTCAGGGCCAATTTTTTTGAAGGGTTATTGTCCGTAATGGTTTGAGGTGCGGTTTCTTTTCTCAGTTTCTGGAGAATTTCCGCGGTTTCAGTGACCTCTCCCTCTATCTCTAGGGGCAAGCCGATCTTTTTCATAAGAACTGGAAGGGGAAAGAATAAGTAGGGTATCGCGGCGCGAGGAGGCATGCCTTCTGGTATCTTTAGGTAGGGGATTCGCAATTTCTTTGAAAGGGAGAGGAGGTGGCCTCCAGACGTTATCGTCATCACCATGCAGCCTCGCCTGATGGCGTCCACAAGGGCTCTCAGGGTCTCCTCCGTGTTTCCCGAGTAGCTCACTGCAAAAACTAGGGTGTTTTGGTTGGCATAATTCGGCAGGGCGTAGTCCCTACAAACTTCTATGGGTATGGGGACTTGATCCCGTAGCCAGTCTCGAAGGATTTCTCCCCCTATGGCGGACCCGCCCATGCCGGCAATTAAGACACATCGGGGCTGTTTATAGGTGATTGAAGCACTTTCAGAAATATTCACCTCATCCGGGATTCTGGTCCGTTTAGCTCGTTTTATTGCCTCCGCGCAATCCTCTGGTATCCTCATGCAAATCTTTATCATCTCACTTTTGTCAATTTCCTTGATCTCTTCCTCTTGGTCTAGAACGTTTATTTCGTGCATAACCTTCGCCCCATGAGCCCACAGAAACTATATTTTCTCTCTGAGATTTTAAAGCTTCAACTATACTTTTCGTTCCATTCTCCAATAAGGAGATATGGAGATGTCCGGTTAGACCTAGTTTCGTCAATTTTTAGGGTCGATATTTAGAAGGAGTTTACATTATCTAAAAGTAGCTCATTCGGGAAGGGGTTTCACTTTGACGGCTTTCGGTCCTCTGCCTGTGTCTATCACTTCGAACTCTACCTTTTCTCCTTCACTGAGACTGTTCTTGCCCTGAATCTCCGAGTTGTGGACAAAGACGTCTCTGCCGTCTTCAGTGGTGATAAAGCCGTAGCCCCTCATGCTGAGCCATCTCTTCACCGTGCCTTTTGTCATTTTTTCACCTCTCTCGTTTATGTCTTCAGGTTATTGTCATTCCGACTATTATACTTTTACGACTGGTGGGTAAATGTGAAGGGAAAGCGCGTTAAAGGCTAAGATTAATATGTTGGAATCGATAATTAAAATGGCATAATCGGTAATCTTTGAGGAGGTTCTCTGTTGAGTGACTGGTGGAGGAGTAGGCGGAGAAGGCGGCCATACCCTTGGTTTGACATCTTTGAGGATTTTGACAGAATTGAGGAAATGATGGATGAGATGATGCGCCAGACCTTTGAAGAACCCACAAGGAAATCGAGGATTTATGGTCCTCACGTTTACGGTTTTTCCATGTCCATTGGACCAGATGGAAGGCCTGTCATTCGTGAGTTTGGCAACGTTCAACCTGGCCGTTTTGGTCCCCAGCTTAGGGAGGAGCGGGAGCCCCTCATAGACATTATGGAGGAGAAGGAAGACGTAGTTATCGTAGCCGAGCTTCCAGGGGTGGAGAAGGAAGATATTAGTCTTCATGCCACCGAGGATCAACTCACCATCTCGGTGGATAATCCCAATAGAAGGTACCATAAGGAAATGCCGTTACCCACCAAGGTAGACCACAGGTCCGCCCGCGCCTCCTACAAAAATGGGGTGCTTGAGGTTCGTTTAAGAAAGCTTGAGGCGAAAAGGGCTGAAGGGGAAAGGATTCATGTAGAGTAACCTTTTAGGTTATTCTCCACTCCTTTTAATCGTCCTTTTCTAATTAATCCTGTCTATTATTTTTAGGGTATCTTTCAGTGACTAAAGGTTGTCTTGTTACACGACTATCCTCACCGTATGCTCCAACGATTGAGGCGTTGTAAAGATTAACCTTAACTCCAGTGTAAAATTTATTAGGTTCACTAAACTTATTAGAGTCAACGGTAAGGCTGGTGTAGTCCTCCAAATGCCCGGCAGATTCCTCCAAGTGTTTAAGCCCGTTTCGAGGTTTATGCCTGAAATCAGTTCGCCCGAGCGAACTATAAAGTTTAACGAGAAGCTTTTCTGGACTGGAATAGCCCTGGCCCTTTACCTCGTAATGGCGGAGGTGCCCCTCTACGGAATTGGTCTGAAAGGAGGAACCCAATTAACCTATCTCAGAATAATCTTTGCCTCCAGCCAAGGCTCCCTCATGGAGCTGGGGATCGGCCCCATCGTAACGGCGGGTCTTATCCTGCAGCTCCTCGCCGGGTCTGGGATGATAGGCTTCGACTCCTCCGACCCTGATGACAGAGCCCTCTTCACAAGCGCCACCAAGGCCCTCACCCTCGTCATGATCGGGGTTCAGGCCTCAGCCTACCTCTACGGAGGACTGTTTGGAACTGGCCTCGACATAAGGGTGTCCATCGTCATCTTTCTCGAACTCATAGCTGCCGGATTAGTGCTCATGCTCCTGGATGAAATGGTTCAGAAGTGGGGAATCGGAAGTGGAATAAGCCTCTTCATCCTCGCGGGAGTAGCCCAAAAAATTTTGTGGGATAGCCTATTTACGGGCCCGTTTATGTCGGATGGAAAGTATTATGGGGCCATACCTGCCCTCGTTCAGACGATGATGGACGGTGAAAACTTCTGGGGGGTCTTCGTTAGACCTGGAGACCTCCCCAGCCTTTTGGGTCTTATTGCAACCGTAGTGACCTTCCTCGTCATAATTTATCTTCAAGATGTGAGGGTTGAGATTCCAGTTGCCTACGCCCGCTACCGCGGATTTCGAGGAAGATACCCCATTAGGCTCCTATACGTCTCCAATCTGCCCGTGATCTTCGCCTCCGCCCTATTCGCGAACATATATTACATATCCCAAATCCTTTGGAGAAACTATCCTGACAACTTTTGGGTTCAGCTCCTAGGCAGTTACAAATGGAGTGAGGATGGTCAGCCCGTGCCTATAGGCGGCCTCGCCTACTTTGTGACCTCCCCCCGAGGGCCCTTGGAGGTCCTTGATCAGCCTCTGCGAGCCCTCATATTCCTGGGCATTATGGTTGCCTTCTGCGTAGTCTTCTCACTCACTTGGCTTGAAGTAGGAGGATTAGACCCTAAAACGGTGGCAAAACAGCTCATGGACGCAGGGATGCACATCCCCGGATTTCGAAGGTCCGAAAAACCCATCGAACTGATCCTTAAACGTTACATCCCCGCAGTCACCATCTTCGGAGGCTTCCTAGTCGGGTTGATAGCCGCGGTCACCGATTTCGTCGGCGTCTTTGGGACTGGAACCGGGGTGCTTCTAAGCGTCGGAATTTTATACCAGTATTATGAGCAGTTGATGAGGGAGCGGATATCTGATATGTATCCCGCATTAAGGGGCCTCCTAGGAGGATAAAATTGGAGGAATGATAACATGGTTTCCCCTTGGGAATGGTTGATGGAGCCTCCGGGTTCAACACTCCTCATCCTAGGTGTTTCCATACTCTTTTCACTTACCATTTCTCTCCTCAACCGTTTCTTCGCTGGTAAAAGAGATGTCAACCAGCTTAAGGCTTGGCAAAAAGAAATCGCCGAATGGGAAGCCGAGTCTAAGAGGGCTAAACGCACGGGAGACAAGCGGCTCCTTAGAAAGGTTAAGAAACAGGAAAAACGAATACAGCAACTTCGATCCCAGATGGCTTCCCAATCGCTTGGGCAGCTTAAGCTAATGCCGATTAGCATGCTGCTCTTTTTCCTCATTTGGCTAGGCCTAACAGGCAACATCCTCGGCTTGGAGGTTTTTCCGCCGCCTCCTTTTACCTACGGCGTTGTTGCTTGGCTACCATGGTTTGGCAACCCCCTACCCTTATATTTATTTCAATGGTACATCCTTTGCTCCATCACCGCCAGCGCCCTCACTACCCGCCTATTTGGACAGCAAATGGGGGCCTCGGAGTAAATTGCCCCGCCCCTCCTTGAGGTCAAGAAGCAAGAAGCGCCTTTCCCTCCCATTGCCTGGAAGAAGGATTAAAAAACATTATAAAAGGGAAAAGGCTAATTTTGCAAGGTGTTCCAGATGCGGTGGGATCCTTTCAGGGGTCTCCCGCCCAGTTCCTTCAAGGCTCTCCGCAAGTCAGAGAAGGCCTGAACGCATTCATGGTGGTCAACTGTGCCCCAGTTGTCTCCGAAATCTATTAAAATTCACGGCCAGAGGCTGAATAGATTTCTTAAAGGGAGGGCTTCCGATGGTCCGTATAAAGGAGGGCGAAAAGGTCGTTGTGTGCGTATGTGGCATGGCTGGGTGTGGGAAAAGCACCTTGGCTAAGCGGTTGGCTAAAAAATATAGATTAAAGTACCTATCAGGGGGGAATGCTCTAAAGGCCTTAGCCCTCGAACTGGGGTATAAACCTGGAGGAAGGGGCTGGTGGGAAACCGAAGAGGGCCGAAGATTTCTTCAACAGCGGATGGGAAACCCCGATTTCGACAAGAGGGTTGACGAAAAATTGATAGAGTGGGCAGAACAGGGAAACGTGGTCTTCGACAGCTGGACCATGCCCTGGCTGCTGAAGGATGGCTTTAAAATATGGTTAGAGGCCTCCCCCAAGGTAAGGGTGAAAAGGATCGCCAAAAGAGACGGCATAAGCCCCGAAAAGGCCATGGAAGCACTGAGGGAGAAGGACAAAAAAACCCAGGTTATTTATAAGAACCTATACGGTTTTGACCTCGGCGAAGATCTCTCCCCCTTCCACCTAATCCTCGACGTTAACGAATTAAACGCCGAGGAGGTCTTCCGGGTCATCTCCATGACCCTAGAATGCCTCTACATAAAGAAAACATGAGACTTAAATCTATAAAGCCTAATTTTAACCGTATAAAGTAGGCCACACACGTTTTCTCATGAGCATCACGCCTACATGATGGCAGACATACTCAAAGCCCACTTCAATGAGGTTACCGGCTTCCTCAACCATTCTGGTTGTTGCAAAGTGAAACTCGTCGGCTGCATCTTGGAATAAAACCTTGTCAAGCTGAATGTACAGGACTGTGGTTTCTACGCTTTTGTGGCCAAGCAAATCTTTTGTCTTATGATATTCCATCGTGACTTTCCAGTGGCGCAAAGGGCACAATAATTATTTTTAAGGTCTTAAATCTTTAATTCCCTCTATGAGTTGGATCACATATTCTGAAAGTTTTGCACATTTTTGTCCTAAAGAAACTGTTATGTTTGATTCCATATGATAATCAGCATCCACTCTTTTCTCTCTAAGTTGATCTAAAGGGTTACCTATCATAGACAAACCTTTTTCCATGAATGTTTGTATTACTATTCGGTGAATTTCGCTACTTTCGGGTATCCTAACGCCCTTCTCACGTAGTTTTTGGCGCGCGATTAAAAAAGCAGCATAGTAAGCTCTACCTATCGCGGTTCTGGCTCTGCTTTCACGTTCATAGTCTCCATCATTAAGTAGATCATTGGCTAAATCGAGAAATCTTCGTGGGTCATAGACTCTTTCCATTTTTGCTAAACTTCCTAAGTAAGGTCCATGTGTATGAACAAATTCTTGTTAAGAACTTCTACACGTTTTCTGTCGCTTTCATCCATATGCTTGATTGTTTCAGCTATTCTTTTTCTGATCCTGAAATCAAATCTCTGCCAAAGTTTCATCTGCTCCTCAAAACTCATTGGGGGCACAGTTAAAGTGAGTACCGTTCTTTTCCAGTCAGGAATCTCAAAATCTGAGTGAATTGAAATATCAAGAATTTCAAACGGATAAGAAAAGGCAAGTTCTCTAATCTCCGTTTCAATTGATTTAAATATCTTTTCAAAAAGAGGATCAGACACTATTTTGTCTTGAATCTCTTCCGACAGGACAATTTGATGTTCAACTTTTGGGAAAAGCGGGATACCTGAATATGGGTTATTAGTGGGCTCAATTGTTGGGGCTCTTATTGGCTCCCCATTATATTCCAATTTTTTATCTATTGATGATTTGCTCAATCCAGAAGGTTTTATGAAATTATCAGAGTCTGAAAAATCAATGATCGGTTCTAATGAGCTGTTGTCTCTGTATCTGTATCTAGCGAGTTGAAGTTTGATGAGCTCAAACTGTTGAATTAGAGCTCTTTTTTCATCTAAAGTGGTCTCTGTTCTAAATCTCTTCTTAAGTCTTCGACCTCTCGATTCTTTTAGTAGTGCAATCGCTGAGGGAAACTTAGGAGAACTTAAGCCTTTAAAAACCGCTGGAAGAATATCATTTTCCATAAGATTCACTATACCTTCGAGAATCTCATTTGGAGAGACTTCGGGGTTATTATACAATGCCTCAGTGATTATCTTAGAAATAAATGAACGTTCACTCATTCCTCATCACCTATACTTGGGTCTCCTTTTCCAAAGTCTTAGTTATACTTTCAGTTAATTTCTTCTTCACCTCAGAAGGTAGTTCTATCCCCCTTTCTACCTCCTTTTCAAATCTAAGTCTAACAGTGGGCAATTCCATGTACCGAATAAAGAACTCTCTCCAACCTTTGACAAGTTCCCATAGGACATCGTCTACCTCACTTACATCCTTTTTTTGGGTATAGATATTGCTTATCTTATCTATAAAAGGAAAGATTTCTTTTTCCACCTTTTCTACATCGATGCCCTTGCCGGGAATTGTATGAATCAAGCGAAAATAATCATAATATCTGTCAAGTGCTCTTATCAAAGAGACAACAAAAGTGTCTGCCAGTTCACCTGAATGAACTCTAAAAATACGGTCCATTTCATTGAGGATACCCTTGAGAAATAAATTGTGTGAGTCGAAAAGGGCACCTTTCTCTTTGTTGATATAGTCGAGTAACCAAAGAAAGGCCTTTCTCGTAAATTCAATGTTTTCTGAATAACTTTTTTCTTCAAAGTCGTTCATCACAAACTTTCTGATGTTTCGGTTAAAATCATGAAAGCCTTTCCATAGTTGGTCTTCATCAAATGAACCCGTTATTAGCTTATCTACCTCCTCAATGTATTTAAAACCATGCGATTTGGCCGTTGAAAAAGCCGTAGGTTTTTCACGGATTTTAAGACTCCCAAAGATGAAAGAAACATCTTTTAAGAGAAAACCGGGCAGGATTAACTTCTTGTTGGTGTCAAAAATCGCATTTGCCATCATACGGTTTGCAAAAATATTCATGTTATCAAATGAGTCATTTTTGAACGCCTCAAGAGCCGCTTTCACATCTTCTTTTATTGCTCGGTAGACACTATCCATCGTTCGTCCTTCCCGTTTACAATTAAAAGTAAACTTATTTATTTCTTTTTCCCTTGATGCGCGCGGTACTGAAAAAACCAAGGTTGCTTCAGGTCCTCTGCTTCTTTTGAGGTTTTTCCTTAGGCTTACTGATGTCCTTCTTACCCATATACGAATCACGAATATAGCACTCTACAGTAAACGTTATTTAAATCGATATTATCGGGTAACATAATATGGCGGAAAAGAGCCCTATTTAAGCCATGGAGCCAATAGACCTCCTAGATGAAACGAAGTCAGCCCCAAGGCATCTACACCGCCCTCCGAACTCTAACCGACCTTAACCTAATTGAAGAAAGGACTGGGAGTATATTTCCCTATCCGCGGTTGTTTTATTTAGTAGAAAAGGGCTGGAATATTGCTGAGAGGTTAGTTGAAATAAAACAGTTTTGGAGAACATAGCTTAACATTAGAGGAACAGCTCCTAGGAACTCTTAAGATGAGTTTGCACAAGACTACAGAAAAAAGAGTTTGCGGGAGATGTCACCACAACGTTAATTTAAATCTATAAATATAAGTAGGTGGAACTTCCCTTTCATCTGGACACGGTGGAGGATTTGAAATGGCTGCCGTTGAGGTTGGAAGGGTCTGTGTTAAGGTCGCGGGCCGAGAGGCTGGTAGGAAATGCGTGGTAGTGGATGTCATTGACAAAAACTTTGCCCTAATAACAGGCCCCAAAAAAGTGACAGGAATAAAAAGAAGAAGGGTTAATGTAAGTCACATAGAACCCACAGGAGTAGTCATCGACATCAAGCGAGGGGCCACTGACGAGGAGGTGGTGGAAGTCCTCACAGCCACAGGCAAACTGGAGGAGGAAATGACCAAAAAAGCGAAAGCCCCTCCACTAAAAACGTTTTAAACCTCTAAACCTTGGGGGTAGCGATGCAAGCAGTTACTGCACCTTGGAAAGTTAAGCGGAAACTTGTGGTTAAGGCCGAGGAGGAAACCGACCCCCGTTTTGGCCAAAAACCCGAGGAGAGGAGTCCTCAAAACCACATCAGGTTTGGAATAATAAACCTAGATAAGCCGGCTGGCCCCTCAAGCCACGAAGTTGCCGCTTGGATCAAACGCATCCTAGGCCTAGGGCGGGCAGGTCACGGCGGAACCCTAGGGGCTTAAGGCCGGGGAAATCCCAAAGTGACCGGGGTCCTACCCATAGCCCTGGAGGAAGCCACAAAGGTAGTCGGAGCCCTCCTCCTAACAGGGAAGGAGTATATCTGCGTCACAAGGCTCCACGCCCCAGTGGCGGAAGACCGCGTCAGAGCCATCATAAACGAGTTCCAGGGGATTCTATACCAACGACCCCCCCTTAGGGCTTCGGTTAAACGGAGGCTGCGAACTAGGAGGATTTACTACCTCAACCTTCTGGAAATGAGGGAAAGGAACATCCTATTTCAGGTGGGATGCGAAGCTGGCACTTACATTAGAAAACTCGCTTACGACATGGGAGAAGCGTTAGGTTGCGGAGCCCACATGCGGGAACTCCGCCGAACAAGGGTGGGGCCCTTCCAAGAAAATGGAGAACTGTTCACCCTACATGATGTGTCCTACTTCTTCGCCCAGTGGCAGGAAAAGGGGGACGAAAGCCTCCTCAAAAAGTTTGTACTCCCCATGGAAAAGGCCCTGGAATTTCTCCCAAAAATCTACATCCGCGACTCCGCCGTGGACGCCCTCTGCCACGGCGCCCACCTAACGGCCCCCGGCGTCCTAGCCCTAGAAACGAATATAAAACCCAACACCACAGTTGCCGTCCACACCCAAAAGGGGGAGGCTGTAGCCCTGGCCCAAGCAAGGGTTTCCACCCAAGAAATCTTAAAAATGGACCACGGCTTCGTGGCCAAAACCCAAAGGGTGCTGATGCCGAGGGGCATCTACCCCAAGATGTGGCGCCACGGCTCATCATAAATTCAGAAAGCTAAAATAAGGCAACGCCTTTATTTAGGCGATGCTTGCCGGGGTCTCCTAGGGCATCGTCAAAATGCGGGAAACCAGGTAGGGAGCAGACCCAAATAAATTGGAGGGGCTTAAGCCTGGAGCCGTCCACAGAGAGTCTGTGGCCCGTAAGGGCCGCGTGGGTTCAAATCCCACCCCCGGCGCCAAACTTAAATATTCACGGCGTAAATGATGTGGCAGTTATTTGCTAATGCAGAGGGACACGTGTATGGAAACAGAGAAGGTGCTCGTTCCAGAGTCTCTGCAGGAGACCCTTTGGCGTTTGGAAGAGGTCCGTCAAGGATTTAGAAGCAAATCTGTTGCTCAGGTGCAGGAAGCCCTTCAGTGGGTTCTCTCAAGACAGGGGTTGAAGGGATCCTACTCCAATCTATTCATGCCAACGAATCTGGACCTTACTCAAGGGGTACGCCTAATAACAGGTGAACGGATAGGGACTGGTGGGGGTGCTCGGCACATCCTCGGAGAAGAAGCGCTTCGAACAGTGATCGTTTGGGGACTTAAATCCTCTCCGGCTGTCACAGAAGCGCTGAGAGGCTTTGACCAGATCCTCGAAAGGGGAGGCAAAAGTGGAAGTTATTGTTGCCACAGGTGCACTATGGCTTTCCTTCGGACACTGGTAGTGGTTAAACCCGAGGAATGGAGTGGCATTCTTGAAAAGGGTTTCAATAGAATAAAGGGGGCGCGAACGTCTGATAGCAGGTGGCATGGCTTTCCATTCTTCTATACATTGCTAACTCTTTCCGAGATTGACGCACCTTCCGCACGAGCCGAGTTAAGATATGCCAGCAAAGTAGCCGAAAAGCTCTTGGAAAGGTACCGCGGTGACGACAGAACGTCCCGTTTCAGAAGGTTAGGATTAGAAGCAACCTTGAATGTTGTTTAACACGGATACCGTTGGTCTAATGGCTTGATAAGATTTAAGTCTATTTTATTAGAGGAGACATTGTTAATGTAAGGTGTATGGGGTGGTGTGTTTGAAGAAGAGCATCTTATATTTTGAAAACGCCGGTCCCGAGAACACGGAGGCGACCATCCAATTAGCCAAGGAGAGGGCCCTAGAGCTGGGCATTCAGGACATCGTTGTCGCTTCCACCCACGGCGGCACAGGATTGAAGGTTGCGGAGGCCTTCAAGGATAGGGGTTTCAACATTGTTGCCGTGACGATAACGGAGGGATATAAAGACGAGGGGTGGGCTATGACCCCTGAAGAAAGGTTGACGCTCCAGAAGAAGGGAGTGAAGGTTTTCACGGGCATCCACGCCCTCGGCGACGATGTCAACTCGGCCTTCACCGACAAGTATGGGGGCAAAGCCCTTAACGAAGTCGTGGCCCAAACCCTCTACAGGTTCTGCCAAGGAATGAAGGTCTGCGTAGAAATCGTCCTCATGGCCGCAGACGCGGGCCTAATTCCGGTCGATAGGGAGGTCCTAGCCATAGCCGGTACCGATAAGGGAGCCGACACGGCCATAGTTGTTAAACCATCCTACGCTAGGAAATTCTTGGATCTGCAGATAAAGGAGATCCTAGCCAAGCCCCGGTGAGGGAAATGAAGGTTATTCAAGGCTCCGTGGACATTAAAAGCCGGGATGAAGGCGACATGATAGACATCACCAGCGAAGTGCAAGCAATTTTGGAATCCACGGGGGTCAGGGATGGCATCGTAACCCTATTTGTCGCTGGCTCCACCGGCGCGTTAACGACCATAGAGTATGAGCCTGGGCTCCTCAAGGATTTCCCCGCCATGCTGGAACGGATAGCCCCTAGGAACATAAACTATGAACACGAGAAGATGTGGCACGACGGCAACGGCCACTCCCACGTCAGGGCTTCCCTGGTCGGCCCAAGCCTCACAGTTCCCTTCAAGGATCGGAGGCTAAATCTAGGAACATGGCAACAGATAGTCTTCGTCGAATTGGACATTCGCCCAAGAACTAGGCAAATAATAACGCAGATAATAGGGGAATAATCTCGAGGTGGCACAGGTGTTAGGTTGAAAGGCAAAACAATCCTCCTAAATACGACAGATTCGACGAAGTCGACATAAGTAACTTCTAAAATGAAACATAACATGCGAAACTTTCGACCTCTGTTTATATTAGTGACTTTTCATACATTAAAACAAAGGGTATGGGGGAGCCACGTGAAAATACCTGTATGCTTGGAGGTTGGTGTAGGCGGGACGGGGGCCTTCGTTCCTGACTGCCCCGGTTGCTGGGTTTTTGGTCGGAGCCCTGAGAGGGCTTTGGAGAAGGTAAGGGTTGCCATAGCGGAGTGGTTCCGGTGGGTCAAGGAGCAGGGAGAACCAGTTTCTGACGTAGGTAAATTTGATGTGGAAGTGGCGGAGGTTCTCAGGGTTACCTATAATCCCGTGGAGGCTGGAAAGCCTGAACCCCTGTTTTGGTCAGAGGTGCTTCCAGTCGATGATAAGGACATTGCGCGGACAATTCGCCTGATGGAATACTCTAGAAGCGACCTGTTGCGGTCTGTCTCGGGCTTAAGTGATGAGGTCTTAGATTGGCCTCCGCCGAAGGAGCCGCGGACCATAAGAAATTGCCTTCGCCACACTGGGATTGTCGAGTGGTGGTATATAACACGCCTCGATGTAGACTTACCTGAGAATTTTCCACAGGATGTGTTCCAACTGCTTGACCAAACAAGGAAAGTGGTGACCAATTACCTACGAACGCTGCCCCAGGAGAAGAGGAGCGGAGTCTACCAGCCGAAGAAGCACGTAGACCCTGAGGCAACGATCTGCAACCTCTGGACCGCAAGAAAGGTGCTGAGGAGGCTGGTGGACCACGAAAGGCTACACGCGAGGTACATAGAGAGAATTTCACGAATTAAGTAACGAAAACCCATTATCAGATCACTCCAAAAACCTTCAATAAGCCGGAGATGATTGCAGATGCAAGATAAGCTAAATCTGGTCTTTATTTACAGCCCTCTAATCCAATTCAATTTATTTAAGATACGATGAGAGCTCCAATTGTAGGTGTGTAGGGATTTTTGACTTCGAAGATTTTCTGTTCCTAATTCCATTGAAATTGAAAACAACGCCTCTTTCAATCCTGTTCCTACAATCACGATTAGTCGGCTACGGAGACCAACTGCATCTGGCACAGCCTCTGGTAGAGGTCGCTCCTCTCTAGGAGTCCCTCGTGGGAACCTTCATCTTGTATCTGTCCATTATCTAAAACGATAATTCGATCCGCGTCGCGAACTGTTGAGACGCGGTGGGTGATAAGGATCACTGTGCGGGCTTCTATGTTCTTCCTCAGCGCATTCTGGATCAGCGACTCAGTATAAGGATCGACGCTAGAGGTCGCCTCGTCGATGATCAGAACCGTCGGCTCAGTTACAAGCGCCCTCGCGAGGCAGATAAGCTGCCTCTGTCCATAGGACAGGTTTGTGCCGCGCTCCCGTATCTCTGTATCGTATCCGCGCTCAAGCTTCGTGATGGTGTCGTGTATCCCTACTAGCTTGGAAACTCGTATCATTTCTTCGTCTGTTGCCTGGGGACGCCCAAACTTAAGGTTGTATTCGATTGTCCCTGAAAATAAGTATGGTTCCTGCAGAACAATGCCTATATGTTGCCCCAGCGATGCCAGCTTAACCTTCCTCAGGTCGACTCCGTCTATTTCTACTCTTCCCTCATCAGGGTCGTAGAAGCGCCCGATGAGGTTAACTACGGAGGACTTGCCGGCTCCGGTGGGACCGAAGATCGCGAGACGTTCCCCAGGATGCACCTTGAAGGAAACATCTTGGAGCACAGGCTGTCCCTTCACATAGCTGAAGCTGACATCCTTGAACTCAATGAGCCCCTTCACGTCGGTGAGGTCTATGGCATCTGGGGCCTCAGTCACTTCTGGCTTAATGTCCAGCACGGAGAATATGCGCTCAGCGCCGGCTAATGCACTCTGAATTTCACCGTAGAATAGCGCAATGCTCTGGATGGGTTGTAAGAGACTCTTGGCATACTGAGAGAACGCGACGAGGTCGCCTAGAGTAGGCCCAGCGCCAATCACCTGTTGGCCGCCCACGAACCATATTAGAGCTTCAACGAGGGCGCTGAAAACTCCGACTGTGGCATCAAAAGCGATAGAGATTGTCTCGGCGTGTATCTGAGCCTGCATATTCTCCTCGTTGACAGCATCAAACTCTCTAATTGATCGTTCCTCTTGGGTCAGGGCCTTCGTAACCTTCACCCCATACATCAGCTCTTGCACCTTTGCAGTCAGAGAAGCTATCTTTATCCGGGCGACCCTCCACGCCATCCGGATCCAACCCTGAAAGATTCTGCTGACGACTCCCAGTACTGGCGCAATCATAAGAATGATGAGGGTTAATTGCACATCCAGTATGACCATAACTGTGATTATGCTGCCGGCGAGGATACAATCCGCTGCAAGACCGATTATTCCCGTGGAGACTATGTTCTTAAGCGCTTCAGCATCGTTGGTCACCCTCGACACCAGTCTTCCAGTATTTCCATGTTCGAAGAAGCGCTGAGATAGACTTTCCAGGTGGCGGAAGAAGTCAGACCTGATGTCTGCAATAATGTTCTGGCCCAGCTTACTTATATAATACTCCTGAAGGGATGTGACAATCCAAGAAGCCAGTCCCACGAGAATGTACATCATCGCTGAGATGGCTAGAAACACCCAAATGCTGGGCAAACTAGAACCAGTGACGGCTACAGCTATAGATTCGATTAGATCGGCGAGCCAACGCCCGCTGGCAGTGGGCGTTTTTCTGATGTAGAAGTCTATCGCCACTTTATAGATAAAGGGGCCAGCCAAGGTTACACCCATCCTGACTAAAATAATCAGACCCACAATAAACACGATGAGCTTATGACGTAACATGTAAACTTGGATCAGTCTCTTAATGAGGTCAAGGTTACTCAACTGGCGCTCTGTTGACTCAAGAGAATCGATGTCGTATTGGCCAGCGTATTCCGCCATCAGCTTTTAACCTCCACCAACGGCATTTCGAGAACCTGAGACTCTATTAGTTGTTGGTACTTCCCGTTTGACCGCAGAAGATCATGGTGTTTGCCCACGGCTATGATCATGCCCTCATCCGTCACGACAACTCTGTCAGCGGCCTCACATGTTGAAGCTCTTTGGGTGATTATGAGGGCAGTCCTTTCCCTCAGCAGGTTGTCGATGGCCTTCCTGATGAGCACCTCTGTCTCGGCGTCCACATTCGATGTCGAATCGTCGAGGATTAGGATGCTCGGGTCTGTAAGAAGGGTACGGGCTATGGCAATTCTCTGCCTCTGACCACCCGACAGAGTGAGGCCTCTCTCGCCGACGACGGTGTCATAGCCCGCAGGTAAAGACATCACAAAGTCGTGGATCTGCGCCGCCTTCGCCACTTTTACAATCCCTTCGTCCGACGCCGTGGGTTTGCCGTAAGCGATGTTCTCTCTGATGGTGGATGAGAAGATGAAGGTGTCCTGCATCACAAGTCCTATCTGGCTACGCAGCGACTTCAGAGAAACCTCTCGGACATCGTATCCGTCGACTAGGACGCTGCCAGCGGTAACGTCATAGAATCGAGGTACAAGCTCGGCGAGTGTGGTTTTACCAGAACCCACAAATCCCATCAATGCGATTTTCTCTCCAGGTCGGATGCTAAGCGAGACGTTCTTCAGAATCGACTTGGAGCCCTCGTAGGCGAAGGAGACGTTTCTGAACTCGATGGCGCCTCTCAATCTGGGTGGCTCAATGGCGTTCTCGGCCTCGCTCACATCTTCACCGATGTCCATGACCTCGAAGATGCGTCTAGCGCTGACGATGACGTTCTGAAAGTAGTCGATTAGCCTAGAGAACATGCGTACTGGTCCGGTCAGTTGGTTGAAGTAGGTTACGAAGAGAGTCAGCGCGCCGATGGTGATCTGTCCCTCAAGCACCCTGAGCCCTCCGAAAAAGATTATCAATGCAAATCCGATGGCGGTTATTACTGAGGTCAAGGGTCGGTATAACGACTGTATTATGGCGGCTTTCAAGATTTTGTCGAGGTATGCTTTATTTCTTAGTTTGAATTCCTCTAAGAAGCGTTGTTCCTGTCCCGCTCCCTTGATAAGCTTGTGAGCTACGATTCCCTCAATCAGCACGGAGTTAAGCGCGTCAAACTGACTTTTGCTCTGGCTCAGGTAGGGCTTAACCTTGCTCGAATAAAGCCTTGTGCTAAGGAAGATGAAGGGTAGAGGTAGGCAGCAGAGGAGGGTGAGCCACCCATCAAATGGGAGGAGAATATAGAGGGTGAGGAGAAACTGCATCGACATTCTGAACGATTCGCGCACATTCTCGGAGTAAAAGCGTTCGATGGCGTCCATATCACTGGTCATGCGACTGATGATCTGACCCGTTCGGACTTGGCTTAGGTAGCTGAAAGACTTGTTTATGAGACTGCGATAGAAGTCACGCCGTATGACGCGGAGAATATTCTGCGACAGTTTCTCCCGGCAAGTTTTGTGGACGATGACGAATATAGCTCTCAAAATGGAGACGACCACGATGAAGGAGCAAAGGATTATGAGAAGACCGAATCTGTCGGTTATACCTGTCCAGCTTTTGAGAAGCTCAAGAAACCAGTTAGTTTGGTCAGGAGACGCGGGGATGAGAATATAGTCAATTATCAGCATTACGAAGAGGGGCGCAACTAAAGAGAATAGGGCTTCCCGCCCTAATGCAGTCACGAGGACGATGGCAAGAAAATGGAGAAAGGGCTTCATATAGCCTAAGAGGCGTTTAGTGAGTCCCCAGCTTGAAGGATTGTATTCAATAGGCAAGTCCTATTAGCCCCCCATATCTCCTTGCATGAGATGTGTTTGTATTCATCAGGTATCAGCTTCGCAAACGTTTCATGTAAGATGCTAT
>Ga0315306_10000508_pt1 | contig 18779 bp, 17 predicted proteins | sample TDP1_MG_FD_203803 | JGI IMG/M metagenome (GOLD analysis project Ga0315306, IMG submission 203803) | Freshwater sediment microbial communities from Lake Towuti, South Sulawesi, Indonesia - TDP1 | ecosystem: Environmental > Aquatic > Freshwater > Lake > Sediment | place: Indonesia: South Sulawesi... | reverse complement strand
CAGTGTAGATCCCACCGGCAACTCCTTCTTTTTTGGTTTTAGGGCGCACTTGTTCAGCTATTTTCCCACGCAATGGTGGTTAAGCCAGCGTGCGCTAAGCATTTATAGTGACCAACTTGGAAACCGAGAATTTAAACGTCAGTGACAGAGTTCAGTGCGGGGGGTTAGGTTTAAACATCGGTTTAAATTCTCGGAATTCTGGCTTTCATGAGAGCAAGAAAAGTTTTTTTCTCAAAGAATAACTAAAGCTACTAAGGTGATGTTATGAAAGTTGTTGGGCTAGTCTGTAGCCCGCGTCGAAAGAAGCACACATATGATTTCGTTGACTTGACATTAAAAAAGCTGGAAGAAAAGGGTGTAGAAACTGAGCTATTGTATCTTAGAGATTATGAATTGAAGCCTTGCGTTCTCTGTGATGTTGAAGATGAGTATCCATGTCTAACTAAGGATGTTTGCCCCAAAGTAGATGACGCAGAGAAACTCTACAATGAATTCAATAGGGCAGACGGCATAGTGGTCGGAACTCCTGTTTTCAATGGAACAATCCCAGAATACTTGCATTCACTAATTAGCCATGCTGGATTTCCTGGAAGTCCGTTCAATAACAAAGTCACAGCTTGCATTGTTATTGGTTGGTTAGGATGTATAAGGGCGGTTGCAGAACTGGCGCTTTGGCTTGCACCGGGCAACTATTTTGCTGGGTACATAGCGGTAAACAACAGAAGCCCATGCTTAGCGGGAGAAAGAGGATTGATACGGGTTCCCCAAAACATGGAAGAAGTAGGATGGTTAGCCAGCAAAATCTATGAAGGATTAAAAAGAATGACAAAAACTGCCCATGATACTAAATAGCATACTTCATCTCTATTTTTCTTCATTACTGTTTTAATTGTCAAGACAAAAAATAACCGAGAATCTAAACTTCAGTCGCGAAGTTTGATGCGGGGGATTAGATGCATATCTTTGTTTAAATTCCACGCATTTTGGCGCTGGGGAATGGATTCAAACCGATGTTTAAACCTAACCGCCCGCACTAAACTTTTTAGTTGTCGTTTAAATTCTCAGTTTTCGCGTACACCAATAATCTGTCAAATCAGAAAAAGGGAATCCTTAAAGAATATCAGATGACACATTCGGAACTTGGTGAGTTCATGGTTAAGGGAGTCGAACGATCGATTTTCTATTTTGACCGACCTGGGCCAGTAAACACTGAAAGAACAATAGATCTTGCCAAGAAAAGAGCGGTTGAACTTGGAATAAAGCATGTTGTTGTGGCGTCTTTAACAGGCGCAAGTGCTTTCAAGGTAGCCAAAAAGATGAGAGACCCCTCTGTAAAAGTTGTGTGTGTCACGTTCCGAGCTGGTTCAGTCTACAATGTAGAATCCCTCAAATCCCAACGACACTGGAAGGAGATTCCAGAATTAGCCAACATTCTTGAACGATGGAACAAACAAGGATTAACAACAATTCAAGGCCCCAGCAACGAGACCCGAAGAACTCTGAAAAAACTCGGCGTCACTATCGTCACGACAACCGACCTAGCCTACAATATTGACGCTTCGCTTGCGGAATCCTTTGGATTAAAAACCCATGTCAAAATTATTGAAGGGACCTTTAGGTTTCTCATATGCCCCGGCTTCAAAGTCTGTGTCTTCACCACGATGACGGCTGCAGACGCTGGAGCTGTGCCTGTTGAGGAAGAAGTTGTGTCCTTAGGAGGTATAGAACAAGGGTTAGATACAGCGCTTATCATAAAACCCTCCTACTCTGACGAAGTTTTTCATCCAAAGCGTGGATTAGAAATAAGAGAAATTATCTGCAAGCCTAGAACCATGATGAGCCCATCGGGCTTTTATTTCGAAAGAACACCTCAAACAAACTCGACTTTTTGATTTGAATTGGTTATCTTCAATGATTCCGAAGTATTCGAATGACATAAATCGTTTAATTTACAGGTTCTAGAGAGTGACGGGACACTGCTTTGTTGAATGTTTGGTGAAAAACAATGGGTAAGATCAACCTAAAGGTAGTTAATCATCTGGTTTTGCGCAAACAACATTTGACAGGTGGTTCAAAGATTGATAACATCGTACAAATAGTGAGGGATGTAAATAGTCTACATGCCACTGCCCCAACAACACCTTACTTATCTCTTTTTGCCAGAACCCGTAATTTTGTGAAGGAACATTTAGATGAAGAACTCTACGTCAAAAGGAGCCTTGGCAAGATTCGGTGTATGCGAAAAACGGTTCATGTGCTTTCAAAAGAAATGATTCCCATCGCATATTCTGCAACGAAAAGGATGGTGGAACTTGCCTCTGAAAAATACAGCCAATATCTAGGGATTACCCGAAAAGAATACGAAGAAATGTCGAAGTTGGTATTGAGGGCCCTCAGGGGCAAAGGGATGACAACAAAGGAAATCAAAAAGGCGTTAAAGACAGAACTAAACATCTCTGCAATCGTGAATTTGATGTGCGATCAAGGGTTATTGATCCGTGGAAATCCTCGAAATGGCTGGAAAAGCAATATCCACACCTACTATCTCTTCCAGGATTATTTTCCAGATATAGATCTAAATGGGGTTAATGAGGCAAAAGCAAAGGAATTGTTAGTAAAACATTACCTTGCTTCCTTTGGACCGGTGACCGAAAATGATGTTGTATGGTGGACAGGACTTTTAAGGGGCGAAGTTAGGAAAATATTAGAAAGTTTTGGGGATCAAATAACTCCCGATAGAAATTCCAAGTCTGAAAGGCATCTATTTAATGCTAAGTTCCGATTTAAAGCCCTTGCAATCTTTGAAGCTTGAAAAACATGTTGTGAACCTCTTACCAACTCTCGACCCTTATCTCATGGGTTATAAAGATCGTGAAAGATATCTTAACCCTGAATATTACAACAACGTCTTTGATCGCTCAGGAAACGCTACATCAACTATCTTGCTCAATGGGGAAGTTATCGGAGTTTGGGATATCGGTGAAAAGGCTGAACCACTAATCAAGCTTTTCTTGTTTAAAGAAGTTGAAAGAAGAGTACTAGAGAAAGTGTGCTAGGAGGGACAGAGAATCGGAAAATTCATTGCGGATAAAGACGTTCAAATAAAGCAATGCAACTCTATGGTTCCTCTGACACAGAGGACCGCTGGGGGAGTGATGTCGCCTCTTAAGGATTGCCAAGAGTAGAATCTAGTGCGGGGGATGAGGTTTAAACTTCGGTCTAAATTCTCGGGATTTCAAGTTTGCAGCGGCTTATCTTTTATATATGATATAAATTCCTAACAACATTGCAAATCCAGCCATTATTTGAATCAGAGAAAAGGTTTCTTTAAGCATAATAAAGGCGAATGCCGCTCCAAAAAGTGAAGATGTTGAGAATATTACGCCTGTCTTCATGGAACCTATTTCCCTTAAGGCGAGGAGAAAGAAGAGAATTGAAAAACCGATGCTGAGAGCTCCTACGGAAAATAAATAGGGTATGGAAAATAAAGGGATTTGAAAACTAAGTTTTAGAGATATGGAGAGGAGCAATAATGCTCCTCCTCCGATGAAGCATTTCAGCGCAGTAATCAAGACGAGATCGCGTTTCTTGCTCACTAGTTTGCTTAAATTGTTATCAATCCCCCAAAACAAACATGCGCCCACAATGAACGCATTGCCTAAAACTTCTCTGGTTAAAGTAAGTTTCTGGAACTCCGCGTTTGTGGTTACAAAAACGGCACCGATGACGAGCAGAAGAATACCAACGTAGTCTTTACCTGTTCCTCTCTCCTTAAGAAAAAGAAAGGCAATAAATACTGTAAAAAATGCTTCAGTATTTGAAAGCAAGGACGCATTGACTGCAGTTGTTTCACTAAGACCACACAAAAATAAAAAAGGAGCGATAACTGCCCCCGATAGTATAACTATTGCAAGTATCCCCAAATCTCTTCTCACAATCTTAGCTTCAGTTTTTGTTGGCGTTTCCAATACTAACAAGACTAAATTGTGCAGAGGAGACAAGCGAACGAAAAACAAGACTATGCCGGCAATAAAATAGATTAGTCCAGCAACTATCAAAGGATGAATTTCTCCTAGCATAATCTTGTTGAAAGTTGCGGCCATTCCAAAGAAGATGGCGGACGTAATGGCCCCAACATATCCCCAATGATGAGTCATTTTTAACCATTGTTACTTAGGATTAAGGAAGATTTATATCAACCTAACTTTGCTAATATGGCGTGAACTGAAAGTGTTGAGAAGTCATCGTTCTGATGTGAGGAGAATAATTGCGTAATCGGCTTCAGAAATGGCTTAGGAAAGTTAAGGTTTACTTGGACGTCACGCGTGCCAGAGGTATTGCTAGAAGATATTTTGTCATGAATGGGTTTGACGGTTCAATGACTATGTTTGGCATAGTTATTGGCTCTTGGGTGGCTGGAATTACTGAGGCTGGAATAATTGTGGCGGCAGGCGTAGGAGCCTGTCTAGCTATGGGAGTCTCTGGCTTTTTTGGTGCTTTCATGGCTGAGAGGGCAGAGAGAAGGGGTCACCTGAGAACGCTTGAAGCCGCCCCTACTCAACCTGATCCCATACATTACGAAGCTTCAAATTTCGTTTTAATATACGTTGCTCTAATTGATGGAATGTCACCGACGCTAACAGCCATCGTTTCTCTTGCACCTTTCATTCTCACTCGAATGGGACTGCTTTCTATCGGAAATGCATACTTAATTTCGCTCATCCTTACGCTGGCTACTCTATTCTCCTTAGGCTTCTATCTAGGAAAAATTGCAAAAGAAAAAGTCTGGCTATATGGCGCTCAAATGCTTGCCATTGGAATAATCACGGCAATAATAATCTTTCTCTTAGAAAATATCATTTAGAAACACTTTCTTATTCCTTCGATCATTATTGCAGGCTCGGGCTCAAAAAACCGAGAATTTAAACGCTAATTATGAAGCTTAGTGCGGGGGGTTAGCTTCAAACCCTCGTTTAAATTCCACGTATTTGCGCAATAGGGCTAGGTTCACATACACGTTTATTTTCAACGTTTTTGTTCGTGTGATTCTTGAGGTCTAGGATCACACGGCAAACGGGTGCTGTTTGGAATCCCCCTTAACAAGACCTTTGGCGGGTATTACAGCCTCATCGAGGCTTTATTCAGATGGAACCATTTTCCACTCGCAGTACGAGTCGCCCTTTCCAATGCATTTCAGTTTTGTGATTTTCGGGGTTTTCTGTGACATCTGCTCGTACATGCCAGCAGCTAAGCCTTCTATGTAACTACATGCCGTCCATTCTTGACGGCGTATTTGAGCAAAGAAGTTGTTGTAAACCCTGAATCTTACTTTGGCCTCTTCAGGTTTGAAGTCTACGATTTCTATTCTTCCGACACCAGCGTCCATGAATCTTTGAACATAAGTTTTGGCGAGTAGTTTGGCATTGGTTCTTGTGTTTTCAGGCGTCTCATTGACCAAACGCTTGCCGGTTACCCTGCTTGCCTCACGCCAAATAACAATGGCGCCAGAGCCGAAGGTCTCGAACAGTCTTGAAAAGATTTCCTGCATTCTAGTTTTTGTAAGAATTATACACCTTTCCCCGGTCACCTTATCCGTTACAATCCCATTTTTCTCGTCAAATTCAAACCCCATCTTTCATCACAGGACGACAACCAGTTACAGTTTTTCATATTTATGACTTTTCAGTGAAGCTACATACATAATATAAGATTGAATGAACAAAAGACCGCTAATTGTATGAGCGCCCAAATCATAGGCAAAAGTGCAGGGGGTGGGATTTGAACCCACGAAGGCCTACGCCATGAGGCCCTGAACCTCACCCCTTTGACCTGGCTTGGGAACCCCTGCCCAAACCACATACACTCACCACCCTCTAATTTTCTTTTCGACAACCCACCCAATACTCCCACAAAACAGCAATAACGCCAAAAAACCGCCATAGCCCAGCCCTATCCACATATTAGGCTCCTACTAGGCTCATACTGAAGACCTAGGTCTAGTCTAGGCGCACACACACAAGCAAATTCTCGCGGGCGCTGTGTCCCACGCAACTAACACTCAACCTCACAGTCAGAGCCACAACGCTCCCCTCAGCCGAGCTCTCTCTTAACGTGGGTTGGGATGGCGCCCGCGCCCGCCGTGTCCCATGCTTGGGTAAACCCTCAGTCACAGGTAGATGAAACATCAGCCTCAGTCGAGTCCGTCTGCATGAGCCTCTGAAAGGTCTCGGCGGGATTCCAGGCTCACATCATCGCCACTACCAAAATCAGCAACCGACAAGATAAGTTTTCCTTCACCATCCCCTATAAAACTTCTTCAAGGTCTACTTCAAAGGCGCCAGTAGGATTCTCCAGCTCAAAATTGTTCAGAACTTCAGGATGGATTTCTCCAACAACGCCAATCCTCTTCCCTTTGGCGTAGATTGACGCCACCCTCCCCTGTAGGAAGCTTGGATGCCTCGCCGCCTTCACCTTCCAATCTGTCAAGCCGAGGTTGGCGAGTAACGCTCCCAAGTAAGATTTTATCTCCGTGAAGTTGGCGGTTGGGTGCGAGGAGACGGCTGCGACGTGAAGCCTCCGTTCACTGCGGGTCTCAGCCTCCTCTCTAACCCTTATCACATCCGAGACCTCAAAGATTCTCTGCGGATACGTCTCATGCCTATTATCCATCAGATTCATCATCAAACTCGGCAACAAATCCTCTCGAAGTATTGAGTACTCGGCTGAGACAGGGTTCGCAACTCTCACCGCCAAGCCCTCTTTCCTCCTCATCTTCTCGTACTGTACAGCCTCATTTGTGAGGATGAAGTTCATCGCCTCTGCGAAGCCTAGCCCAGTCATGATCTGCCGAGCATTTCTCGCCATATCGCTTGTTATGTGTTGCTTACCGGTTGTTACGGTTGCTGGCTTGGTTGGCTTCAGTCTGTAGTAGCCATAGCCGATGGCAACCTCTTCCACCAAGTCGATTTCATGCAGTATGTCTATTCTGTAGGCGGGAACCGAAACCTCCAAAACACCTTTGCCCACCCTCCTTGCGTCCAACCTACACTTTCTAAGGCTTCTTACGGCTTCAGCCTCCGAAAGCTTGAGGCCAAGCAATCTATTGGCATAGTTGACTTTCAGCTTCATCTTTTGTGGCGTCAAGTCTGGAGAAACAACGGCACGATCTAGATATTTGGCATGAATACTCTCTAAAGAGCCTCCCATGTCCGCCAGAGCCGTGACCAAGACATTCAGGCTTCTGGCAACTGCGTTGTAGTCCGTTCCAGTTACATCGAGGAACAAGTTTCTTGTTTGGCTGTCTACCCGTGTCAGCTCTCCGTTTATGATGGGCGGCATGGAGAGAACCCTCTTCTGGCTGTCAATCAACAACGGATACCTCGAAGCGTCCTCTAAGAGATGCCCATAGGCTATGCCCTTCTCATGCTTCTCCAAAATCTCTCGAAGACTCATCTCCCCCGCCTTGTCCAACGGAACAAATCTAACGGCATCTGGATCCGCAGTCATGTACGTGAAAGGCGGTTGCACACCATCCAGGTTGTGGACACCGATGGAAGCCTTCTTCCTATCTCTTCCTATACCCCAGTGGAGGTCTTCCTGCATCTCCATAAGCTCTCTTACAGACCTATCATCCAATCTCATGCCACGAACAATAGCGCCCAACATGTATGGCCTAACCTCAGAAACCGACGATTCTATATTCAAGACGACTTGTCCTTTCTGCACAGCATATTTGGGCATTCCAGTCTCTAATTCCATAAGTCCAGACAAAGCACGTGCAACACCAGCGTAACTGCAGAAGTCCACGCGGTTGGGATTGAACTCGATCTTCACATAGTCGGGTCCAGTCTCTTCTATGTAAACACCTAACCAAGGAAGCCGCTTAGCCATCTCCTTCACACTGAGTGGCTGCCCAATGAACGAGCAGAAACGATCTCTGTTGAGGGTGATCACTGGCATAGTGGAGTCCTCCTGATCCACCCTAAATCGTTCTTATACAAGAATCGGATGTCGTCTATGCCAAACTTGAGCAGTGCAAGCCGTTCCAATCCGCCTCCCCATGCCAAAACGGGATATTTTATTTTGAGAGGCGCCAAAACCTCTGGGCGAAATATGCCCATCCCACAGAGTTCGATCCACGATTTGAGCTCTGGAACGTAAGCTGTTGCTTGAACCGATGGCTCTGTGTACGGGAAGTAGCCAGGCCAAAACTGTACTTTTCTCAGTCCGAGTTTTAGGTAGAATTCTTTCAATGTTCCCATCAAGTCTCTCAGCGTTACGCCTCTATCCATCACTATTCCCTCAATTTGATGGAACTCTGGAATGTGTTTGTAGTCCACCTTCTCGTTGCGGTACGCCCGATCTACAGAGAAGACCTTTACAGGTGGTTCTTTGTGGTCGGCTAGGTAGCGAATCGTCACAGAGGTCGTGTGGGTTCTCAGTATTAGCCTCTTTGCTTCCTCATGGCTCCACGAGTATTCCCAACCTCTAGAACCAGTTATCCAACCGTTCTTATGCGTCTTAGCCACTGCGTCAACAACGCTTCTTTCTGGCAGTCCTCCCTTCCTAGGTTGTGCTAGATAGAATGTGTCCATCATCTCCCTGGCAGGATGGTCTTGTGGTTGGAATAGGGCGTCGAAGTTCCAGAAGGCGGTTTCTACGATTGGACCTCGAATTTCCGTGAAGCCCATCTCAAGGAAGGCTTCCTTCACTCTCTGAATCATCTGCTGCAACGGATGGATTTTCCCAGGATAGACTGGTGAGCCTGGCGCTGTCACGTTGAAGTGTCTAAGCTTTACCTTCCGCCACTTTCCAGTCATAATGAGTTCTGGGGTTAGTTGACTGATCTCCTCAACTATCTTTATTCCCTTCTTTACGAGCTCCCAACCAGCGTCGGTTAGCTCCAGCTCTCTCAGAGTTTCTCTGTCAATTTCCACAAGCCCTCGGCTCTTCAAGGTGGAAACGGCATCCTGCAGCTCTCCACTCAAATTCTCAACGGTTTGCGGTCCCTCTTCGTCCAAGAGTTGCAAAAGCTTCTCGTCCTTTCCAACCTCAGGCTTCTTCGAGAGTTTCAGAAAGCGCTTCTTCACGGTTGCCCAGCCCTTGCGCCTCAGCCATCCTAAGGCTATGGTTAAGAACTTCCTCTCCAAACCCGCCTTTCGGGTGGCTTCTTCGACTGTGGCTTCACCGCCCAGCTCAGCTACTGCTTGGATCAGACGTCGTTCTGGAAGGCCTTTCCTTGCGTGATGCTTTCCTTCTTTACTGAGTGCTAGTGTTGTGCGTTGCTCTTCGTGAATCTTTGTCAACTTTCTTGTCTTGAGCGATAAGGCTGCTCGCATGGCCGCAGCATGAGCCAAGCCGCTGATCTCCATGATTCCCTTGACACTTCCTCTCCCACCAATCTTTTCCAAGGCAAGCAAGGTCTTCTGCTCGTTTTCTCGAAGCTCAGCCATCCTATTTTCCTCCAGAATCTGTCGAGTTTGACTGCGTTATCTTATCACGATGAGGTAAACTAGAGTCGTAATATGAAACCTTTAAAAATTCTGGTGAGGACTGCCTCTGGCTAATCAAAGCGAGGATTAGAAGCGTAATGATGGAAATTGGCGGGACATCCCTTCACCAGCATAAGAGAGTAAAGAGCAAGATTATTTATACTTACCGTTTGTAAAATATAATTCTTGATTCCAGTTCCTATTCTATCCATTACCTCTGCCCTCCAAGAACATACGTCCTTAGTGCGCGCGTATCACTCGTCGAAAAGAGCCAATAGAATTTCAGGAGAAACAAAGTTAGAGGTAAATAAAAGGGAAGGTTTCTATAGATCATCCTCAATTTTAGTGTTCTGGAACTTCAAAGGATTCTCTATAGTGGAACCAACGTTCGCCAGTGGGATGATTGAGCAGACGAACTAACACGACATTTCGGTATGCCTTCCAGAAGTTTGTGAAAGTTATCCGGAACATGATCTCTTCTGTCTCGCCTGGCCCAATCATTAATGAATCATAGTCGATCAACATCATCCTCGCCAATATAGTCCAACCATCCCTCCCGGATTTGGCCTCAACGCAACCCCAAACCTCAGGGATATAGGCAGGATACTCAGGATCATTCTTGATGTAAATCTTGCCACACACAGTGAAAGAATCTCCTACCTCAACGGAATAGATCTCTGTCCAGACTTCCAAAGATGTAGGTCCTTCTACAACGTTTCCAGACACCAATGGAACCATCAGAACCGTTAGGGCAAGCATAGCAAACAATCCTGCAAGAGCCTTTCTCATATGATCTCCACCTCCTTCTGGATTGTAACTCTACAAGTTAGGTGGTTTCCTATTTTGTAAGAGCCGAATATTTCTAGTTTGTGAAGTTTAATTCGAGAAATTAGTTCTATCATTGAAACTGCAAAGACAGGCGCAGGCATTGTTCATGAACGTCGGTCAAGAGACCTGCAGTATCTCTCTGGCCTTGTCAACGAATCCACGTCTTTTTCGTCTATGGGCTTTTACGAAGTTGAGTACGATTTCTGTCGTTTGATCTTTATGTTCACCGCACAAGAGTCTCCCGCTTTTGCAATCATGATAGATCTTGATGATTTGATCATCCTCCTCTACAAACTGGTACATATCGAGTTCATAGATTGGACAAATCTCAGGGACTCCGCCAAGTTTGCGTTGTTCCTTCACGGTGGGTCTGCCTCCAGTGAACGCGTTCGAAATCTTCTTTGCGATGGTTTCTGGTCTCTCATTCAGCGTGAAGTAGCTCATCGGGTCTCGTTTGCTCATCTTCGGCGAGCCATCTAGTCCCTTCATGATCTTGTGCAGGGTTGAGGAAGGAAGAATGAAATCATACCCGCGGCGAAACCTGTTCGCAAGGTCTCTGGTAAACCGCATATGGGGGTCTTGATCGACACCTACTGGTACAACCGTTGGCTTAGGACCGTCGAAGTCTTTTAGTTGTGGCATCAGAATGTCTCCGGCCTGTATGAGGGCTGATAGGTAAAGTCCGATGTGGCGTTCGCCATAGATGGCGGTCATCGTAGCTAGTGTCGCTCCTCTGCCAAAGATTATGGCCAGGTCTTTTACCCTCTCCTCTCTGGACTGCTGATAAATGTAACCTCTCTTGGGGTCGAATCCCAGAGCAAGGAGATCGGCAACATTTCCCACAGCGAATCTCTCGCTCTTTTCGAAGGGGACCTTGTTGTCTTCGTAGGCTTCTACGTCTGCGATGCAGTAGAACGCTGTTGCTCCCTGCCTTTGAAAGTAGATGACCTCTCGAGCAGTCATCAGGGTGCCTAGGTGAAACTCGCCTGTTGGTTTTATGCCGCTCATAACGGCGAACTCCTCACGCCTTCTCATAGCATCAAGAATACGCTCGAAGTCTCTGTGTCCAAAAACCACGTTTCGTCTCATGTACATGCTGGGATCGGGTACCTGATCTAGAAGAGGTTTGAAGGGTTGAATCCCGAACTCCTCATACAGACGATCGTAGTCTTCAACCACAGTTGTTCCGAAGGGATCGAGCACAGTTCTTCTATCAGATGCTGACAACTCTCAGCCTCCTCCATGATGTTGGGCCAGTTTCAGAGATTTCAGCAGTTTCTTTAGATAAAATTTCCTAGTGGATACTATAGAAGTAAGCGTTCCTCGGGGGCTTAAGGCCATTCCAAAGGCTTTCACCTTCCCCAACTTGATTATCAACAGATACTTAAAGCTTCTCGAAAGAGCGCATCTTGAGAAAAGGGCTAATAAACGAGTCTGTAGTTATAGGATTAACCAAAAGTCGAGGCGATCTGATTGGAAATCGGAAAGGTTGCGGTCAATCTATCTTCAGCTTACCGATTGCTGTATCCGAGACAGGTTGTACTTGTAAGTTGTGCAGACAAAACTGGGAAGACGAACATAATAACTCTAGCGTGGTGCATGCCCGTGTCTGTTAATCCACCAATGCTACTAATCGGCATCGCTCCTCACAGATACTCTCATGAATTAATTGAAGAAACTGGAGAATTCGTGGTCAATGTCCCGACCATGGACATTCTTAAAGAAACCTTGTTTTGCGGCAGAAGAACCGGAAGAGAATGTGACAAGTTCCAGGAAGCAGGACTGACTCCTCTGCTGGCCAAGATCGTTAAGCCGCAGGTCGTAAAGGAGTGTGTGGCACATCTTGAGTGTAGACTGCATCAGCGAATAACCACAGGGGACCACACACTCTTCATAGGCGAGGTTCTAGCCGCCTACGTCAATGAGGGAGCTTTCATCGAGAAATACGACCTACAGAAGGTGAGACCCGTTTATCACTTCGGGGGCGACGACTTCACGACCATCAGCCCCAAAATAATCACTCCGCATCTCTGAAGACATACATTTCCATCAGCTCCTTCCAAGCCTTTTTAACCTCTTAACCATTTAGAAGAGGTGGTATAGGAAAATGGCGCTTTCTGAAGGCGTTCTCCAAAAACACAAACGAGCTGGAAAGATCGCTGCGGAGGTTCGTGAAGAGATGAGAAAAACTATTCGTGAGGGCATGCCTATCATCGATATATGCGAGAGGGCTGAATCTCTGATTCGAAAGAAGGGAGGAAACCCCGCTTTTCCCTGCAATGTCTCCGTCAACGAGATCGCTGCACACTATACTTCTCCACCCAAAGACAAACGAACGGTTCCCAAAGGCGCCCTCGTCAAGATAGACATAGGAGTTCATGTCGACGGTTACATCGCAGACACCGCTACAACAGTGTGTTTCAACCCTAAATACGAAGACTTGGTGCACGCCGCAGAAGAGGCTCTTGAGAAAGCCATCGAATCGCTTCGCCCAGGCCTGTTCATGACGAAGTTCGGTTCCATGATTGAGGGTGTCGTCAAGGCCCTCGGGTTTAAGGTGGTGTCGAACCTTACTGGGCATAAGATTGGAAGATACTTGATTCATGCTGGAAAGTCTCTTCCTAACGTTTCTCACGTATCCGCGTCAAGGGTGAAGTTAGGTGAGGTTTATGGAGTTGAACCCTTCGTGACGCTTTCAGACGCGGCTGGCAAGGTTGAGAATGGCCCAGAAACACACATCTTCCGATTCTTGAAGCGCAGGTCCCTACAGAATCCATATGCCAAACGACTACTCAACCAGATACAGAAGAACTTTCGCAGTCTTCCCTTCACGGAACGTTGGCTTCAGGATTGCGTACCACACAAACACTATGAAACCGCATTCTCGGAGCTCCTCTCTTCAAAGAGTTTGATGGTATATCCTGTCTTTCTTGAGGCGAGCAGAAAACCCGTGGCGCAGGCTGAGCATACAGTTTTGATTGTGGAAGACGGTTGCCTGGTGCTGACCTAATCCTTTTCTTTCTCCTCGGTCTCGCGGTAAATGGAGGCTATCGTCATCTTCTCCTTGCATTTCGGGCATTCTTCTACTTCCTTGAAGATGTAGTCTCCGCGCTCGAACTCTCGGATATTCTTAAACCCGCACTTTTGGCACAGCATCGTGGTGGCTATCTGATACGGTTTGAAGATTATTCCTGGCATTTTCCTCCTCGTTTGTAACAGCATGTATGTTGACACGGCGAGCCCCGAGAAGCCTATCAACAGAAGGAGGCTTCCATAGTCCATGTTCCCGCCTGAATATGCTTTGATCCCATAGTAGAAGGAGGCGACCGATAAGGCAAGGAATACGAGGACTATTGCCACTAGAAGTAACGAAGCTCTCTTCGTCACAGTCTCTTCTTCATTCATTTATGTCACCTATTGTCCTATTCCTATCGTGTTTCCTATACCAGCTATTATTACAGAGTCACCTTTCTTGGTTCTCTCCAGAAGAAGCCTTTTGATCCTTTCAATCGCGGTGTCTGCGGCGTCAAATATCTCCTTCCGAATGGGTGAGACAGCGTCCCCTATGTCTTCTTTGATGATGACGGCGTTAACTGGAATCTTGTATTTAAGCACTGTTTCTTCTACCTTAAATTGTTCGATTCCTGGTCCGCCAATCGCAACTCCAACTCCCTCAGCGATTTCTCCAGGTTTCTCCCCTTCAAGCTTTTGTGCGGCGTCTATTGCGATTATTGTGGAGATTTTTCCCTCGTTTTCTTCTATGATTCGGTTCACGGCGTCTCCTGGCTTGCCAAGGTTTGCACCCGGACCCTCTGCTTTCAAGACGTATGCTGTTCTGCCTTCTATAGGCACTTTTGCCATGACCATATCCTTGGCGATCTTTGTTTTTCTGCGCTTGTTCATCAGCTTGGCGGCAACGAGTGCACCTGCTCCATCGCCTATTGGTTGCCCGTATGTAAAGGCTCTCAAAGCGCTGGCGTAGGCCTTTGCCATTTTCATGATAAGGGGTAGAATCATCTGGATCTGCATGATGGTGTAGAGGCTTAGGGTCTTCTTGCCAAGCTCGTAGTAGTGTCTTGTCACCTTGTAGATCATGTTTAAGGTGAGAGCTGCCTCAAGCGTGAACTCTAGGTTCCTCGTCTGGCTTTCGTCTGCTTGAGGGGCTATGAGTCTTACTTCATCCTTAAAACGAAGTTCGCGAACGTCTAGAATGTGTTCTAGCTTCCAAACTATACCTGCAGGATCCATGCTCTCAGGAGTGAAGGTTACATATTCCAAGAACCGGTCGATTTGTTCAGTTGGGTCGCTTGGGGGCTTTCCTGTCTCTTTTATGGTTGATATGGCCATCTTCCTCCCTTCGTCCCTTAAGAGTTTGAGGCGGAGAAGGGAGCTCTGCACTTCTCTCAACATAACGTACATCTGAATTCGCGTTCCGTAGAACATGAAGACAACGAAGAAAAGGAGCCACACTATCTGAAGAATCCATCCGATAATACTGTCTCCTCCAAACAGCCCTTGCGAAACCTGTGGAAGCATCATGCAGATCATCTTCTAGGAAATGAACTATACTGGTTAGTAATAAGTTTTCAGTATTTCTCCTCTATGATTGATGAGGTGGGGCTGCCAGCTTTCCCGGCTTCGCATGGCCGAAGACCACACTACCACCGGAAACGGAGCACGGTTTAACTTCCGAGTTCGGAATGGGTTCGGGTGGGTCCCGCGCCCTTTGGCCGGCAACCCTAATAATTTGCTGAAGCATTCTTCATTAAGTTTTCGCTTTTCATCCTCGCGAGAATACTCCTAACAATAAGACGTAGAAAGCGCATTTGGGCTTGTTTGGTTGGTATCAGAGACATAGACCCGTAACTCTTCGCAGACGCAAACCGGAAGCGAGAAACCTATATATTTTGACTTGTAAATCTTGCTTCTAGGGGCCGTAGTCTAGCCACGACTTCGCCAATTCAACGAGTCGCTGGAAAGGGATGACGACGGGCTCCAGAATAGGATTCACGGGTTTGCTGACCCTCTTGGGAATGAAGAGCTTCTGGAGCGGTGAACTAGAGAAACCCGTAGGAACAGCTTGACGCTGTTTCGGGGAAAGGTCGTCGGTTCAACTCCGACCGGCCCCACCACTAACAGCAATTTCCCATGCGACCTTTCATGCCAAATCTGCTCTACCTATATGTTTTCACGGGTTTTCCAAGGAGTTTTCCATCAAGCTTAGTCACGCCTAGTCCAGGCTTTTCTGGCGGGATGCGTCTAGAAGCCTCTAGCCTTGCGCCACCCTCCAAAACCAGTTTGTCTCTAATGAGGATGTCGGAGTCCAGATCGGCATATTGTATGTTTTTGATCGCAGCCGCAAGGTGTACTCCAGCGGTGATGCCTACAGCTGATTCTCCCATACAACCAATCATACAGGGCACTCTAGCAGCCTCGGCGACGGCCGCAATTTTCCTCGCCTTAAGGATTCCTCCGCTCTTCATCAGCTTGATGTTGATCAGGTCTACAGCGTCTTGCCTTATGAGGCTTGAGGCGTCCTCTGGGCTGTGAACACTCTCGTCAGCCATAACGGGGATTGAAGAGTTCTTCCTTATCTTAGCTAAACCTTTGATATCATCGGCAGTGACAGGTTGCTCCGCGAGCTCTATATCAAAGCGCTCAAGCCTCTTCAAAACCTCAATGGCTTGACACACGGTCCACCCTTGATTGGCGTCGATTCTGATGGCGATATCAGGGCCTACAGCTTCTCGTATCCTTCGCACCCTCTCAAGATCTTCCTCTGGATCAACCCCAACTTTCACCTTTAACGCCTCAAACCCCCGGCTAACAGCCCTCGCAGCATCCTTAGCCATCTCCTCTGGCTTCTTGATGCTGAGCGTGAGGTCGGTCACAACTGCTTCACGGAAGCCTCCGAGCAGTTTGAATAACGGTGTCTCTGCGGTTTTTCCCATTGTGTCATGTAACGCCATGTCTATAGCTGCCTTCGCACTCGGATTCTCAGCGACCGTCTGGTCCATTTCTTCAACGATCTGCTCAATCCTCAATGGGTTCATTCCAATCAGGTGTGGGGCGATCTTGTCCAGGGTCCCTATAACGGTTTGTGGAGTCTCGTGAGTAACTCTTTCAGAGGGAGAAGACTCGCCTACTCCAATGATTCCAGAATCTGTAGTTATCTTTACTATGATGTTGTTGCTTTCAAAGCTTGTGGCTGGGGCGATTCTGAAGGGCTCATGGTAACGAAGCTTAACCGCATAGGTCTCTATTTGCTGAATGTTCACTCATGAAACCCCATACAGTTGTTGATTTGTGAGTATGAAAAGATTATCCAAGAAACCTGCGCAAGATTCTGGTGGGGCTGCCCGGATTTGAACCGGGGTCAAGAGAGCCCAAGTCTCCTAGCCTAGACCATGCTAGCCGACAGCCCCTTTCAGATCATCAAATAATATCACTCAATTTAAATCGTTTCTATCTATGATTGTTGCCTGCTATCGTTGTTAAGAGAAAAGGAATATTTTTAGTTTGTCAGCGTCCTCCGCGCACGCCGCGCATTCCTTCTCCATCATTCAGAACACAGCCTCTATGTTCTAGAAACAAACTTGTTATCCTTTATGTAGAATCTCCAGGGCTTCTGCAAACCAAACCTGATCCCAACCCTCTTGCCTACGACAACCTCAAAATTCCCCTTCTCCTCTGACTTACATATAAAAAGTTCCCCCTCCTTCGTCAAATCCACACCATTCAACTCCCCCCTAATACCTAGAGCCTCCGTCAACTTGCCCGGACCATTCGTCAAATCCCGTAATCGCTTCACCCCCCTGTTCTTCTGCATCACCTCTATTCCCCTCAAAGGCTCCAACGCCCTAGCCAAAACCGCCCCAGCAACACCCTCCGGACCCGTCGTTACATTAAAACACCAATGCTTCCCGTAAGTAAAGTAAACATAAGCAAAGCCACCTACACCAAACATCAACCTGTTCCTATCCGTAACCCCCCTAAAGGCGTGACTAGCAGGATCATTCTCCCCTCCATAAGCCTCCACCTCCACAATCCTCCCAATCAAATCCACACCCTCCAGACGCCTAACCAACAGCTTCCCAACCAGTTCTCTCGCCACAGTAACCGAATCCTGCACATAGAAACTCCTAGGCAACACCAGCTCTAAACTAGCCATACTCCGCACTCTATCTCACAGTAACAACGAGACCTTTTTATTAGCCTTCGCCCAACACTCATACCAAAAAAGCCGGGGTGACTGAGTGGTTAGGTGGTCGGCTGCAGCTGGTCTACTGACAAAGTGATGACGAGAAGAGACCGGCTTTATTTGGGTTCGATTCCCAACCCCGGCACCTATATAGGCTGAGAGGCATGACCATAAAACTCTACAACACCCTAACTCGGAGAAAAGAGATTTTCAAACCTATTCGAGACAACAGAGTATACATGTTCGTCTGCGGACCAACCGTCTACGACCTTTCGCATCTGGGGCACGCCAGAACCTACCTAGCCTTCGACATCATAGCCCGCTACCTTAGACACAAAGGCTACAGCCTCCTCTACCTTATGAACATAACAGACGTGGACGACAAGATAATAGCCAGAGCCAAAAAAAGCCGTACAGACCCCATGAAACTAGCCAGAAAATTCGAGAACTACTTCTATGAAGATATGAAAGCCCTAGGAATAACCAGCGTAAACATCTACGCAAGAGCCTCAGAACACATACCAGAAATCATCAACCAAATCAAAACAGTCATCCAGAAGGGCTACGCCTACGAAACCGAGACAGGTATCTACTACAACATAACAAAATTCAAAGAATTCGGAAAACTCTCCCACCAAAAACTAGACGAATTAAAAAAACACAGAATAGAACCAGACCCCACCAAGAAAGACCCCCAAGACTTTGCCCTATGGAAGAAGAGAAAAACCGAACTCAGATGGGACTCCCCATGGGGCGAAGGCAGACCAGGATGGCACATAGAAGACACCGCCATCTCAGAGCGCTACCTCGGACAACAATACGACATCCACGGCGGAGCCATCGACCTCATATTTCCACATCACGAAAGCGAGATAGTCCAAATGGAATCCGTCTCGGGAAAGAAGCCCATGGTCAACTACTGGCTCCACACAGGCTTCCTCATAGTTGCCGGAGAGAAGATGGCCAAGTCGCTAGGAAACTTCATAACAATAAGAGACGCCATGAAAGACCACGACGCGGAAACACTCAGATTCTTCTTTGCATCAACCCACTACAGAAGCCCCATAGACTACACCCCAAAAAGCCTACAACAAGCCAAAGGCAGCCTAGAAACACTCTACACCGCCCTAGAAAACATCAACCAACTCCAAACAAAAGAAGACAAAAAATTAACCAAAGAAGAGAAGAGACTGCGAAAGCAGCTACGCGAGACAGAGAAGAGATTCCTCGCGGCGATGGACGACGACTTCAACACCCCC
>Ga0315306_10000505_pt1 | contig 18828 bp, 21 predicted proteins | sample TDP1_MG_FD_203803 | JGI IMG/M metagenome (GOLD analysis project Ga0315306, IMG submission 203803) | Freshwater sediment microbial communities from Lake Towuti, South Sulawesi, Indonesia - TDP1 | ecosystem: Environmental > Aquatic > Freshwater > Lake > Sediment | place: Indonesia: South Sulawesi... | reverse complement strand
AGGTTTAAATTCCCTATGTTCAACATTCTTGCATGAGTGTGTGTCGGCGATAATCCTCTCGTTTTAGTAAAAAAAGGGGAAATGTGTTTGATTCGTTTTTTGTTATTCTTCGACGAAGAGTTGTCCGTTGTTGAGTGCGTCTAGGATGTTCTTAATTATTTCCCACTGTTTCTTGGTTAGGATTGAATTGGTTTGGTAAGTTTTCTATAGTTTTTTTCCTAAAACCAGCACGTCACTTGACAGTAAACTTTTCCTTAACCATCTTTTACGAGGCCGAAAAGAAAGAAATATGGTTTACTTCAGACTTATTCGATTTCACCACTTCAAAGCCTTGCGAAAACTGCCTGAGAAGAGAAGATTGGGAAAAACGGCTTCGAGAAACGGTAGGTGTGATGGCGGGCCCGGGGGGATTTGAACCCCCGACCACCGGGTTAAAAGCCTCATCCAAGGGCGAATTTCGTCCATGACCGATGCTCTGTCCTTACTGAGCTACGGGCCCGCAACATCTCATATTCTGGGCTTAAATTAAGGTTTTCTTGGCCGTTGTGGAAAACTTAAAACGAGGAAGCCAACTGCGTGCTTGATACTCAGCTTGGACTTCGGCAGTATAACCTAGTTAGGAGCTAATCAGTAAGTCTTAATTTCGAAATGGAACTAGTAGTCTAGAGGCGATTGCCCATGTCAAAAGACAAACAGATAGCCTTAACCGTTATTCCAGAGCCAGCACCGAACACCAGATCCTTGCTTGTGCCACAGGGAAAATTCCCTGTCATCAGGGGAGAAGGTGATATGGACTTGGTATGCGGTAAGTGTGGGCAAGTCCTAGTGGAAAGCGTGGGCAAGGGTGTCTGGCTGAAGAACCTCGTGATCCGTTGCCCCAACTGCAAATCTTACAATGAAGTCCCTTAGCGTGGTGGGTTGACTAGGGGCAAAAAAAGGAAACTTCTCTATGCGAGAGTAACACCACCAAAAAACTGTTACAAAAAAAGGATGAGAACAACACCTTAACAACCATTCTCAACACAAAACAACTTTTTATAGCCAGACAGCATTAGGAAGCAACGGAAACATAGGTTTCCATGGCTCCGGTAGTATAGCCCGGTCAAGTATTCCGGCCTTTCGAGCCGGAGACGCGGGTCCGAATCCCGCCCGGAGCACTATATGTTCATGAAGAAAAAATTTCTCTTTGTTTTATGTTTTTTCTCCATACAAAACTAGGTGTCTTGACATTCCTTTAACGGATGGTTCTCTACTGAGTTTCAGAATCATCCCGGTCGTTTGCCTAAAGAATTTTTTATCCCAATCGCGAGAGTTTAGAACTTTTTCTGGGATATCAAGCATGTCCATCCAGCCACAAACAGCATATATATCGAGAACCCTGATTCCCTCTGCCTCAAACAAATTTCTGGCTTCTTCTTCGTTGACAGCCCTGTGTTTCTCTTCATGATTGTAGATGTAATCCGAACGTGATTTAATTAGCGCAAGAGCCGAATCAGGGTTTTCCGCGAATGAATCAAGAGCTGCTCTGCATCTGTTAACAAGGAAAATTGAAATCCCCCCTCCCTTCTTGGTTACCCTTATTAGCTCTTCTTTAGCCTCTAAAGCCCCATTCCAACACAACACGAAATCAAAACTTTCATCAGCGAAACAGAGCTTGTGAATATCGCACTCCAAGATTTTTACTTTGTCGAGTGCTCCTTCTCGGAGCATTTTCTGCTTCGCCACATCTAACATTCTGGGAGAAATATCACATAAAGTAACTGAGTATCCCATTCTTACTAACGGTAAAGTTATCCTCCCAGTACCTCCGGCAGCGTCTAAGATCTTTGCGTTTTTGTTTTTTGGTAAATATTTCCTTAGCAGAGTCAAGTCTACATAGCTTTCAACAGCGCCCCTAAAAGTCTCATATCGTTCATCATATGTTCCAGCACGATTGTTCCACATTTATTCTTTCAACTTCCTGAATTTGGTTTCATATTCGCTCATTTAGATGCATCGCTTAGCATTAGTCTATTTGAAATTAAGGATTTAAAGCGGCATCTCAAGTACTGCAAAACAAACATAACCCATTTTTTATACTCCAAGCCTAGTGTCAAGGGATGACTGTCAAACCCGCTAACCAGAAGAAGGCAGCAAGACAGCAGGAGGATGGAACTTCCCAAACGGTAAATTTAAACGACAACTGCTATCTAGTTCGGAGTACCAATCAAAAGAGCGGCAAGATTCAGCGTGGGCTTGAGAGCTTGAAGCTGATCTACGTTGTTGTGGACGGTATGGGCGACTTGCCAATCCAGAAGCTTGGAGGCAGGACCCCGCTTGAGGCTGCTGAGACCCCTAATATGGACCGTCTCGCCAGAAACGGGAAAAATGGGCTGATGTACTCTGTTGCGAAGGGGATAGCTCCAGAAAGTGATGTGGCTGTTGTCTCAATCTTGGGGTACGACCCCTTCAAACACTCCGTAGCCAGGGGAATCTTCGAGGCTGTGGGCGCAGGCTTGACGGTGCGTAGTGGTGACTTAGCCCTGAGATGCAACTTCGCCACCTTGGGCAGGGGAAGAAGGATAATCGACCGAAGAGCTGGCAGAGACCTAACCGCAGAAGAAGCGAGAAGGCTAAGCGAGACGGTGAACGAGAAGGTGAAACTAGACAGCTATCCCGTGGATTTCGAGTTCAAGAACACCATCGGGCACAGAGCCGTCCTGGTCATTAGAAGCAAGCGAAAACCACTCTCTGGCAGAATCACAAACACCGACCCAGCCTACACTCGACTAGAGGAAATCGGCGTGGCAAAAGCGAAAGTCGAAATGACCCTCAAAAAGTGTGAACCCATGGACAACAGCGAGGAAGCGAAGATTTCCGCGGCGCTCGTGAACGAGTTCGTCGAAAAATCTCACATCGCCCTGGATGAGCACGAGGTGAACAGGAAAAGGGCTGCCGCGGGTAAGCTGAAAGCCAACGTCATACTGACCAGAGACGCCGGAAACACTCTGCCCCGCTTCCCCAGCCTGAGCGAGCGTTATGGTGTCAGCTTCGTTTGTCTCGCCGACATGCCGGTTGAGCGAGGAATCTCCAAGCTGGCTGGCATGAGCCTCGTCGACCTTCCGCCCCCGTCAGGAGACCTCAAGAGGGACTGCAGACTGAGGGTTAGAAGACTGCTGAAGGTTCTGCCATCCCACGACTGCTTTTACATACACATCAAGGGTCCAGACGAGCCTGGACACGACGGAAACTTCAACCTGAAAACGCAACTAATCGCCACAATAGACGGGCACTTCTTCGGAGAGCTGCTGCCAAACATAGAATTAAAGAACTGCGTTATCTGCGTGACGGCTGACCACTCAACACCCAGCGAGCTGAGGGCTCACAGCGACGCTCCCGTTCCACTGCTCATATCGGGCAACAAAATCAGAGGCGACGGCTCCTCCAGATTCTCCGAGAGAGAGTGCAGGAGAGGAAGCTTGGGGATTCTTCGGCACGGCACAGAGCTGATGCCAAAACTCATGGGTTTCCTCAAAGCCTAAGAAGAATACGGAAACGTGACTTCAGCGTTTCTTCCTTCTAAGTTCCCCGAGTGCTTCTTCGACTGTTTCGTTCTCAAGCACTATCTTGCGAATGGCTCTCGTCATGCCCGCGGGGTCGGGGTGCCCCCACACGTTTCTTCCTATGGTGACGCCCAAGGCTCCGGCGTCCACGACTTCCCTAACCATCTCAAGCGCTTCCTTTGCGGTTTCTTTTCTCGGTCCGCCAGCCGCGACCACTGGCACAGTGCAAGCCCTAACCACTTCCCTGAAGGTCTCCATGCTTCCCGTGTAGTAGGTCTTGACTATGTCTGCTCCCAGTTCGCCTCCCAGGCGGGCGGCGTATCTGACGACTTCGACTTCGTATCTGTCCTTGATTTTCGGACCACGGGGATACATCAAGGCTAGTATGGGCATCCCGAGCTCGCGGCACCTAGTTTCAACCGCGCCAAAGTCCTTGAGCATCAATGTTTCATTGTTGGAACCCACGTAGACGGTGACTGCGACTCCGTCTGCTCCGAGGCTGACAGCGTCCTCAACAGAAGCCACGAGGGCTTGTACGGCTAGTTCCTCGGGCACGAGCGCGGTTCTGCCCGTTATCTTCAATAGGAGAGGAATCTTTGCGCTCCACTCCTCAGCCGTGAACCTGGCTAGCCCCTTGTGCATCATGACGCCGTTTGCTCCACCCTCTGCAACCTTCCTAACAATGACTCTGGGGTCGAGTGCTTTCTCTGGGAAGTCTGAGGGACCGTGCTCAACCCCGTGGTCAAGCGCGATTATCACGGTTTTTCCCGTTTTCTTGTCTCGCATCCTGTTTAAGCGGAGTTTTTTGCCAATATCGGACATCAGCTTCGCTCCTCCGAGCGGTCAGATTAAGTATTTGTTCAAACTATTTAAGCGTCAACAAGACAGATTACCGCTGAATCCGCTTCGAGTCCTTAGGGCACACAGTCTGTTGGGGTGTGAGCGAGATCAAGCGAGCGATTCTGGTAACTGGCACTCCCTGTGTTGGCAAGACCTCTGTCTCGCGGCTGCTAGCCCGCCGACTCCACGCGAGGCACATTGACCTGGCGAGACTGGTTGAGCGAGAGAAGCTGACAAGCGGCATAGACAGAGCCAGGGGAACCCTAATCGCCGATGTAACGAGGCTCACAAAGCATGTGCAACAGATCAGACGAGATTGGGAGGGCGATGTCGTGATTGATGGACACTACGCGGTTGATGTGGTCTCAGCTAGGGATGTCAGCCGTGTCTTTGTGTTGAGGCGAGACCCAGACGAACTAAAGAGTCTAATGGAGGCGCGAGGGTTCAAGGATAAGAAGCTGTGGGAAAACCTCGCCGCAGAAATCCTCGATGTTTGCTTGTACGACGCGGTGAGGGCTTGTGGTCAAGACAAGGTCTGTGAAATCGACGCAACCGGCAAGTCGGTTGAAACCGTTGTGGAAGAGATAATTTCGGTTTTAGAAGGAAAGAAGCCGTGCACGGTGGGAATAGTGGACTGGCTGGGAAAACTGGAGCGGGAGGACCGCCTAGACGAGTTTCTGAAGTCGTTTTGATGTGTTACCACGCTTTTTTTAGTGCGCCTTTTGGTTCTTCTTCTTTGCTGGCGTGGCAGGCTAGGGCTAGGGCGAAGAGTTGGTCGTCGTGTCTTTTTGGTGGGTGGTAGAATTTTAGGTGGATTCTTTCTTGTGCCGTTTTGGGTTTTAGGTATTCGTATCTTTGTTCGCTGATTTGGGTGATGAGTTGTGTGTCGTCTGCGAGGATGCCGAGTCTTTTTTGTTCCATGAGGAGTTTGAGGTAGGTGAAGATTTCTTCTTTCCATCTGTCTGTGAGGAACAGCCCTTCTGTGTTTGGGATGCCGATTTCTTTTATTTCGTCGACTATGGCGTCTCCTACTCCTGTTTTGTCTATGTAGAGTTTTGAGAAGTTGAAGACTTGGTTTGCTTTTGCGACGTGTGCGATGACGCTTGGGTATGGTGTTCCTAGTGGGAATTGGTATTTGTAGACGAGTCTTCGTTTGTTGTCGGTTTTTTGTACAACAGCTAGGACGCTGTGGTCGATTTGTTTTCCCATGTCCAAGCCTGCGTGGAAGGTTCCTGTGAGTTGTTTGGGTTGGATTCCTTCGAGTTCGTGGTGGAATCGGTTTGGTGAGTCTGGGTCTCCCAGTTCGGGGTCTATGCAGGTTATGACTAGGTCTATGGGGAAGAAGACGTTTGCTATTTCTATCCATTTGGCTTCGACTTCTCGCATCCACTCTTCCTTTGTCATGTCTTGTTGCCATTCGGCGAGTTGCTCTTTGCTGACTAAGGGGCTGGTGTAGGACGGATAGTGGTGGATGCTGTAGCGTTTCTGTTCTAGGAAGGCTCTGCGGAATATGTGGTCGAAGCTTTTGGGCGTTCCGCTCATGACGAAGTGTGAATCATGTTTTGTGAGCATCAGCATGATTTCGGATGTTATCATTTCGCTTGGGATTATGGAGGCTTCATCGCAGAACACCCAGTCTGGGTGGAAGCCTCTGAGTTTGTTTGGTGAGCATGGGAGGGCTACGAGTCTTCCGCCCAGGGACGGTTTGAGTCTGATGGTTGTGCGTGTAGTTCCTGGTCTCTTAATCATGTCTCTCATGAGTGGGTTTGACTGGATGGTGAAGTAGCAGTAGTCGAACATTATCATGCTCTGTCGTTGGGTGCTGGATATGATTAGACTCTCAATTTTCGGCTTTGTGTATACGAGCCAGAGGTTCTTTCGACTGAAAACCAGGGATTTGCCCCATCCTCGTCCACACACCGCTATTTGTCTTGGGTGCATGTCTCTGAGCAGTTTCTGATGGTCGAGCGCGTTGACAAGCCACTTGTCGTTGCACATGAGCACGGCGAAGAAAACAGGGTCTTCAATGAGTTTCTTTTGAACTTTCTCGTTTCGCAAAACTTCTCTTAACGCTTTTGGGCGGGCTATTAAAAGTTCGGCAACCGATGCGGTGTAATTGAGGTCTGTGACTAGGCGGTTTAGGAACTCCTCTTTCTCCACTTCTTTACCTCTCTCAGGATTGTTGAGCAGAATTTTTTGGGAACCTTCTGTAATAATGTGCCTAAGTCCTCGTCTTCAAGTGGTTTTTCACCTTTGCTCAAAAGAAGTTTGTTCAGAACGCCTACTGTATCGCACAAGACTTTAGCCCATTGACGCTTGTCTTCAGAAGTGGACCGCTCGTCCACCAAAGACATTTTAGCCTCTTCGATAACCTTCCACAGAATTTGAATAGCCTCATCTACAGTACGCTCATGCTTTGTTGCACTGTTTTGCACACCCGATTCCTTCATCTAAAGAACCCCATGTTTCCATTCAGTCTTTGCTTGAGTTTCAAATAACTCATTAGAAACTTCCGTGAAGCAACCCTATGAAGCAAGATTTTCTTAAAAGCCAGTTAGCTCAAGACACTCATCCTATTATTATAACAAATTCTCTAGCAGTTTCATTTCTCGTCTGAATGATGTATGAGTTCATACTGCACAATTCCTAGAGCCATTGCAACGTCGCAATCAGATAAGTCGCCTCTTTCTTGGAAAATAACACGCCGGATTTTTGCTCTCAATTGGTATATTTTGTCATCCATTAGTAAAAATCTCGTGCTATTCTTGAGCGCGGTCTTAACCGTGGATTTCACGCCTCAATCCCCCCTTTTTCTTGAGTTTAGGTTTGGTAAAATACCGACGATTAGATTTGCTTAATTTCCCTAAAAATTCCTTGCTATATTGACCTTTCAATGTTGCCAAGTCACTTTTCCAATAGCGATATTTGACACCATATTCTTGCTTGTTTCTCTCGGCTAATTCATACTTCCTAGAATCGTCTTTATAATAAAGACACAGAACATGTTCAGTTTGACCTTTTAGAAGAGTATCATTCAGCTTAGCCTCGTGAAACCCATGTTTCCCTATCTCGTTATTGGCAATTTCGATAAGTCTGTTTTTATCTTCCCAAAAGAAGAGGTATTTTCCCGTTATTTCGTAGTTAGGTTTCTCTTCGCTGAAAAGCCAAATCCAATAACCGTCAAACTTCGTTTTCATTGCTTGATAAATTCCTTAGACTTCCCGAAATCTTGCTTCCATTGATGTTTAGAACGGCTATGCCAGATTTCAAAAGCCTCTTTTTTATGCCTTTCAAAATCCCCTTTAGAGCAATTATTGACTTTACAGAAATGTTCTACCACATCATCATAGTCTAGTTTTCCTTCACTAGCAAGTATTCCCGCTAAACCTATGTGTTTGACATGGTGACACATCTTACAGAGAAGAATGAACCCTTCAAGTTTCTGTATGTGTTTCTTATCATCGTATTCCCATATCTCATGTAAGTTCATTGTTCCCTCTGTTTCACCACAGATTTGGCATTTTCTACCGTGATTTGTAATGATTTCGTTTCTTATTTTGTCCCATACTTCTGTAGGTAGTAGCCGATAAAGGGAAGAATACCAGACCGTAGAAGGAACAAGTTCGATTTCTAACTTCATTTTCCTTATGCCAAAAGAGATTAATTTATCATTTCATAAAAAACTTTCTAGGTGTTGGTTTGGCTGAATACTACTTCGATATGGAAACTTCAGGCTTTAATTTTGATACAGACGAAATTTGGACTATTCAATGGCAAAGGCTTAATGGGTTCACAGGAGAGCCGATAGGCGACCTTAACATATTGAAGAGATGGGAATCTTCTGAAGAGGAAATAATTAAGACCTTCCTTCCGAATCTAAGATGTAAGCCTTTCGACTTCATTTTTGTTGGCAAGAATCTATTGTTCGATTTTTGTCTGTTAAACCAGAGAATGAAAAATTTTAGTTTGGGCGAGATTGACCTTCGTTGCCTATATGGACGAGCGAGTCTAGACATTAAACCAATTTTGGTGATTATGAATAATGGCAGTTTCATAGGCTATGATAAAGTGCTTCCAAAAACAATTCCTCTGACTAACGACAAAATTCCTCAACTTCTCGTAGAGAAGAAATACGATGAAGTAATACAATACATAAAAGATGAGGCTAACGATTTCACAAAAGTGTATCAAGTCTTTAAGAGAGAAATGCCTTCGTTGACAAAACATCTACTAACATGAGCAGTGCGGAAGTCTTTAGGCGAACCAGACGAAGAGTGGTAAAATGAACAACCAAATTAAATCTGTGTGCAACCTAACAGCACTTTTCAACGTTAGGCATAGGATAGGATACGAATCTAAAACCGACAGAAATTGTCTGTCCTATTTGGAGCATATTTGAATCATATTAGAGGGGGGTCTAGCCCCGTGCGCACACACAAACAAAACACATGTTCTAACCTAGTCTCTGCATTATCTCTCTTTTTGTTAGTAATGTGAGACCTCTTCGGTTCGCGTAGGCTTTGGCGTGCCCGCTGAACTTCTCCGATATCATTATCGGGTTGGGCATGCCCACGTCTGCCGCCGCCTTGTCCAAGTTTATCACCATGTTCACGCCCACCGTTCTCTTCCAAGCCCTGATCAGCACGGGCCTCTGCTCCTCTCCTTTTCGAATGATTAGATCAAACCTGTGGGGAAGCCCCGAAGCACCCTCCCAGACCGTGTCCCTCTCGGTCTTGTACCCCTTCTGCCTAAAATACGTGATGACTAGGTCCGTGAGGGAGGCGGCGCTCATTTAATTAGCATCCTCTAACAGCAGTTAGCAGTGTATTAAAGAAAAGCTTTGCCTCTTCAGTCTTGGAGGCAGCGTCTGAATGTACGTGGTCATCGTGTGCTACAACTGCGGAAGACTGTTACTCGCCAAGGCGGAGCAGAAGACAAGGCAATGCCCGCACTGTGAGGCTCGTCTGCTCGTGGAAAAGACGAAGAAAGAGGCTTTTGCCAAGTCTGCCCCAGAGGCTTCGAGGCTACTGCGAGCCATGAAAGAAGAAGGCGCTTCGCTCTCTAAGTCTTAGTTGATGCCTTCACGAGTTCCAGTGCTTGTTTTAAGAGTGCCTGAATCATCTGGTCGTCGGTTGATTCGCAGTAGATTCTGATTATGGGCTCGGTCTCTGAGGCTCTTATGAGGAGCCAACTCTTCCCGTCCTTGAAGTGGAATTTGATTCCGTTGACTGCCTCAACGCCCATGTAGGTGCTGATTTTTTCGACTCTTAACCCGCCTATCTGACTCGGCGGATTAGCCTTGAGTCTGGCGATGACGTCCATTCTGTCGGGTTGGTCGTAGGCTAGGTCGATTCTGTCGTAGTGGACCTCGCCGAACTCGCTTCTCAACTCTTTCAGGACTTGGTTGAAGCTCTTCTTCTCCGTAGCCATCATTTCCAAGATGAAGAATGAGGCCAGTATGCCGTCGCGCTCGGGCACGTGGTTTTTGAAGCCGAAGCCGCTGCTTTCTTCTCCGCCTATGAGGATGTCCTCCTTGAGCATGATTTCGCAGACGTTCTTGAATCCCACAGCCGCCTCGTAGACTGGAAGTCCGAATTTTTCGGCGATTCGGGGCACTACGTTGCACACCGAGGCTGTCTTGACGACGCCTCCACTCCATCCTCGATTTCTGTGTAGGTGCAGCAGAAGTAGTGCAAAGACTTCGTGGGGAGTGACAAACTCGCCCTTGGCTGTGACCACGCCAACCCTGTCGGCGTCTCCGTCTGTGGCCAGTCCTATGTCAGCCTTCTCTTTGACCACCGCTTTCATCAGCGGTTGGAGATTCTGGGCTATCGGTTCGGGTTTCACTCCGCCGAAGGTTGGGTCTGGCTCGGCGAAGATTGTTTTCACTCGGCATCTTGTATGTGAGAGGAATCTCTCGAGTGTTTTGTCTCCTGCACCGTGCATGGCGTCGAAGACGATTTTGAACCCTGCTTCTCCAATCAGTTGCGTGTTCACCAGCTTTCGGATGTGCTCAGTGTACTCGGTTTCGAAGTCCACCTCGCTTATGCCTTGCTGAATCTTCTTTTCGTCGTGTTTCGGGAGGTTCTTGTGGAGGAAGCTCTGGATCTGTTTCGTGATTTCCGTTGGGGCTGGTCCCCCGTGTTCGAGTTTGAATTTCACTCCGCTGTAGATGTAGGGGTTGTGGCTGGCTGTTATGACCACCCCGCCGCCTGCGTTTTTGTTCTTCACTGTGAATGAGACCATCGGTGTGGGCGTTGGCTTTGAGGCTAGGAGCGCGGGTATGTCGTTGCTGGCTGCCACCTCTGCTACTGCTCTTGCGAACTGGTCTGACATGAATCGGGTGTCGTAGCCTATGACCAAGCCCTTTCTGCCTAAACCCTGGGTTGTGAGGTAGTCGGATAGGGCTTGAGCCACGGCGCGGACGTTGTCGTAGGTGAAGTCTTGGGCGATTATTCCTCGCCAGCCGTCTGTTCCGAACTCTATCTTGGTCAAAGCCTATTGTTCTCCGTGAGATGGGTTTGCTCGGGTTATGTTAATACGTTTTAGCCTATTTAAGAATCGATAGAAGAGGAGAGAAAGAATTTTTGAGCGTAGGGGAGAGGGGGGTCTAATAGAGGCGCCGAACAGAGCCCGCAGTGGACGCTGAACTTGGATGGGAATTAGGGAAAGCTTCTGTTTGAGAGGCGCAAAATCGGCACGAAGAGGCTCACGTCATTCCGTCCACCAAAATGAGTTTCTGGACAAATCATAAAAGTCAGCATAAGACATAACAAAATGATGTGACATGAGAAGGCTGCTTCTTGTTTTGGGCTTTTTTGCGATACCGTTTTGTATTCCTACAGTGGGAAGTAACCGAGTTGAAGTCAAAGCTACTAATGGCTATCCAGTTCACAATCTCAATACGGGTTTGAACTATACTCACATTCAAGCCGCAATAGACGCTGTTGAAACTCTACCGGGGCATACCATTGTTGCTGACGCTGGAACGTATTATGAGCATGTGACTGTAACGAAATCTCTCTTTCTCCTTGGAGAAAGCAGAAACAACACAATCATTGATGGTCATGGAACGGGTCCAGTAATAATGTTGTCTGCGGATAATATCTTGATCGCTAATTTCACGATAAGAAACGGCGGGAATTCATGGTCTCCGCAGGACACTTGTATATGGGGAGACAGCCTCAGTAATATTCTCATAGAAAATAACACAGTCATGGACGCGTCAAATGGCATAATATTCCACAGTATGCACAATAGCTCGATGAGCCACAACCTTGCAGAAGAATGCGGCGTAATGGGACTACACTTCGATAGCAGTATCGACTGCAAAATGACAAACAACACGGTGGCGAACAGCTTTCAGGGGATAGTTGTGGAAAAAGCTGTTGAAAACTTCATCCAATGGAACGATCTCATAAACAATAATTTGAGCATAAATGTCTATGCATCTGCTGGAAACCTTGTTGAGGGAAACAACTTCATAAACAGTACCGTTGGCATAATCCTCGGCGCATGTAATGGTTCCAACAATTTCCGAGCCAATAACATGACAAGTAACACGTGTAACCTGATAGTCTGGGGTTCATCCATCGAAGCCTTCATGCAAAACATTGACACTTCGAACGTTGTGGACAACAAGACAGTCTACTACATCACTAACTCTCACAATCTTACTCTGAACCCGTTCAACTGCCCGAATGTAGGATATTTTGCGCTTGTAAACTGCACTGACGTGACAGTGAGGGACATTGGCCTTTCTAATAATAAGGATGGCATGTTAATGGCACAGTCAACAAACACCAGTTTAGTTAATGTCACCTTAGCAAATGCACACACTAACATAACTTTAAGTGGCTTCTCGCTGCAACCGCTAATTCATGGGGGTCTAACCTTTTTCAAGTCAGATAACAACCTAATGATTAACAGCAGAATAGTTAACAACAGTGTCGGAGTATGTCTTTACCAGTCAGGTGGGAACGTTTTCTATCACAATTCATTTGTTGATGTCGACGAACCTGTAATCTCTAACTTCCAAGGACCTGGCTTACCACCGTCTGGTTCATGTTCAATCAATAAATGGGATAACGATCTCGAAGGAAACTACTGGAGCAATTATAAGGAGGTCGACTCAGACCAAGATGGAATAGGTGATTTTCCGCACATTATAGATGCAAACAACACAGACCGCTACCCTTTGATGGGCATGTTTAGCGAATTTCCAATCAACTGGGCAGACAGAACCTACTCAATGACCACCATCTGCAATTCCTCAATCTCCAACTTCCAATTTTCAGTTGTTTATCCTCATCCTCCATCACAACCATGGACAACTTCTATAGTGTTCAATGTGACTGGAGACGTACCTGGCTTTTGTAGGATAATGATCCCGAAAGACGTGTTGAACGGACAGTACGTCGTAATGCTTGATGGGTTCAGCATGCCTTCTTCAATGTGGAGAGAAATGTCCATAACAAATGACACCACTCTATTTCTGTACATGACTTACCCCGATGGAGCACATGAGATATGGATCATGGGAACAACATTAGTAAGTGAGTATCCCACCGAACTAACCCTTGCATTGTTAATTATTGCAACATTACTCGCAGTAATAGTCCATGAAAGAAATCGCCACTAAAAAATATAAAAAGAAGGAATTTGCGGGAGATTTCGCCACTCGATGGGATGTTTCCCTTTTTCAGGCATTTTTCCCTCTCTCAAATCTTCGCTTCAAGAAAAAAGTGGGAAGCTGAAACCGGTATACGTAGGTCTCACACACGCGCACGCACAGAACTCTAGACAGGAGGAGCAGCCTCAAACGGCTTGGTCTCTGGCACGGTCTTAGCGGTCCTTGTCAAGGCTAGAATCGCAAAAGCCAGCAGCGCAAACAACCCCAAAAAGAGATTGACTTGATAAAGCACAACCATGAGAGAAGACACGCTTGGATAAAGCTCCGCAGCCAGAACGTAAGTATAAAGGTAATAGTTAAAGAACCAGTGCAGAAGAATAGGCGCCTGAAAACCATAAGCCAGATAAACAACACCAAAGACAAACCCGTTCATAAAAGCAGTCGTGACCTTCCCAGGACCCCAACCGACACCATCAACAAGATGCATTAACCCAAAAACCAGAGCAGTGACGAAAACCACAACCCACTCACCCAGACATACACCCCTTCTGAAACCGTCGGCGGCAACAGTCTTAAACCCAACCATCCCCTTAGCCTTCTCAGGGTAGAGAAACGCGGCAAGGAACAGTTTGACACGCTGCCAGAGAGGCATAGTCGCCACGGTGTTTCGCCCAGCCCAAAACAGGTAAACAACCAGAAACAAGCCTATCGGACTTATCCGAAAACTGATCTCCTCAATCAAGGACGCATAGGCAAGAGTCAGATAAGCCTCAAAATGCCTCTCAGGCAGGGCGGGCGCGCCCGTCTCAACCCCGACAACATCTTGAAAAGCGGTGATCAAAACAAACGAGGCGAGTAGCATACTCGCAACAAAAACCATGGTGAACAACCAATTGCTAAACAAGTTGCCAGCAGATCTCGAAAGAGTCCTTCCAACGACACGATGGAAACTCTCCCGCCACCACCAAGAAACCACAAGACAAACCAGAAAAACACCCCATAAAAACAAGAACAAGGAACCCAACGTAAGCCTGACAGGAACATAAAAATCAAAAACACCAAACAACTGAACAGGCAAAGCCCTCAAAAACAACCCACCAGACTCAACTCCCTCTGGAGTCAAGAAAAACAACACGAGACCCAAGAACAAAGCCAAAAAATAAGAAGCCACCAGAAAGAGAACGAACCCAATCACCGGCGCCCAAAGAACGAACCGCACGGCTCTACCAGCCTCATCCGATGACATCCGAAACATCCTTCTCTCCAATCATAAACCCCATTCCACACACGCCACACTAATAACATTAACTAAACTCAAATAAATCAAGAAAACAAAACAAAAAAAGAAAGAAGAGCAAAGGAAAACTGGTATGTCAAAGATACCGCGTGTCCACTAAATCCTCAGCCGAGTCGACACCCACACCAAGAGGCTCCAAACACCCGCGCCCTTAGCTGTCTTCCGAACCGAACCCTCAACATCCTTCATCAAACCACCACCCAAACCGCACACAGGCACTACAGTTCAACAGTTCCACGAAGATACAATATGTCCATTTGCGGACATATCTAAGTCTTAATACACCATACACCGATATAAGCCTTTACCCGCCAGCCTCATGTTCATGGACTCACACTTTCACAATTTTTCAATTAACATTATTTTCTTGCAAAAACTGAAATATCTCTTCTGATAATAAGAGTGTGGAGAGAAGGAGGTGAAGCGGTGATGAAAATCCGCAAACTTGCCATTGTATGCCTAGTGGCCATCTTTGTAGTCTACTGTGGCATGGTGGTGTCTGCGTCTGTGAACACCGTAGCTAACACGAAGGAAAACGTGTCTTTAGGTTTGGTATCGTCGTCAAAAAACTCTGCAGCTAAGCCAGGCCCCATTCCTTTAGGTGATCCCATAAACGATCCTAGACCACATTGATTTGAGTTGAGACACAACCTTCCGAAACAAAAGTTGTTTTATGGCAAGAATTTGGAGGCTCTGTTTGAGTCGGCTAGAAGATTTCGAATGGATGATTCGCTACCTGAAAATGCTCGACCCAACAAACGCAAAGATAATTGAGGGTCTGGGCAAGCAGGGTCCCAGAAACGTCTTTTCTCTAGCCAAATCAATAAGTCTACCTCCAACAACAGTTGCCTTCCGCCTAAAAAGACTGATCAAGGAAGGCTACCTCACCATCCGAACAAACCTAGATTATTCTAGACTGGGGTTGCGCAAGGCTGTTCTGATCGCCGAAGCCGCGCATGGACGCGAGGACCAACTGCAGAAGACGATAGAAAGCATGGATTATTGGACGTACACAAACAGGTGCTACGGCAAGTTCAGCGGATTCTACGCCCTCTTCGCGTTTCCGGCACAACACAAAGATGAACTCGAAAAATACATAGAGGAAGCTGCCAAAACTGGAGCTACATCTCGCTACATGTTCTCTTGGACCACCAATCTATGCGAAGTTGTCCCGGACTTTAGATGGTTCGATTTTGAGCGAAAGTCATGGAATTTCCCGTGGAAACGGTGGATTGAAGAGGTTCTGAGCGCCCCAGAAAAGCTTCCCTTGAGTCTCGGTGACCCCAAAGCGTATCCAGTTATGGTAGACGAAACTGATGTTTTGCTTCTGAAAGAATTGGAGAAGGATGGTTCCGCTAGATTCGCCAAATTAGCAGAGGTTGCCAAGATAACGCCTCAAGGCGTGAGATACAGGTACTATAAACATATTGTTAAGCGCAATCTCATTTCCGACTACCAACTCGCGCATTTTCCCTACCCCCTTCAAGTTTCTGACATGTGTAGTTTTACAATAGATTTTGCAAACAAAACGGCACTGGCGAAATTTGCGAACACCTTGCATAACAAGCCCTTCACTGTGACTTATGGGAAAATGCTTGAAAAGAATTCGCTGCTACTTCACACTTATACTCCTAAGATGGAGTTCTCAAACTTCATAGAGTCACTTAATCGTCTGGCGGAAAAAGACGTGATAAGGAGCTATTTTTACGTGACACTTGATTTGCTGGCATTTAAGCGACAAACGATATCCTACGAATTCTTTAAGGATAACAAATGGACCTACGACTCTCAGAAGAAGCTGAAAGAACTAAGAAAGATAGTGAGTGCCTAAATTGAGAAGAATCAAGGTGTCTGCTAGATAGCCAGTTTTGTTTTTTGCAAATAGTTCACATTATATATGGAAAGAATGAAAAAATTTTTAAGGCAAAGATAACAATTACTAGGTGACGTTAAACGCTGGAGGGAGAATTCCAAAAAACAATCGTTGAAAGAAAGAACCCTTAAGTCCTATGCATGTTTGGGGACAAAGAAGGAAAGTTAGGAAAGAGTAAAGTTGTAATTTGTTGTTACAACTCCTTTCTCCCTCTTCAGTATTCCAACTTTCCTTCGTCCAAACCAACAACAATCGTAAGGGTTAGAACTTTTAGATTTGTGTTTATCTCTTCGATTGGGTTGATTTTTGGATCTTTTTTATTTTCCTTTCATTTTGCGGAGGCAATTAGCGTGGCAGATGCCGTTGTCGTAGAGCGTGAATTGTTCGTCTTGTGCTATTGGTTTTAGGCATATCCAACAAAAAACGCTGGGTGTCACCAGAACTTCGGTTTTGCCCTCAGCGTCTCTGCGTCCCGCAACCGAGATTGCACCTCGCAGTATCCAAGTGTTTTTGGCGTTTCTACCTCGATAAGTAGGGGGAGCGCTGTGTGGTATCTGCACACTAAAGGGAAACTCTCGTCGGTATCCTCGAGTGATTTTCAATGGTCCGCACAACGAGACCCGAATCTTGTGTAGCTCAGTTGTGAATACTTCCTTTTGTGTTTCACTCTCTTGAGGAGCTTGTTGAACCGTTGCGAGAGGCTGAACAGTCTCTATTGCTTGAAGTTCCACGCATACGTCTTTTGCGTCAAATGCCTCAGACGACACTATGTGGAGGGTGCCTGTCACTGGTTCGCCGCAGACAAAGGCTGGTTTGTTGAGGCTTATTGAGATTGCAACCTCAGGCGCCTTGACGCTGGTCGCAGCTCGCTTGAACCACCCCAAAACTGTGCCTCCAACATGGAGTTAACTGCGTGCAGAAATAAAACTGTTCTGGAATAGGTCGTTGCGAGGATTAGCAATTGTTAAGTAACACCTTATCAGATTCATGATGGGTGAAGGAACTGATTTTCATAGCCACTTGCGATGTCAAAAGTGGTCAAGACGAAGCCGTCTACAGTCGGATTGAAAAACTGAGAAGCGACGGGGCAGTCACACCCTTGGTTGTCGGGCGACTCTTCGAGGAGGCAGATGTGATGCTTCTCTTGCACTCGGCTGACATGGAGTCTCTAGATAATTATCTGATAAAGAACGTGCGGAACATCGTGGACATACAGGAGCTCGCTGTCGTGCCCATCTACGAGTTCAGGCTTCTCTCCTCCTTCGATTTCATGGTTGAACCAGAACCTGGAGGCAGGGAGACGCCCCAACCTGAGCCTGAAGAGTTGCTCTTCTTCCTGACGAAGATTGATGTTGCCCCCACCAAGGACCGCGCTGTGTACGAGCGCATCTTATCCATTAAACCGACAGAGGAGGCTGTACCGCTAATGACGGGGCATACATTTCACACCAAGGACTTTGACCTAGTCGTCTTCTTTCTGGCAAAGAGCCTGGAGAGTGCCTGGGCATTCGTGAAGGCTTTGCGTGTCATCGATGGAGTGTGGGACACCGAAGTGAACCTCATTGCCCATTTTGAGGGCCTGGTGCCTCTGAAGCGATTCAAGAAACTGGTATCCGTGAAGTCAGCTCAGAAGAGAAGTAGTCGAAAGGTGAGGGAAAAGAGAGTTGCAGAGTGAAGAGAAAAAAGCCACGGGCATAAAGAGGCTCGAAACCCGCATCGGTAGGCTCTGGGGCTTTCATCGGGAAGAGAAAGGGGTGGTTGCGAGGCTTCCGCCGGAGAGAACCATCGGGAGACTTGTTCACTTGTTCATCGCATCCGTAGGTGCGATGGGCTCGTTCTTGAGGGAGAAAATGGGTGAAAGCATCCTGCAGAGCATGTTCGAATACGAGGGTGAGAAGTTTGGCGAGGGCTGGGAAAAGCGTGCTTGGAAGGCAGACGACATCGCGAAAAACATGATTCGTCTGAACTTTCAACCCTTCGGCATAGAGGCGCAATACAGCGGGGATAAGGATAAAGCCACCATAGTCGTCTCGAGTTGTCCCTTGCCCGAGAAGTTTCTTCAATCACCTGAATTTCTTACAGAGTTCACAATTGAGCAACAGGTGGCAATCAGGGGAAACGAGATGTTCGCCTCGCTCGACAAGGTCAGTTCGTCGTGGGATTGGCCACCGAAGAAAACGGAGATCTGTGCCACCTGCAGGATAGTTATGCCCAGGTTGGGAAAGAGATTGGGCTTCAGCTGGAGGCACAGCGTGACCAAGGATGTGCCGCCGAAATGCGTTTTCGACATCGAAATCATAAGGCCTCAGAAACAGGCTTAGTGTTCAACTAACGCGAGAGTGCGGGCGGGGTGGGATTTGCACTCCGCACCAGTTGGCGAAATCTCCCGCAAATCCCCTCTTTTTCTGTTTTAGATTCGTGTTTGAACTTCTTTTATATCCCATTGCTCTTGGTTTGACGCATCATAAACGGGAGTTCGAACCTCTCCCGGGCTACCATTAAACGGTGGCTTGGTCGAGGTTTAAATTATCGGTTTTCCTGTCTCGTCATGAAGTGTAAATGCTTAGCATTCATTTCTCAATGATGGAATGGTGGTGTAATGGGTCATTTTGTTCTAATTAAGCGAACCGAGTTTAGAACTACT
>Ga0315306_10000504_pt1 | contig 18854 bp, 15 predicted proteins | sample TDP1_MG_FD_203803 | JGI IMG/M metagenome (GOLD analysis project Ga0315306, IMG submission 203803) | Freshwater sediment microbial communities from Lake Towuti, South Sulawesi, Indonesia - TDP1 | ecosystem: Environmental > Aquatic > Freshwater > Lake > Sediment | place: Indonesia: South Sulawesi... | reverse complement strand
TTTTCTCGCTAATGGCGAGATCTTCATTTCTTTCTCAACCATTGGTGGAGCAGCAGGCTTTTCGATTTCCTCGACCGAAGGCTGTTCTTCGCCCGTTTCAGTTATTACTGCTACTAACTCGCCAACCGGCACCTCTGAACCCTCGGATGCCATTATCTTGTATAATGTGCCAGAAGCTGGGGCTTCAATCTCATTAACTACTTTTGCAGTCTCAACCTCTAAGAGAGGCTCTCCTTGTCTCACGTTTTCTCCTTCTTTTTTGTACCATTTTGCGATTATTCCGCTTTTCATCGCTACGCTCAATCGAGGCATGGTAATTTTGAACATTCTAAATTCCCTGTGTGGTTTTACTAGACACGCCTGTATAAGAGGGTTTCTTGCAAGACGAGCATATTTAATAAAACACATTGTGAAGGTATAGAAAATAGAGTAGAAGGAGAGTTTTTCAGCCTACTATTTGTTTCACGGCCGATATTATTTTGCCTTCGTCAGGTATGACTGCTTTTTCCAATGCTGGGCTGTACGGAATCGGAACGTTCGGGGTTGCCACACGCTTGATTGGAGAGTCCAAGTAGAACAATCCCTCCTCAGCTACGATGGCGGCGATCTCAGATGCAAAACCGAATCTTTCGTAGTCTTCATCAACGATTACCAGTTTCGATGTCTTCTTAACTGATTCAAGAATTGTTTTTTTATCAAGCGGGACTATCGTTCTGGGATCGATAATTTCTAGGCTGATATCTTCTTTTTCAAGTTTCTGCGCTGCAATAATTGCCTTATGAACCATTAATGCCGTAGCTACCACCGTCACGTTTTTTCCTTCCCTCTTTATTTCTGCCTTGCCAAAAGGCACGGTATAAGGTTCTTCTGGAACTGGTCCTTTCACTGAACCATAAAGACCTTTATGTTCAAAAAACATTACTGGGTCATCGTCTCTAATTGCCATTGCCAATAATCCTTTTGCGTCATATGGTGTGGAGGGCACTACAACTTTCAATCCCGGTACGTGGGCGAAGATAGAGTACAAACATTGAGAGTGGTGTGCTGCAAAACCGAAGCCGCCGCCTATAACGGTTCTTATAACCATTGGAACCTTGGCTTGTCCACCAAACATGTATCTCATTTTGGCCGCCTGATTGAAGATCTGGTCCATACAAACGCCGAAAAAGTCCACGAACATTATCTCTACTACGGGCCGTAAACCAGTCGCTGCTGCCGTTGCTGCGGCTCCTACGAAGGCTGCCTCTGAAATTGGGGTATCTCTAACTCTTTCGGGTCCAAACTTCTTCAGAAACTTCTCTGCGGGCGTGACGCCAAATGGTCCGCCTCCATAAAATACTCCTAGGTCCTCACCCATCAAGAATACCTTTTCGTCTCTCTCCATTTCCTGCATTAATGCCTCTGTTATAGCTTCCTTAAACGTAAGTTCTCTTTCAGTCTTAATCTCAGTCATACTTGATCATCTCTCAATAGTTTGGGCTTACAAAAACATCCTTCAACGCTTCTTCAGGCGTGGGCCACGGGCTTTCATCCGCAAATTTTATAGCTTCTCCCACTAGGTTCTTGACATCATTTTCAATCTCAGCTGCTTCATTTTCAGCCAAGACTCCTTTGTCAACCAAGTATTTTCTGAATCTGTTGATAGCGTCCTTCTTCTTCCACTCTTCAACCTCGGCTTGACTTCTGTAAGTTGTCCATGGATCGCCCTCTTCGTGACCTAGATATCTATAAGTCTTGCATTCCAAAAGCGTGGGACCATATCCCTGTCTTGCCCTTTCAGCCGCTTCCACAGTGGAATCATGTACAGCCATCACATCCATCCCGTCGACCACTATTCCGGGAATGCCATAAGCAGCCGCTCTGTCCGCAATATTCTTGACGAGCATTACCCTCGTTACAGGCGTGGACTCGGCATACTGATTGTTTTCGCAAACAAACAAGACTGGAAGAGACCAGATAGCCGCGAGGTTCAGTGACTCGTGAAACGTGCCTTGGTTAGAGGCACCATCTCCGAAAAAGACTACAGCAACCTGGTCTGTCTTTCGCATCTTGATTGAAAGTCCTGCACCGACAGCAAGTGGTAGGCCTCCTCCAACGATGGCGCTTGCGCCCAGCATGCCGACATTGAAGTCGGCAAGATGCATTGAACCGCCCTTACCCTTGCAAACTCCAGTTTCGCGACCAAAAAGCTCTGCCATCATGCGCTTCACATCAACGCCCAATGCAATGCAGTGACCATGTCCTCGATGATTGCTGAGAACGTAATCGCCTTTCTTTAAGGCGGAGCATACCCCCACTGGCACAGCTTCCTCACCTATGCTTAGGTGAACTGCACCCACAATTTTGCCTTGGGCAAATAGGTCTTTAACTTTATATTCGAAAGTTCTTATCGTCAGCATCTTCTTGTACATGTCAATCATTTTTTCTTGACTCAATGCCATGCGGAACACCCATCACTTTTAATGCAGTTCTAAGTTTTTAAAGTAAATCGAGGTATATTGAAAGGCGTAATCGATTTGAGTTTCTTCTCACTTAACTCCGTACAAGTTTTTAGCGTTGTCGTAAAGGATCCAGCTTCCCGCTTTATAGGCGTAGTCTTCATCCATGTAGCCGGAATCAACGATATCTTGCAAGGCTCTGGAGATCCCTTCCTTTCCAAGAACAGCAGCGATCCAGTGAGTTTCAGGTATTTTTCCGCCATCAGAACCGTACATAATCTTGTTCATAGGTGCCATCTCAAATATCTGAAGCATTTTTTGTCGTATCCCAACATGTATCCAAGGTATCGTGCATGAAACGTCGATATACACGTTCGGGAAGCTGTTCGCAAGCCAAGCAAGCTCCTCAGTATATGGATAGCCAGCGTGGAGAAGCGCAAATTTAGCCTTTCCCAATTTTGAATCTTTCAGTAGGTCATAGAGGAATATTGGGTTGCATTTTTGAACATTTATTATCGGCGACTCTCCTATTCCCGTATGCATTTGTACAGGCACATTAAATTTTATGCTGGTTTCAATCCCTCGGCAGGTGAGAAAGTCACGAACAATTTTTTCTTTTGCTATTATATCAGGATGTTTTGACATTTTTTCATCCAAAGGAAGGGCGAAGAGGTTCTTCTTTCTTAGTTCCTCATACGCCTTTCGAGCATCTTCAATGTCATGGTCATGGATGTCAAGACCATAACCGTACGCAATGGCTGATTTGAAGCCAATGTAGCCTTCCTTTTTAACAACATTTGTGATTGTCTCGAGGAACTCGTTCAAAACGTCATCAAATGGTTTAGTTGCCTTGAATAGTCTAAAGAAGAGTTTGTCAAATCGGATAATGAAGTTAAATTTCTGCTTCTTGAAGGTCCTGCTAAGACTTTTCGCATCTGCATCGTAGCTGTGTGGGTATTCCGAAGAGGGGTATCCTGTGTCAAAGAAGAGCCAAGCAATCTTGGCGTCATCAAATAGTCGAGCTATGTATTCGATTTGTTTTTCTGTATCTCCGTATGGGTAGGCTTTGTTTCTTTCAGCTAGGATGTCCTTCGGTTTCTTAGATGTGCAACCAAGCACTCGCGCAAGCTCTTTTAGAACTCGTCGATATAGAATGTAGTTTTCATTCTCTTCTTCCGACGCGACAGTCCAGTGGAAGAACTGTGCAAAAGTTGCACCTTTCTCCTCCTCTTTATCTGGCAAAAAAGCATGTGCATGATGGTCAAGTACAGGACATTTGGAAAGGTCCATCATTTTCACCATACTCAAACTTTTGCATCATAGCTCGTTTATAAGTCTTATGAGTTCGAAGAGAAATAAGCACACATAAAGGTTGGTAGTTCATGAGCGGAAATATTAATGCACCCTTCAGACGTGAAGGTTTTGCGTCCGATTCGCTGGCCTACTAATCATCTTAAGCGTGGACTTCCGGAAGGTCATGAATTAAAGATAGGCAGAGGCCAAATGTAAATCATGCATACCCAACATCCATGGAAAAACGTTAAATATAAAGCATAGAAAACAACAAAATAAGCCGATGATGATTGCGATGGAAAGCGCCATAAAAATCGGTAAAGAGGAAACACTTTCACTCATGAAGAAATTAGTTTCTATAAACAGCGTGAACCCTAACATCGAAAAAGGCGAAGGCGAAATCGAAGTCTCCAAGTACATAGCTGAATACCTTAAGAAGGTTGGTCTTGAAGTCCGAACTCAAGACGTTGTCGATGGAAGGTTCAATGTTATAGCTACTCTGAAGGGTTCAGGCAAAGGCAGAAATCTCATGTTTAATGGGCACACAGACACTGTAGGAATACGCAACATGTCGATAGACCCTCTCAAACCCGCAGTAGAAAACGACAGGCTTCACGGAAGAGGAGCCTGTGACATGAAAGGTCCAATAGCAGCTATGCTGGTCGCATTGAAGATGTTGGCTGAATCGAACGTTGAGCTGAAAGGAAGCGTATCAATCTCCACGGTGGTTGGTGAAGAGTTTGACAATATCGGGGCAAACAAACTCGTGACTGACAAGGAGTTTTCGAAACTTACGCAGGCCCTTGTCATCGGTGAACCAACGACTCTGCAGTTGGCTATAAAACATAAGGGTTTCGCAAACATTGAAATCGAAGTCGAAGGCAAAGCCGCACACGGTTCGGTGCCTGAAAAAGGAATAGATGCAATAGAGAAAGCAGCTAAGATAATCTTGGAAATGGATAAACTGAAGAAGACATTTGCCTCCAAAAAAGACGCCTTGCTAGGCTCGCCAAAGATACACACTTCAACCATTGAAGGCGGCAGAGAATGGAGTGTAGTTCCAGACCGCTGCGTTGCTCGGTTTGAAATAAGAACCATACCCGGATACGCTACGGGTCAAGCCATAAAAGACATAGAAAACATGATAAATGAACTTTCAATCAAAGATCCTGACCTTAAAGCCAAAGTAGGCCTTTTCCATGCTGGAGAACCGCTAAACACTTCACCTGAAGAACCGATGATAAAATATTTGCGAAAAGCTATAAAAACGGTCAGAGAAATCGAACCTCAGATAATTGGACTACCCTTTTTCACCGAAGCCGCCATATTTGCGAAAGCACTCAGCATTCCGGCTTGTATAATTGGACCTGGAGACATACAGCAAGCTCACTCAGCCGATGAGTTCGTGAAAATAAGCGAAGTTATCGAGGCGGCACAGATCTACGCGTTGACAGCCTGTGACTTTGTTAACCATTAACTCGGCACAGCAAGTCTGGGATGCTTTTCACGTCAACCCCGCTTTCTTTGCTTTTGTTTTTTTCACAAGTTTAGCAAGGTTCTGTTCTTGCATGCCACTAAGGAAGGGCGCGCGCGCCTATTTTGCCAGCTCATTTAAGGCCTTCAGGAAGGTGTAAACTTCTTGTTCTGTGTTATAGTGAACTAGGCTGGCACGCACCATTGTCGGAACATCGTAGAGCTTCGTTGACATGTTCCACAGATCACCGAAACGCACAGCTATGCTATGTTTATCCCAGAGATATCTGGCTATGTCTATGTCTTTCATTCCGTCTACTTTAAAGGCAAAAGCCGGGTCCCGTTCATTTACGCGTTTTGCATCTATGATTCCGTAGACCTTGACGTGAGGCATTTTTGCCAAGCCTGGAACCTTGTCTGATCCTTCCAGCGTGATTTTAGATAATTCTCTCTCGTATTTTTCGATGGCGTCCATTGCCACTTTGCAGCAGCGTGCTCGGCCTGAATATTTTGAGAAACTGCCTTTAGATCCGTCACTAACCTGGTGAGACAACCAGACAAGGTAATCCACAACCGCCTTGATCGATGCAAATTTAGCTTGATCCATCGTCCCGTAGGGAGTTCCGTAACCAAATAGACCGTAAAACTTCAGGGTTTTAAACAAGTCTCCTTTGCCGTAGATGAAGCCTCCAGCAGAAGTGAAGAACTTGTACCCTGAAAAGATGAAAAAGTCACAACCTATGTCTCGAACGTCTACTGGTGCGTGAGGAACTAGTTGAGTTCCATCCACGACAAAATAGGCATCTACTTCTTTGGCGATCTTTGCGATTTCTTTTAGCGGACTCTTGGTGCCAGTTAAGTTCGAGGCTCCCGTTACGCTTACAACTGCTGTATTTTTGTCCACCAAGCTTCTAAAATCGTCCATATCAAGAGTTGCATCCTCTTTCTTTATTCGCGCAAACCTGATTTCATTGACCATTTTGCGCTCTTTAAGCTCTAGCCATGGACCAGTATTAGCGTAGTGTTCGTTGTACGTTGTAACGATATTCTCCTTTCCAGTGAGTTCTCGTCCTATTGCATACGCTACTCTAAAAATTAGGTCTGTGGTTGACCCTCCAATTGTGATGTTTTCGGGAGAAGAAGCATTAAGCAAATCTTGAAGAGCTTTCTTGCCCTCAAGGACGAGGTCGTCAAAATCCTTAGACTCATCATAAACTGTGGATGGATGATCATAACCACATTCGTTAGCGGCTCTATTAATACGTGCGATAGTTTCAGCTCTAGCGGCTCGGTCGAGCACCATTGTACCGGCGGCATTATCAAAAAATATTCTCTTTCGGCCTCTCCAGTCTACTTCTACCCTCGGAAATTCAGCCCGGATCTCTTGAATTAACTCTCTGTTGAAAACCATAATGTTATCACCTTTTTCTTAATTTTGCCATTTGTGATTTAAACTTTACCTACAAATGTCCATTTCTTGAAGAATGTGGTTGTTTCATTTGAATTTGCATCGATGAGCTCAATCAGTTTTGAAACATATGCCGGTCTGTTTCTAAAGGCGTTGATTCGAGGTCCTCCCAATCCAAAGTCAAGTCTAATGCCCAAGAGACTTGTAGAAATCCCTGAAGCCAGGGTAATGATCGAATGGATCAACTATGAAGTCCAGTACTGCTGGTATATTCTCTTTGTTCGCTTTTGCGGCGTTTTCCGCGGCTTTTTTTACCTCGTCCGACTTCTCAATTTTCTGCCCGTAACATCCGTGCGCTTCAGCTATTTTAGCGAAGTCGGGTTGAGCTTCAAAGTCTACGGAAATATATCTACCTTCATATAGCAAATTTTGCCACCATTTTACCCAGCCCAAAGAATAATTGTTCAATATAATCCACGTTGGAGCCACCTTGTATTGCACCGCTACAGAGAGATTGTCCATCATCATCTGAAAAGCTCCGTCCCCTGTAACACATACTGCTTGCTTTTCTGGGATAGCTAATTTAGCGCCTATGACTCCAGCTACACCGAAGCCCATACAGGTTTGGCCAGCAGGAATTACATCCATCCCCGCCGCTAGAACTGGGAAGTAAGAATAAGACCATATGTCTAGAGAACCATTTTCATGGACGAGAATCGTGTCTCTGTCAAAGGCTTTCCTGACATCCTTCATTATTTGAAGAACCTTGATAAACTTGGTTTCTTTACTTAATTCTTCCCTCAAACTGTTTTCGAATTCCTCTTTGATTTTCACAAGTTCTTTAATTCTAGAGGTTTCTAGATAATCCATTTTCTTAATTCTTTCAGAGCAGTAGTCCATTAGATCCTCTAAAACTAGTTTGGCATCACCAATTACTGGAATGTCTGGAACCCAGTTTTTTCCTATCTCCATCGGGTCTAGATCTATCTGCACCAACTTGGCCTCTTTAGGGAATCCTGCCCATCCTCCTGATTCCAATTCTTCAAACCTAGTTCCGATACCTATGATTAGGTCTGTTTCCTCCCAAACTTTTTTTCCAACATCGGTGCGGTAAATTCCTATGCAACCAGCCGAGAGGAGGTGATCTTCTGGAATAGCACCTTTTCCGCCCGCACTAGTTAAGACAGGGACAGCGAACATTTCCGCAAATTTTCTTAATTCTTCAAAAGCTCTGGATAGATATACGCCGCCTCCTGCAACTATAACTGGCTTTTCGGCTTTAAGGACTAATTCTCCGGCTTTCCTTATCTGATCCGTTGAAGGTCTTACCCGAAGCGGATGAGTTGAGGGAACATATTTGGGCATCTCGATTTTGCTGCCACCCATATCGGCTGGGATTTCAACGAATACCGGGCCCGGCTTTCCAGTAGTCGCTATTTGAAAAGCTCTGCGCATATACCATCCAATGCGATCGGCTCTTTGTATGCGTACGCTCCATTTGGTGAAAGGAGCGAACATCGGGACTTGAGGAAATTCTTGCACGGCTCCCATTCCCTCAATCTCGGTTGATACTGTGGGGGCAAGGGCAATAATCGGGATACAGCCCGACCATGCCTCGGCTACTCCGGTCACCAAATGCTGGGCTCCAGGTCCAACCGTTGCCGTGCACACACCTGGCTCACCTGTTAATCTAGCATAGGCATAAGCCATGAAAGCTCCGGCTTCCTCATGCCTAACGAGGATGGGCTTGACTTCCGGAACATCGTAAAGACCATCATAAAGTACATCACAACTATGTGAGCCGGGGAGACCAAAAACGTACCTAACACCCTCAGACTTTAATGCTTCAGCCACAATGCGTGCACCTGAAACCTGAACCATTTTTTGATCACCTTAAAGCAAAAGTTAATTTGTGATGAGCTAAAATATTTTTGCATTGCTTATCTGAGAAATTGGTATTTACTCACTTCATTCATAGCAGGCATTAATATTTCAAGATAAACTTTAAAAATTAAAACAAATTATTTGCTATGGCATCGGCCGTGGTTCCTTATAGACAACGGAAGGATTTTCATGGGTAATACACAAATTAGATTTGAGGAAATATCTCAAGTAGCTCTTGTGGTCGAGGACCTTAAAAAAACCATAGAACGATACTGGAAAATATTGGGTATAGGCCCTTGGAAGATATATGATTGTGTACCACCAAGGCTTAAAGAAATGATCGTATACGGCAAGCCAACCCCATATTCAATGATGTTCGCTGAAACACGCTTGGGGCAAGTGATACTAGAGGTAATAGAGCCTACTGAAGGGCCGTCAATTTACAAAGAATTCCTTGAAGAGAGAGGAGAAGGCCTTCACCATATCGCTTGTTACAAAGTGCCGGATGTGGAAAAAGCTTTAGATGATTTTAGAGAAATGAAAATAGGGGTCCTTCAAAGCGGCAAATTTTATGATGACGAATTTTATTACCTTGACACAGAAAAAATCTTCGGCGTTATTTTAGAGATGGTTAAGGAAGGAAAAATCCCCCCGATTCCAGACGCTATCTATCCAGAGGAACACCCTCAGACTGAGTAACCCATCATCGATTTTCTTATCCTTTCTCTGGACCGCCGACTGAAAATATCCCTTTTACACGCTCGTTTTCGAGTTTCTTCCCAAAGTACATGTGAACACCTTTTTGTAAGAGGCTGAATTCTAGGTCTTGAACAAGTTTAACTGCTACTTCATTCGCCCTTGGGACAATAGTGCAGAGTTCAGCGTTAGCTTCAATGCTGTCCATACAACAAAAAAGAAGTTCGCACGCAATTGACGGATGATAGGGATTGCAGATCCATGGTCCAATTCTATACCCGATCTCTGTTTCATGGCACATAATGTAACCGACAATTTGGTTATTTATGCGTGAAGCGAAGCAAAGTTCCGGGTTATCTTCGTAAAGATAATCCAAAACTTGCGCTCTGTTTGCTCCGAAATACATCGAGTCAAACTTGGCAACTTCAAATATTTCGTTCTTTTTTACCTGTGCAATGTTCAAGTTTGATGGACGAGTATTTGTTTTGTTAACTCTGGTGAATTCAAGAGAGTCAAATTCATCAATGAAACCTAGTTTTCTGTACAAGTTGGCAGCTTCAGGTGCAGCTATTAGCTTTATTGCTGTAACGCCCGAATGCAGTAGATGATTCATAACTCGTTTCATCAATAGTGTCCCGATACCTCTTCGTCTATGCTCCTTGTCAACAATCAACATACCAATCCATCCGAGTTTTCCATAGCTAATGGAGAAAACATGGCCCACGCATTTTCCGTTTCGTTCGGCGACAAAAGATCTAGTTTGTTCACAAGTTGATAGCCTCTCTATATTATCTCGGCTGTAATCCCAATGTTCGCTCTTACATAACGCGTAGACAAATTCAATGTCGCTTTCTCTAATCGAGCGAACAATAACACTAATCAAAAGATCTTACCTCATTCATAGATTATGATGGCTAGTGTCGCTCTTCAAGGCACAAACCTGCCGTGACTTTGTGCCCTCTGATAAATAATGATCATGACCGTTTGAGCATATATATCCAAGCATTGAATATTTATTTTTGTTGAGACATGCACTATTTCCCGATCATTGACAAGCAATATCCAAAACAACTTTTTTATAGACGCATAAATTATGTATAAAAAGCGCGCGCACTGGTGAAGGAAATGTCTTATCCTAGAATTTTTTTCAGGTCTCCTGAAACGTGTACTGGATGTCACATCTGCGAAATGGTTTGTTCGCTGAACCATGAGAAGATAGGTGTTAATCCTAAGAGGTCTAGGATAAGGATCATAAGTGTTCCTGAGAAAGGTGTGATGTTTCCTGTGGTTTGCCGTTTCTGCGAAAAAGCGCCTTGCATTGCAGCGTGCCCAAAGAAAGCCCTCTCCAAAAATGTTAAAAAAGGCGTGATAATGGTTGATGAGGATAAGTGTGTCGGGTGCGGCCGCTGTATGGAGGTTTGCGAATTCGGGGGCATAACCATACACCCAATGAAGAAAACTGCAATGGTTTGCGATCTTTGTGGTGGAGAACCCTTGTGCGTCAAATACTGTGTAGACGAAGCGATAATTTTTCTCAAGCCTGAAGAGTACGTGGTAGCGAAGGGTAGAGCCCTAATAGATAAAACCGAGTCATCCATATGGCCAGGGCCCCCCTGAGCATGGTTATTCATAAAGGGTGAAGAAAAATGAGTGAAGTCAACGTTAATGTGAGGCGTAGGAGATTCACCTGTTTGATTGTCGGCAGGTTTGAAGAAAGAATGACGTTAACGTTTAGGAGGAGTTGTTAATGCCTTTGTATGGTTGGATGGGAAAGATCCTAAGGGTAAATCTCTCAACAGGGAAAATCGCGAAGAAACCTCTCCCCAAAGAGCTGACATATAATTTCATTGGCGGAAGGGGTATCAATTCCAAGATTTTATATAGTGAAACTGGACCTGAGACTAATCCCCTCGGCCCCGATAATAAACTGATAGTAGGCACTGGACCAGTAACTGGAACCCTTGTGCCGACTTCGGCCAGATTTACCATCACCGCTAAATCTCCGCTCACGGGCATACTGGGCGACGCTAATGCTGGAGGCTCCATTGGACCTGAGCTGAAATACGCTGGATACGACCACATAATCGTGCAAGGTGTGTCAGAAAAGCCGGTGTATCTCTGGATTGACGATGATCATGTCGAATTGAAGAATGCACAGCATCTGTGGGGGAGAAACACACACGAGACTGAAAGGATGCTTAAAGAAGAGATAGGAGATAGCGAGACACGCGTTTTATCCATCGGGCAGGCTGGGGAGAACCTAGTGAAAATTGCAGGCATAATCAATGAAGAAGATCATGCAGCAGCACGGTGTGGACTCGGTGCAGTGATGGGATCAAAAAAATTAAAGGCTATAGCTGTTAGAGGATCGAAAACCATCAACATAGCCCACCCAGATAAGCTATTCGAACTTGTCGACGAAATGTATAGCGATTATAAAAAGTGTTCTGCGTGGCAGTGGTACCGGCTTTACGAATTCACTACAGGAGTTATTTGCATGTGTGAATCTGGCGTTGCTCCAATAAAGAATTATCTAGTAAGTGGAGGAACAGATATGGACAAGAGACAGGCAATTTCACATATAGAAAATTCCGGGAAGTATGTGCTAAAAAGGCTAGCTTGCCATGGCTGTCCTCTTGCTTGTTATAACTGGGTATACATAGATAAACTTGGACGTTGCAAGGCTCCCGGTGCGGGGCGTTCTCATACGGCAATATGGGAAATATATGATTACCCATTTTTGGTCGAGTTCAATAAGTTGGTTGATCAGTACGGATTGGACGTGTACTCGATACAAGGAGTTATTGCTTCTGCCATGGAATGGTATGAACGAGGTATCATAACGAAGGAGAACACCGATGGGATGGAAATAAGATTTGGAGATAAGGATGTTGTGATTTCACTGGTTCACAAGATAGCTAAGAGGGAAGGGTTCGGCAATATCCTAGCTGAAGGGTCTATAAGGGCGGCTAAGATCGTTGGGGCGGATCCGGATTCAACTCCTACTGGTGGCTATGGTAAGGGAATGGATCATGGGCCCATCGACTGCACAGCGGTGGCGGGTGCTACGCTAAGCCTTAGCCTCTCCACCAGAGGCGCAGGTCACCTTAGGGGCATTGCTCCAACGGCATGGCCGCCTGTGCAAGGACCTCCTCCGCCGAAATGGCAAAAAGTGTACAGGAAGGCGTGTGCCGAGGATGTAATGTATAAACCTTGGATTTGCCATCCGGTAAATGCAGAGATAGCCACATACTTTGAAAACATTTGCACATCATCTGACATACTCGAAATATGTAAGAATACAACAGAATTCTATTATTTTTACGGTTATGAGGGAAGAGAGAAGAAGGATGACCTCGAATGGCATGCAGACTTCCTGAAAGCGGTGACAGGAATAGAGATTGATCGCCCACGTTTAGAGACCATTGCCCGGAGGGTTTTGAACATCGAAAAAGCCTACAACGTTAGAGAAGGAAAGCTTAGAAAACATGACATGCCCACGCCCCGTTTTTTCAAGGAAAGAAGAGGCGGACCGCTTGATGGTAAAGCCTTAGATGCAAAAGAGCTTGAAAAGCTGTTCAACCATTACTATGAGATTCACGGCTGGGATCCAAAGACTTCTATACCTAGGCGGCGCACTCTGGAAGAGTTGGGACTAAAGTACGTAGCAGACGAGTTAGAGAATAAATATAACATGCGACTCAAAGGCTAGATTTCTGTGCGGCAGATTCTGTTGGGAGAATAGGGACAATTAGGAGAGTTTGTAAAGGTAGCAATATGCGAATTGAAGGGCTTGTGATAGTTGAAACCGAGATTGGAAGTGTTAAGTAAGGACGAGCTGGACGCTATTTACACCACTGCCCTCTACCTTCTTGAAAAAGTTGGCATCAATATCGAAGATGAGGAGATCATAAAACTCTTGACTGACAAAGGATGCGATATAGGGCCAAATAAGATAGTTTACATCCCAGAATGGCTTGTTAAAGATTGCTTGGGATCTACGCCGAAAGGAGTCACACTGTGTGGACGAGACTCTAAGCGTGACATAAAGGTCGGAATGCAAAGATACCCCTATATTATCCCACTCGTAGCGATTAATTATTTCGATTGTATATCTAACACCTATAGAGCCGTTACGAAAGAGGATGTTCAAAGTTTCATTCGACTTTGCGATTATCTTGATACTATGAATGGCGTTTGGATATTAACCATGATGCCTGAGTTCAAAGAAATGCACATGTTTTGCGATTATGTTCTAGGCCTCCGTAACACTACGAAACCTGTAATTGTTATTACTTCTGAACCAAAATCTATCGATCCAACTTACGAGTTAGCAGCGGAAATAGTTGGTGGCATAAATGAGTTGCGAAGGAGACCTTTAACAATCAATTACTGCGCCATTTCTCCACTTAGTTGGAATAGAAAAGAGTGTGCGATGCTAAAGGCGACTGCCAAATGGGGAATACAGCCAGCCATATCAACTGAAGCACCTATGGGCTACACGGGTCCAGTTACACTCGCCGGAAATATAGCCCAGAAGATGGCTGAGTTTCTAAGTGCAGACGTTATTTTGCAGTTATTGAACAAAGGAATGCCAATTATATGGTGCGCGCTACATGAAACTTTCGACCAGAAAACGGCGGCAGTGAATTTTGCCTCTCATGGAAATTTTGTCCAAGCATGTGCAATAGGCCAAATAGAAAAGTACATAGGAGCACCAACACTCTCCTCAGTGATACCTGACTCAAAGTTATTGGATATGCAAGAAAGCTACGAACTTGCTTTCCTTCTTCTTTCTCAGATCTTGGGCGGAAGCAATTTGATGGTTATAATTGGAATGGATTCAGCCAATGCATTTAACAACGAGTTGCTGCTTTTGTTGGATGACATGGTTATTGCGGCGCGCCGCCTTCTTGACGGAATCGACGTTAACCCAGACACCCTTGCGGCGGGCGTGATAAAGAATGTTTGTGGCAAGCTTGAGAAGGGCAGGCGTGTCGGGCACTTCTTAGACCAGAGGCACACACTGACGTGGTATGAAAAAGAGCAGCAACCAAGGAGAGATTATGTGTTCGAAAAGCACAGTCGCGAAAAATGGATGGAGCTCGGGTCCAAATCGTTCGTCCAAAGAGCCCACGAAAGAGTGGAGGAGATTTTGAAAACTCAAAAACCTGAACCGTTACCAATAGAAATAGAAGGAAAAATCGCCGAAATTCGCAAAAAATACAGAATAGAACATTTGTAAGAACCTTTAATCTTGGCTAAACATACTTGGTTTATCACCTCGCTTACTTTTATGTTGAACATGTAATTACACCGACATTGGATTGCGATGTCTTTGTCTTACCTGCTCTCTCTTTTCATCGGCTATGGCACGAGCAATAAGAAAAAATAATGATCCCTTTGCGCTTTCCTTGGCTCAATCAACAATAGTAGTGACTGGATCCACTATTCTCAATTCTATTATATACCTCTGCAGCACAATGGCAAACGCGATTACAGGTAAAAGAGACAAAACCACTGCCGCGCTCATTTCAGGCACAGTAGTATCTTGAAAGAAGAGCCCCGTCAATGCTGGCGACAAGGTCTCTGCACTTGTGCCAGCCGTCAGCACCCAAGAATACATGAATTCATTGTAAGCGGTAAGAAATGCAAAAACCCAGCCAGCAATAATACCGGGCGCAGCCATTGGCAGAACTACCCTGAACAAGACCCCTAACCTTCCACACCCGTCAAGTCGTGCGGCTCTTTCAACGTCTAAGGGAAGCCCGGCAAAGAAACCCGACAAGATCCACGTCACAAGAGGCACAATACTGCTCAAATACACTATCATAAGCCCATGAAGTGTACCCACAAGGCCTAGACCAAGGAACATGACAAAATAGGGTAGTATTATAGCTACAGGAGGTAATGTTTGAGAGGCGAGTAGCATAAACATAAATCCTTTTTTGAACTTGAACTTCAATCTACCAAAAACGTATCCTGAAACAACAGATATCGCGACAGCGACCAATGATGTGGGTAAAGCTACGAAAAGACTATTTTTCAAACCTCGTCCTACATGCTCAGCCGTCATGGAGCCCACACTGCCTCCTGACATGATAATCTGCTCTCTAGTCGGGATGCCGAGTATAAGGCGATACCAATAGTCTGTCGGAGCTGGTGGAACTAAGTTGGTAGGAGTGGCAAATATGGTTTTTTCAAACTGAAGTGACAAGTTCAGCGCCCAATAAATAGGAGCAACGGTCCAGACAGCTACCACAATAACGAGAATATAGAGGAAGACTTGATTTCGATGCGATGGCACATTTACCCTCTCCTACGGCTCTTCGTTATTAACCAGAAAACTGATATAGTTAAGACTAATACGAGCGCAATCACGTACCACGATAAGGCAGCTCCTTGGGCAAAATTTAACTCCTTAAAGGTTCTCAAGTACACTAGATTTGTGAGAGTACTTGATTCAAAACCTGGTCCTCCGCCTGTCATGACAATGATTATATCAATTGTCTTGGCAGCGTAAGCTGTTAGAAGCACGGTTATTATCAATAATGAATGCCTTAAACCAGGGAGGGTTATATGCCAAAAACGGCGAAAAACATCAGCTCCATCCATTCTGGCTTGTCTGTAAAGTTCGGTTGGGATGAATTGCAGGCCTGCCAAAAGGAAAATTGCTGCTAAAGGAGCCATATGCCAAGCAAAGGCAATTGAGGCAGTTTCCAATGCGAACCCTGGAGTTATCCATGTTATGGGCTTCTGAATTATCCCCATCACATATAATATAGCGTTTAAGAGCCCTACTGTGCTTCCCTTGAAGATGTAACTCCAGAGTATTCCTGTTGCGAACTCCGACGTTGCCCAAGGAAGTAGAATTAGCGCCCTTAAGATGCCTCTTCCTTTGAAAGCTTGATTCAGCACTAACGCTATGCCCATTCCTATCAGAACTGACAAGGCGACCGTTTCTGCGGTGAATCGCAACGTTACAATCGTTCCCTTTCGGAAGAGTGGATCCATCAAAGCTCTGCTGAATTGGGTTAACCCGGCAAAAGTATATTGCAACTCTGGATACCACACCTGCTCTTGAAACGACAGCCACATTGAGAATAGTAGAGGATATATTGTTAGAACCAAAGTTAGGGCGAGAAGAGGTACAACAAGCAGCATTGCAAAGGTTTGGTCCTTCACAGGCGGGACATACTCCGGTAAAGTTTCCTCTTCATCTTGTCATTTGGAGCAAACCTAAATAAGCTTATCTCAATAAGAAAAAAAAAGGTTTGGAGGGCATTACTAGCCGTATAGTTTCTTAAGTTCTGCTACGTCGTTTCTGAGCGCGCTTATTGTATCAGGAATGGAAACCTCACCAGTTATGGCAAGCGGCAACTTTTCACATAGTTTTAATGTGAATTCCATAGCCCAAAATGCTTTCCACCAGCGTTCAAATTTGGCGGCTGCGTATCCTTTTATATACCTGTCAAAGTCCTCTTCCCCTCTATAAGTTGTAGCTATCTTTAAATACGCCTCCTTTACCGTGGGGTCCTCTCTTACTTCTTTGAATGGTGCTGTCAGCAAACATTCTTTATCCCATCTCTTCGCCACACTCAGCTCACCGTTCTTATCTCTATAGCCACAATACGAAAGAAGTCTCATAACTCTTGACAACTGTTGGTTGTCTCGAGCTTTTTTCCTTACGACGTAGGCACATGTATTTTGGTGGCCAAAAGCATAGTTAGAGGGATTTGGCACTACACTGCAATACCCGGCGAATGGCGAGCGTGCAGTGTCATTCAAAGCAGCTATATTATAGGACTCTGTTAGAAAATACGCGGCTTTTCCACTGAGAATGAAAGAGTAGTAGCCACCCCAGCCTATGACTGGCAAATCTTTTGGTACGAGCCCTTCATTATAAGCATTCTTCCATCGCTGCAAAACTTGACCCATGTTGTCAGTGTCGAACACAGGTTCCAAATCGTCATCAAAGAGTTCCACTCCAAAATCGTTCTTCACTTCCATCTCCATTTGCTCCGCTACTATCCACCACTCAGGCGTCCACCATAACCCGAGGGGAGTATCTGTGTATCCTCCCTTCTTAAGGTCGCTAGCAAATTCGTAGACTTCCCACCAATTCTTAGGATACTCGTCCGCCATTCCCGCTTGTTCAAGGATTTTCTGATTTGTTAGGATGGCTCTCCAACCACTGTAGTATAGGAGCCCTAGGTCATGTCCTTCAAACACGTATGCATCTGCAAACTCTGGATATAGATCATTCTTGTAACTACTTAATGTTGGAAGATCATCTATGGTTTCAAGCCAGCCTGCCTTCCAGTATTTTGCGGCGTGAAACAACTGGGCGAGAAACATGTCTAGGGGAGCTCCAGCCTGCAATTTTGTCGTCATTATTGCGTTATAGTCGCCGGTGATCTCGGAGAAATCTAATTTTTCACCATATTGATCCTTGAATGCGTCGGTATGTACTGCCCAGACGTCCGGCCTGAACGGCCAAACATTGAATATCAATGGGTCTTTAATAGCCTCAGGAGGAATATTGAAGGAAATCTGACGCGGTGTTGGTGTGGGTAGAGGTGTCGGAGTTGGCTTAGGCGATGGAGTGGGCGTTGGCGCAGGAGTAGGTGAAGGAGAAGGGGATGGTAAGCTCGACATGTACGCGGCTGTAGCAGCGACGCCTGCTGCAATACCAACAATGCCTACACCAGCATACTTCAGGTAACGTCTCCTATCAATTTTTTCCGACATTTTTTCACCCTATCTTGTTATTCATAACGGAAAGGATTTAAATTTTGTGATAACCTTTGGCTTGGCTCACAACTCTAAGTCTACATGCGCGTGCTATGACTTAGGAACGTTTAGGTGAAAGCAGAAAACCGCAAAATTTAAATTTGCTCAGCAATCAAAATGTCGCTTAGGTTGTCATATATGTCTAATAAATTGATCGAGTTGTTCGATGGTTTTGCACAGTCTCTAATAATCAAGGATGTCGAAAAACTAATGGGCTTATTTAGTGAAGACGCAGTTTATGATATCCCTCAATTCAAACTTCTTTATTCTGGAAAAGATAAAATAAGAGCTTTTATGGAATCCGAGTTCTCTAGGATCGAAGATTATGGCTGCAAAAAGCTCTTTGTCTGTGAGGAAGGGGATAATTTGGCGGTTGAATGGAGCGTCCACTACAGGGATAATAAATCCGGTAAAACACATGACGATAGGGGAGTAACGCTGATACGTGCTAAAAATGGGCTGATTCAGAACCTGGCAGAATATCTTGATACAAGCCGCATAATCTGATTGTCCCTTCAAGCGCGCGAAATCTCACTATTTAGCTTTTACCCAAAATCTTATAAATGAATTTAATATAGGGAAAGAAGAAGGAGGAGCAAATTTCTTGTCTAAGAAAACACAACGTGAAGAAGATGAGAACAGGAATTCATTGACTAAAGATGAAAGGGCAATGTCACGAAGGGGATATATGGCGGCGGCAGGAGGTGTTGCTGCTGTTGTCATCATTGGTGGAGTCGCATACTATCTGTCAACTCAAGGTCCAGGTCCAACTCCAACTCCTACACCAACTCCAAAACCTACTCCGACGCCCGGTCCAACTCCTACTCCAGCGCCCACTCCAACTCCTACACCTACTCCAGTACCTAAAC
>Ga0315306_10000503_pt1 | contig 18854 bp, 19 predicted proteins | sample TDP1_MG_FD_203803 | JGI IMG/M metagenome (GOLD analysis project Ga0315306, IMG submission 203803) | Freshwater sediment microbial communities from Lake Towuti, South Sulawesi, Indonesia - TDP1 | ecosystem: Environmental > Aquatic > Freshwater > Lake > Sediment | place: Indonesia: South Sulawesi... | reverse complement strand
AACGCCAAGGTGAAACTGTGCAGCCGGGCCAACCCTCACCCTAGATGGTTCCCTTCTTTTCCTTCTTGCTCTCTTCCTCCTTGCTCGTGTCTTTCCCTTTCATAGGCAAGGGAGGAGGCGTGGTCGCCATTGCCCAGCCTATCCAGGCGACTACGACAAGGAACAGGTAGACGATGAGCATGACAGGTATTATCAGGGCCCACTCGCTAATGGTTCGTCCCAGAAACCGAGCATCCGAGGGAGCTAGGAAGATGGCACAGAAGTACACGGCCATAGTTAGGAGACTCAATGCGAGAAGCAGTCGCCCCTGCGTGACATCCCGCAATCCGCTTTCACCACTAGAGGAAACACTAACCTAAAGTTGGCTTAAAACTTTCGAGCTTTAGCCAATCGGCGACCTCCCGATATCAAGACCGTGCCGCTGACAAGTCGAAGATTCTCGTTGTCTAGACGGATAGCCGTCTCGCGAAGTCTTTAAGCCTTCATAGCTGCAAGTATAGTCTGGTGAGAAGTCATGGTTGCTTCAACGAAAGCTTCTGGACTAGATGAACGATTCTCCGAGAAAATCCTGACGGATGTTGAGAACAACGTCTACGTGGAACGGTGGGACGTCTCAAGTAATGAATTGGGGTTAGGCCAAGGATGGAGAATCGGCAAGCGGCGACTCTACGGTGGTGTTTCAGACAGTGTGGACATCGTGACCGTTGACAATGGGTGCCTCTCATTTGTTGTTGTCCCAACTCGAGGCATGGGCATCTGGAAAGGAGAATACGGAGGCGCCTTCTTAGGTTGGGACTCTCCCGTTAAGAACCTTGTTCACCCCCATCACATTACCCTTGAAGCCAGGGGCGGATTGGGGTGGCTTGACGGCTTCAACGAGTGGGTTGTTCGATGCGGTCTCAGCAGCTTCGGCGCTCCTGCCATCGACATAGTCAGAGACAATCAAGGCAGAGAGCAGAACGTTATGCTGACTCTCCATGGAAGGATCGCGAACCTTCCTGCAAACCTAGTAAAGATCAGGGTCGGACTGCGGCCGCCCCACGAGATGGGTGTTGAGGGAACCGTCTGCGAAAGAACAATGTTCGGTTCCAACCTGAAGCTGACCACCTCAGTAGTTACGACTCCGGAGAGCAACACAATAGAAGTTCTGGACACTGTCGAGAACCTCCGCGGTATCCGAGATGAGATGCAGCTGCTGTATCACTGCAACTATGGCAGCCCGTTCTTGGAAGACGGCGGGCGGTTAGTGGCGCCGTTCCGGTGTGTTGCGCCAAGAGACGCGGCCGCTGCGAAAGGCGTTGACAGTTTCAACGTATTCGGTTTGCCTACAAAGGGGTTTGTCGAGCAAGTCTTCTTTATGGAGCTACTTGCCGACAGCAAAGGACGAACGAAGGTGATGCTTGTGAACAGCGATGAAACCAAAGCGGCTTCTCTATCCTTCTCAGTGAAGCAGCTTCCGTACTTCACATTGTGGAAGAACACGGCTTCAAAAGATGAAGGCTACGTCGTCGGGCTTGAACCGGGCACGGGCTTCCCGAATCCCAAGCGGTTTGAAAGAGAGAAGAACAGAGTTGTCAAGCTCGGCCCTGCTGGAAGATACCGTGCCGAGATCGCTCTGTCAGTCCACTTGGGCAAAGACGACGTACAGAAGGCAATCGACGAGATAGATGAGATCAGAGGAGGTACCAAGCCAACGGTCGCCAAGGAACCGATCCGTGAGTTTTCACAAGTCTGAGTTTGTCATGTTTTTTGGCAAAGCAGAGGGCCTCTGTGCCCCACTTTGAGGTCGAAGGTGCAAAAGGCACATCAACAGCCGCTAGCACGTGCTATACGACCATATATATGGTAGCGATCTGAGCGTAATAACAAGGTTCTAATTCTCGTAGCCCGTCCCTTTAGGGAGGTGAGCATTGATTGTCATCGAAGTTCATCAAGAAATGGGAAGAGAAAGACTCGAGCGGATTCAAGGGCGCTCTTAGGCCGTCCGTGCCGCTCAAATCGAAGATTGAGCTAGCCACAAGAAGGATTGAGGCGCAGATACAGTACTTGGACAGTGCTTTGACCCGTTTCACCGACAGAGACAAGTACCTTTTCTCCAAAGTCGTCGATGCTTACTCCAAAGATCAGGTTCAGCGAGCCCGAATCTTCGCCAACGAGTTGGCAGAGCTGAGGAAGATGGCGAACTTCATGATGAATTCTCAGCTGGCACTAGAGAGAGTTGTTCTCAGGTTGAGAACTGTGACGCAATTGGGCAACACGGTGGTGAACTTGGCGCCTGCCGCAAAGGTTCTTCAAAGTGTCAGATCAGGAATAGCTGGAATCTTGCCCAATGCCGAGAGAGAACTCGAACAAGTCGGAGTGATGCTCAACGATATCATGGTCGAAGCAGGCCAGACGACAGGAACCAGCCCAGACTTCGAAGTCGCAAGCGAAGACGCAAGAAAGATCCTCAGCGAAGCGGCAGTCGTTGCTGAACAGAAGATGAAGGAGAGATTCCCCGAGCTTCCTACGCTCAAGCAAGAGACTGGGTTCCCACAAGACTTCGGATTCACCCCGTGACAGGAGAGATAGATAGTGAGTTCCATCATAGACGCTTCAAGGCTGATCGGCAAACATGTGAAAGACGAGAGCAACCGAGAGATCGGAAAGATCGTGTCCTTTCTCATCGACACCCTCGGTCGAGTCGAAGAAGTCCTAGTCGAAAACAAGTACGGGAAGTTCATCAAGTACCCGGTGGATAGGCTGAAGGCCAACAAAGACGACATATCTCTATCATCATATGTCGACAAGAGAGTAGAACACTTGGCCGAGAAGTTCCCAGTGATAAAGAAGAAGAGGCAAGTCCTGGAGAAGCTTTCAGAGAGCAAAGTCATCCCGTCGGAAATCTACGAGAACTTATGCAAGGAATTCGACAAGGCCCTAACAGAGATGACAACTGAGGCTCAGAACCTCCTAGAGGATCTAGATAAGCAGGTCAAAGCTCAGGAAGAGTTCATCAAAATACTGCAAGTGGCTAGGACCTTCTTGGAGATTGAGTATGGGATAGGCAACGTGAAAGATGAGGTCTACCAAGCATCTCTCCTCTCAATCCTCAAGGAGACCAAGAACACGTCGCAGAAGAAGCTGAGCCTTCTCAAGAACAAGGACAGAGTCTCAAGCATTCTTCTGGGGCAGGAGGAGGAGCTGAAGCCAGCGCCTATAGCTGAACCCATAGCAGCATCTCAGGCTGTACCCATAGCCGAGCCTCAACCAGCTGTCGTTGAAAGCAAGACTGAGCCATCGACCGAGCCGACTGAAGAGAAAGAGCCCGTCACTGTACGCATGACACAAGAATAGGCCTTTCTGACGTAAGCTTCTCTCGATCTAGTGGTGAGCTCTGTTGATCAAAGACCTCTTCCAGAAGGGTAGAAGATCGATCAGCGAGGTTGTCCTCGAAGCCACAACAGAACTTGGAAAGTACTATTCGAGGTTGGAGTTCGCGGCTTCGAAGCTGGGGAGGAGGGATCAGGAGCTCTTTAACGCATGTAGCTATCATCTTAAGAAAGGGTCAAAAGCCAGAGCCACGATCTACGCTAATGAGATAGTCGAGATCAGGAAGATACTGACTGTTGTGCGTCAAACTCAACTAGCTGTGGAACGGGCGATCCTGAGGCTAGAGACTCTCAAGACGGCGGTGACGACCTTTGAGTCGCTCAAGGGGGTATTCGTTGACGTCAAGAAAGCTCTGGGACTTGTCGCCAACATTATGCCCGCTATCACACCCGAAATGGACAAGCTTAACAGGGCAATAAGCGATGTACTAGATGAAACCCAAGTCAGTCTAACAGCTCCCGAGCCACTTATACTCAATGATGCGACGACCGAAGCCATTCTTAAAGAAGCTGCGGACTTCGCTGAGCAGGAGCTGCAGAGCAGAATTCCTGAGCCGCCCGTTGACCTAGAGATTCCGAGGCCCGTTAAGTCCACCCAACCCCTAGTTGCCTTGACTGCCGATGGATCTGAAGTCTACTTTGGCGAAGATTCCTCCAACATCGGAAGCGATGGTTCACCAAACGCTTTTGACGGGCCCCAGAACCTGCTTTCCGAGGAGTTGGTGATGGACTATATTGAAAGACACAATGGCGAAATGAACGTCAAGAAATGTGCACAAGAGCTGAATCTGCCTCCTGTCAAGGTACTTGAGGCTCTTGAGGCCTTGAACCGAAAAGGGAAGATTAAGATTGAAAAGTGACTTGAATGAGCGCCATGGAAGAGCTCGAGAAGAGTGCAGTGAAGTCCGCCCAGGAAGCGGTGAGCTTAGACCGTCAAGGCAAGAAGGAGTTGGCTGTCGCAGCCTATAGAAGCGCTGTTGATTGCCTACTCAGACTTGTTAGTTACTATCCTAACCATCGTTTGAACAGAATCTATGTGCAGCGAGCTGAAGTTTATAGGACAAGGATAAGGGTACTCGGGGACTATTGGGGCGACAGCCCAACTCAAAGCGAGAACCCGAACCAAGAAGCAACTCAGACGGTTAGTAGCGGACCTTTTGACGAGTTGATCATAAAAGAACCCCCAAGAGTCAAGTGGGAAGACATAGTCGGTCTAGAAGACGCCAAGAAAGCAGTCAAAGAATCTGTTGTTTACCCTTCGATTAGGCCAGATATTTTTCCCTTAGGATGGCCCAAAGGAATCCTCCTTTTCGGTCCCCCAGGCTGCGGGAAGACTCTGCTTGCCGCCGCTGTTGCGAACGAGATCAAGGCCACTTTCATCTCTGTTGACGCGGCGTCGATCATGTCCAAGTGGTTAGGCGAGGCTGAAAGGAATGTTGCAAGATTGTTCAACACTGCAAGAAGAACAGCCAAAGACACGCCATCAATAGTCTTCATCGATGAACTCGATTCTTTGATGGGTGTCCACCGACTCGAGGTAGGCGGGGAAACGAGGGTGCGGAACCAGTTCCTAAAGGAGATGGATGGAATAATAGACAAGAAGAACCCGATCCATGTCTACGTGGTCGGTTCTACAAACAAACCTTGGAACCTAGATCTGCCCTTTATCAGGAGGTTTCAGAAAAGGATCTATGTCCCTCCTCCAACGTACGGGGAACGACTTGAAATGTTCAAACTATACATCAGCTGTTTGAAGATATCGTCAGACGTGAACCTCAAGGAACTGGCAAGGTTGACTGAAGGCTTTTCTGGAAGCGACGTGATGGATGTGTGTCAGTCCGCACAGCTCAAGGTTAACACCGAACTCTTCGAGGCAGGGCTGGCAAATAGCAAAGCAGAGCCACGAAGGATAAGCATGGCAGATTTCCTTGAGGTTCTTCAGAAAAGGAAACCTAGCATATCCAAGGAGTCACTAACGGCCTACGAGAACTGGTTCAACAACTTTAAAGCGCTCTAACTGCGCGGCATCCTAAGCCCGGTGGCTCGAATAGTTCTCAATCCTTTCAAAGACCTATGGTGTTCTAGGCCAATTAACATTATTAACTCGAACTGACCTCTTGTCTTGACAGGGTTACGGAAGGTGCCGGATCATGTCCAACAACGAGGAAGAGATGGTCGTCACGCCTTGGACGGTTTCAGGCAAGATCGACTATAGTCGCCTAATTGAGGAGTTTGGCACTCAGCCAGTAACAGACGACCTTCTGAAGAGGGTTCAGAAACACACCGGTCAGCTGCATCTGCAACTGCGAAGGGGACTATTCTTCTCTCACCGAGACTTTGACTGGGTGCTTGATATGTACGAGTCCGGTCTGAAGTTTGTACTTTACACGGGCAGGGGTCCGTCCGGTCCCGTTCACATAGGTCACCTTGTTCCTTGGATTTTCACGAAGCACTTGCAGGATGTGTTCGGTTCGAAACTCTATTTTCAGATGACGGATGACGAGAAGTTTCTGATACACCCCGAGTTCACGCTCGAAAAGTCCACTGGGTTCGCTTATGACAACGCTTTGGATGTGATCGCCACAGGTTTCGACCCGAAGAAGACAAGGATAATCATCGATGTAAGAGACTCAGGAACCCTTTACAGGTTGGCCGTGCAGATCGCCAAGCGCATCACGTTCTCCACGGTGAAAGCCACTTTTGGCTTCAACGAGAGCTCAAACATTGGCATAATCTTCTTCCCGGCGATTCAAGCGGCTCCTTGCTTCCTGGAGGCCGCACTAACAGGTGAGAATGTGCCATGTTTGATTCCGGCGGCGATAGATCAAGACCCATACTGGAGGGTTACTCGCGACATAGCTTCGAAGCTTGGCTACTTCAAGCCAGCTCAGATTCACTGCAAGTTTCTGCCGGGGCTAGGAAAAGGCGGCAAGATGTCGGCTTCTCTTCCCGAAACCTGCATATTCACCACAGACTCTCCGGAGGTGGCTGAGAAGAAGATCCTAGACGCCTTTACGGGTGGGAGGCCAACGATTGAAGAGCAAAGACGCCTTGGCGGAGACCCATCAACGTGCCCCGTCTATTACTATGAGTACTACCTCTTTGAGGAAGACGACGAGAAACTGAAAAGCATATGCGAAGAATGCAAGTCAGGCGAGCTCCTCTGTGGCGAACATAAGCAGATGCTCTCAGGTAAAGTCAAGAAGTTCCTCATGCAACATCAAAAGAAAAGAGAGAAGGCAAATGACGTTCTGAACGACTTCTTGTTCGAGATATCATGACTTGGATTGGGGCTTCACTGCCGCGAAGTCACTTTGCCGTTTGTAAGGAGCGGATTATTGACAGAAGGAAGAGAGACGAAAAGAACAGGTGTGGTGGCATGAGGCTTAACGGTACATGCAGAGGGATACTCAGAGTGGCGGGAAGCATCACAGTGAACGTTGGTATAGAGAGGGTCAGGTTTAATGTGTGTTGTTGCTGGAGCGTGTGAAAGTCTTTAGTCTCAAGCATCAGAATGATTGATGCAGTGAACGCTATCCATTCCACTGCCAGATTTTGCTGGCCCTCTATGTCCATTCCAAGCCCGTAACTGGCAGCTGTTATTGGCCAAAAAAGCTGTGTTTGGCCAGCTATGTAGTCTCCTATCACTGAGTGTTGAGTCAGAGCCAGTATGTAGGGTAAAGCTCTTCTTCTTAGTAACAAAAGGAGGGGCAGGAGTAGGAAGAGTTCGACTAGGAGTGAGTGGGTTGGGCCTCGATGCCTTACCATTGGGATGAGAAGATCTATGTCTGGAATTACGGAGAGTGTGATAATAAATGGGACATTTAGGTCAGAGACTCTTAGCAATCTTGCTGATGCTTTCCCAATAGTATATCCTAGGGCGATGTGTCCAACTGCAAACGTGGATTGCTTCTCCTCCTAATGCTTCTAGAGGAAAGGCTTGCCATCCTAATATCAGTTTTGATTTGCCAGTTCAGACTTCCGGCTTTTCTTACAGGCTATTGTCTGGCAAACTGCTATGGAAACATTAATCCTTTTTCAGCCCCTCAAGATAGACAAGAGAATCAGCGGCTATCTCATAGACACGTCACCCTGATAGACGCATATGAGCTTCGCTAAGCGTGCAAAACCAGGGTCAACTTTTGCGCATACTAAACCAACCCTACATTTATAGTCTTTCTGCGCAAGCTGACCTGCACTAGAATTCTGCTACATACTTCCCTCTATGTGCACGGCCCTTCTCCCCAAGAACGCTAAGGTTAATACTCGGGAAAGGAAAAGAGAAAACACAGCCAACGAAGCCCGGTGGTGTAGCGGACAAGCATAGCGGGCTTTGGACCCGCCGACGAGAGTTCGAATCTCTCCCGGGCTACTAAACTTGCTGTTCGTTTGAGCATTTTTCTATTTAGATATTTAGGGAATCTGGAGCTTAATTTAAGAGTGTTCGGAAACATTTATCGCTTTTTGGGTCGTTGTTCGCCAAGGTTTTCTGATGGAGTTTAAGGAAACTTTTATAGGATGGTGTGGTTGATTTATTAATTGAGTGATTGAATGATGGATTTCGAGTCTGTGTGGGTACAGGTGCGAAACCGATATTCGAGCGAGACAATGCTGACAACGATTTCGACGCGTCGTGAGTTCAAAGCAGTATATGACGGTTCATACGATGAGATCATAGTGATGCCTCTTTCAACTAAAATGCCTCGTCATATCACAAAAAAAGACTTCCAGAGAGTATGGGAGAAGTTCGTGAAGGTTGAGGTGAACCCTTATAGGCCAGGACACTATCAGCGTGAAACACAAAACGCATCTTATACCCTTGCTTTGATTAGAGAAATTCTAGAAGGAGAAGTTGAGAAACAATCTGGAAAGCTCAGCCAAGAGAGGACGGAACTCTCGGAACTCAAAAACATGAAGGGCAGCTTGAGCGGCATCGTGAAATTTACTTGGGATGAGATTGAAGAGAAGTTGGAGAAGTTCATTGAAGAGGGACGCCGATGAGTCTTCCCTCTAAAGTTCAAGTAGAAGCCGACCTCTTCTTCTCCTACCTTACTGGGGACGATTTATCATCCCATAGCGAGAAAGTGGTACTTGCTGCAGGCAGAGGCGAGACCGAGCTTTACGTGTGCTCGGAAGTTTACGATGAAATAGCATCAGCGCTCAGGAGCGGAGGGTCATCCATCGATAATGCGATACTTTTCTTAAACGCTATGAGGAAAATACCTCACAACCCTATGTTGGTAACAGTCGAGCTAGCTCATGATGCGCTCCAACTCTACAGGACATACGGAGGACCAAGGAGACTACACTACTTTGACTCCTTCCACGTAGCAACAGCCAGAAAATACCAGTTACCTCTAATAACAAGCGATGAATTCATCATTGAGCATGAAGAAGAGTTCAGCATGAAAGTTACAGATCTTAGGAGGATCTGACGCTAGTACTTAAACGCAAATCCTGAATCTATCCCGGGCACCTAGAACCTATCTGGGATGGCGTTCAAATTTCTAATTGTTTCTGCAAAAACGTGTAATTTAAACGTGTGTAGTCATCTCTCCCGGGCTACCATTACATGTGTAAGAGAATACTTCCCCCAATTTTTTGGGTATGAGATCGTCAAAGAGGTTCTGAAGGTGACAATATCCACTACCTCTTCCAAGAAGATTGAGTTCGTTAAGGCTTATTAACCGAACGCTTATTGAATCAACTAAGTTTTTTGAAAAAAATAGCACGGCCATCATGTATCCCCACTTCATTCCGCTTGTTTGGGCAAACGGATGCATGTGTAATAGCATGGCTTCTGTGGAATTACAGATATTACAGAAAGCGCGCGCAATAAGTCCCACTTCCAACGCATGTATGTAATCGCTTTGCGAACCTATATGAATCAATGGACTTATGCCACTTAATGGTATCTCGACACCGTCCAAATAGAATTTTGGCGATGGTAATTGAACGGTTTTGCCTTGGCCTCCTACAACTCTAAGTGTATATGTGAAGCCCGGGCCAGGTCCTCCACCGAGATATTCGCAAATGTTGCTTCCATTTATGAGAATGAAGAAATCTTCTTGATACAGTCGACAGTCTTAACGTGTCGGGTGAATTCTGGAAGCACATGACCATGCCAACCTATGAAAACGTTAACCCTGAGAATGTCACCTACTCTAACTGTGGTCGTGTTGACGGTTTTTAGAAACTCCGCACTCGGCACATCCATTAAGGGATTTGTTTTACGCATCCAAACTTCAACTCCATAAGCAATCGCAAGACCTGCAATTACGGTAAGGAAAGCGGATGCAAGTACTAAAACAACTTTTTGACCTCTACGCATACAACTCAATTAAGGTTGAACGATTTTTTGTCCTATAAAGTTTCGATCGATGATCGCATACAAATTCTTTTTTAAATTTGAAAAATAAATCTGTCAGTTGAAAGAAATCGATCGATCGAAAAAGGGGCTGGTCTAGGCTTTTCGAATCTCGATTGTGCCTAGTTTGTTGTCTTTTCCTGTGAAAAGAACTGTACCGTGAGCTTTGACCAATTCAGAGTATATGTTTACAGGATCTTCACTTCTGTTCAAAATATTGGTGCTGTAGGCGCATATGGCAACTATTGGGATGTCAAGAACTCTGTGCAATGCATCTTCGTATTCTATTAGTTCTTTAGTGAGATTATGCTTGAAGAAAAATCCCATTTCGCCTGTGACTCTTAGTCCTTTGAATCCTTTCGTTAGTGCTTCTTTGTAAAGTTTGGTCCATGAATCCAATACTTTTGTGGTGTTGAATTTTCCGTCTATTATGTAAAAATCAGTGTAGTGGATAATGGTTAAAGCACCTGTTCTTTCATGTTTTTCTACTTCAATGCCGAATTGTTTCATAGCTTCTCTTATCTGGTTCGGATTCTCTTCTGAACATACATATGCTGCAGCTTCGTTATTTTCTAATCCAGTTTTAATATAGCTGAAAAGGAAATTGTGTTTTGTCTCTACAGAGTCGTAAACAAGTATTATATGATCTCTAGGTTTTAAACGATTTACTATTCGATTTATTTTTTCGGAAGGAGAAAAAATTAAGGTCTTCCAGTCTACAGAGGAGTGAAAAAGATCCTCAAAATTTCTTTGTAAGACCCCAACTAGACTGAAGTCATTTGTCCAAAGATTCTTTCGTGGGAAAGCTAGATCCTTTGCTCCCGAAGCGATAATGGTTTCTTTGTTGTCAACGATAATATAGCAGCTTGGAAGATCCTCAACATATTTGAGATCAAAAGAGTTTCCGGGGAAATATTTTTCCAGAGTTATTGGAACAATATCCTCGTCATCAGGCAATTCTGAAATTATGCGAACTTTTACATTCTTTTTTAGGGCTTTCTTGAGAGGTTCAATGTGGCTAAATGCAAGCCGTGTAACATTTTCCCTAGAATCAACGATGTCGATCTCTTTCTGTGCGCTCTTAATCAAAGATTCAATTCTCTTGATCATCGCGTCCTTTTCTGAGATCAAAACAAAATTTGGTGTTTCCTCTTCCAACATTATTTTCTTGCTGTTCGCTTTGAAATTCCTCAAGAAATCACTTTTTTCAGCAATCAATTCTGAGATTTCTCTGTTTGCTTCTTCTTTTTTATGGTCAATTAAAATAGAAAGTGCGTCTTGGACAGGTAAAGCTCTGACCTTTAATGGTTTACCCAATACTCTATCAATCAAACCTGCCTTCTCGAGATTTGGCAGCGTTCTGTAAACTTCTTCTCGACGAACCTTTGAAAGCTTCGAGATCCTGCTGATTGAAGCTAAACCAAGTTGAACTACGGCTAAGTAAACCTTAGCTTGATAAGGGGTAAGCCCGAAATCGCACAACTTCTTAGCGTTATCTTCTAGTTCTGACAATTTGGATCTCTACCTTTGACCCTGATTGTTACTGTATTGTCACAGTCACATATATATAAAAATTACTTTCCCACATGTTTATTTCGGGTGGATTCTGAGATGGAGAGCCTAAGTCAAACATATATCAAAGGAGAAGTGGAAGTTCAATTCATTATCTACTTCTTGAACAACGATGAAGGTCAGAGCGTTCATGTAGAAGAGGCGGATGAGATTGATTTCTCAGAAGTTGTTCAACACGTAAATCTTGGAGGATCAGTCTTCATAACGCAAAGAAGAAAACCTAACCTGAAAATTAGTTCTAGAAAAGCAAGCATTGCTCGAAGAGATTAAGAAGATTCCTTACTTTGTCTTCATTTGAACATGAAGATACTCAAAGCCATAAAAAAATCTGGGTTCTATGGAACAAAATGGTAACCTCAAGGAAATTACAGAAGAATCCACCCAATATGAATACTCTTAAGCATTCTTCAAATGAGTCGCATCCACTAGTCGTTCTGGTATTGTTGTTTTTCATCTTCATTTGGAGGATGATTAACCCAAGATGGAAGCAGAAAACGTAGGGAGACAGCTGTGTTGGTAGAACACAGTTGTTATATAGCGAGAAAGGGAAAGAATTATTATGTTGTAGAAGACAAGATTTATCAAAGAGGAATAAAAAAGAACTCGAACTCGCCAAAAAGTATGGTTTCAAACCGATAGTTGTGAGAACTAAGGTAACATTGATTGCTGACTACAAAGATGTCACTATGAAAATATTGTAATTGTTTAATTCAAGTCTTCGAAGACTTTCAACAACTACTATTCTTCACCCAAAATACCGAAGTTCTGAGAACGGATTTGTCAAGATCTGTAGCTGTCGATTTTTTAGCAAAGAGGACTATGACCAATACATATTTATTTTTACTAAGAAGAAAGAGTTGCATTTGAGGTTTTTACGATACACTCACGGTGCACCCCCAAGCAATTCAATTCTCGTTAAAAGGACTAAATTATTGGAAGTGTGAGTTGTTACTGTGCTATCACAGTTACAAATACATATATGAGGGTTTGAGGACGGATTTGTTGGATAAAAATGAAAAAAACAACATCTGTCTTGTCGTTAACTCTAGCCCTCGTACTAATGTCGACCTTGGTATTTTCTGTTGTATCGCTAGTATTTGCAGTTAAGCCCGCTCAAGTGCTTTTGGATCCAACAACCATTCCCAAATTCGTGAACCAGCTTGTTACTCCACCCGTATATGTGCCTACAATTGTGACTGATGCTTTAGGTAATGTGATCGAGCACGATTACGTTATAGATGTGACCGAGTTCTACGAACAGATATTACCAACCGTTGATGCCCTCGGTAACCCTACTGGTTTTGCTCAAACAAAAGTATGGGGCTACGGAGGCCTAATCCAGACGACCGTAGGACTCGTTTACTTCAGAAACTCACCAGCAGCTACCTTTGAAGCTACGAGAGGAATCCCAATAAGGGTTAAATGGGTTAATAATCTGGGAACAGCAGCTAATCCACTTTCACACATGTTTGCTGTAGATCCAACTCTCCACTGGGCAGACCCTAATAATTTAGGTATGCCAATGGCGCCTTTCACAGCGTACCCACCAGGCTACCCACTAGCCCAAAGTCCAGTCCCCATCGCTACGCATCTTCATGGCGGTGAAGTAGCGTCAACCTCAGATGGCCATCCAGACTCTTGGTTCACAGTGAATGGGCTTAAGGGTTCAGCATACAATTCCTTGGACGCTACCGATACTAATGCAGCCACTTTCACTTACCCAAACACACAGTTGCCTACTACCCTATGGTACCATGATCATGCGTTAGGCATTACTCGAATCAATGTTATGTCTGGACTTGCCGGTTTCTACCTCCTCAGAGACCCTGTTGATACAATTGCTTCATCGTTGCCAAGCGGACAATATGAAATACCCATAGCAATCCAGGATAGAACATTCAACCTTGATGGCTCATTCTGGTTCCCAACAATTGGCATGAACCCAACTATTCATCCGTACTGGATGCCTGAATTCTTCGGCAACACTATTATGGTAAATGGTAAAGTATGGCCAAATCTGAACGTGGAGCCTAGACAATACCGCTTCCGACTACTAGATGGTTCGAATGCACGCTTCTATACACTTAGCTTCTCTAACAAGATGGCCTTCACCCAGATTGGTAGCGATGGTGGATACCTTCCAACAGCGGTTCCCCTTACAACATTGACCATCGCCCCAGGTGAAAGAGCTGATATCCTAGTTGATTTCTCAGGCCTAGCACCCGGAACAAAAGTAATTCTTCAGAATACCGCCAAAGCGCCATTCCCCGCAGGAGCTCCAGCAGATCCACAAACAGTAGGTCAGATAATGCAAATCACAGTAACAACAGCTCCCGTCGTTGTTCCAACACCACTACCAGCAACACTTAATACCATACCAGCTCTAACACCAGATGTACCTTCAAGAACCATGACGCTCATTGAGGTAATGGGTCCAGCAGGTCCAGCAGAAATCCTCCTCGACGGACAAAAGTGGAGTGCACCAATATCCGAACAACCTAAAGTTGGATCGACCGAAGATTGGGTAATTGTTAACCCTACAGCGGATACGCATCCCATCCACCTGCATTTGGTACAATTCCAAGTCATCAGCCGACAACCCTTCCAGACCAAAAAATACATGACCGATTGGATGATGATCAATGGCATGCCCCCACTGACAAAGCCTACAATCAAACTGCCTGTAACTCCTTACTTACAAGGCAAGCCAGTTGGTCCCGCTGCAAATGAAAAGGGATGGAAGGACACAGTTCAGGTTAATCCTGGCGAAGTTACTGTGATACGAGTTAGATATGCGCCACAAGATGCGGTTGGTGCTGCACCTGAGATTAACAAGTTCACATTTGATCCTACCATTGGACCGGGATATGTCTGGCACTGTCACATAATTGACCATGAAGACAACGAAATGATGCGCCCATACAAAGTCACACCATAAACACTACAAACCAAGCATAACCTTCCCTTTTTTTATATACTTTTTCGTACAAGTCGATCGATCAGCATATTATTTCTGTGCCTGTTCTATTTCTTCGAGTTTCCAGCCTAGTTCTCGCACGATGCTGCGGAATTCGTCTCGGCTTATGAGGTTGTCTTCTGCGGCTTTCATTATGTCTGCTACGATGATTTCAGGCTTATCCGGTACGCCCCAGTTAAGCCGGATTTGAGCTTGAACTGGATCATACCCAGCCTGCGTTAAAACTACATCGAATATTTCTTTTTCAAGGATGCGTTTAAAGAACCGTTGGCAGGATATAAAGGAACCCCAGCTTTTTTGGCTTTGCTTTCGGGGGGTTAGGCTGGGGAGGGACAATCGTTGCCTTCGGCTTATGTTTCTGTCTGTGCTCTCGCCGCCATCGCCGAGATTTCTTCCCCATTTCAATTCCCTCCTAAATTATCTTCATGGCTTCAAACTGTTCCATACTGAAGACGCTTTTTTTGACCTGCTCATCTTCAGTCGGCCTACTCGCCCGTGTCCTTCCGTTCTCCTAGGTTTCGGTTCAAAAATCAACTCTCAGACCTCCATTCTTGCGCTGAATCGCCTAGTTTTTTCCAGCAAGCTGAGCATACAGGACGAACTTGTCCCTTGTACACAATGTAGAGCACGATTTCACTGTGGATCCTTGACCTGGACCTAAAGGGGTTTCTGCATGACTCGATCATGATGCGCCCCCCTTGTAGGGAACCTCTCTCGTAACGCTTGGGCCTCTCTCGTAAGGAACACCGTTCTCGACTAAGACCTTGAGCATTCGGTTGATGGTAGGCGTCAACTCCAGGGTTAGAACTTGACCGTTTTCCAGGTCAAACAGAACCAAGTCGTTGTCGGTTACGTAGCGCCCCATTCCTTCAGGCTGAGGCTTGGCTCTCCTAGTAACATGTACAGTTGAACGTTTTAGGTCCACGTCCACAGCTAGGTCCCTATGGTTTTCAATAATTGTAATCTTCCAGACTTCGAGCCACTGTCTGCCGTATAGGACCTCTACTTTTCGTCCGGATACCCTGAATGTGGATATGCCAATTTCAACTATTCCAAAACCCAAAAATTATACCTCCAATTTGTGAAGTGGACATGAAGCACCAAGGCAGAATCCTAGTTCACGGATTGTTTTACACTTGAACGGTTGGTAGCCTTTTCTCAGTATGTCCGCAACATAATAACGGGCCCTAGAGCCATCTCCAAAATCGGCTTGTCCCTGGAATAGGTTAACAACCTGTTCTGTAGACGCTCCTTTATGCAAGTACTCCGTTGCTATGGCTACACGCATCTTGTGGCCCTCCCCTTTCTCTAATGGAAGACTGACTGCTTTTTCTATGCAGGGTCTAACCTCTGCGCCTCCTTTGAAATTGCCATGGTTCTTTGAACGGATCTTGCGCCACTTCTCTACGGCCTTCACTTCCCTGAGGCACTCAACAAGCATGTTCGAGTCTAAACCTTGCTTGCGGTATACTTCAAGAGAATCAACCCTCAAAGCTGACCGATTCTGATCGATTGGTTCACACAAGTTGCCCGTCTTCTCGTGAACGCTGTAGGGAACCCTACACAGTCTGCGTATGTCGCCAAGAGGAGAAGGATCCAAAGTGTCGAAGCTGAGTCCTTTAAGAATTTTGGACTGGAGCGTTTCGTAGGCTTGCTTAACCAGTTCTTCGCGCCAGACAGGCCAGAACTGAATAGTAGTCGAAAAGAAAGCGTAAACATGGAAGCCCTTGCCTCCAGAAGCAACCAAGAAAGGCGCAACATTGTAATATTCTTTGAGACTCTCAGCAAAGTACACAGCTTCCTTCCAAGCCTTGTCCAAGTCTTCCTTACAGTCAAAGTCCCAGAATAAGCGGTCGACCGCGAACACTTCGTTTCTAGCCCGGAACGGCTGCACGCTCATCCAAGCCGGCTGCTGTGTTTCAGCGCAATACTGCACGTACCAACAGAGTTCCTCAGGTGTCCCTATATACTCGCGTGTGTGGTCCTTGAATATTTCTCGGCCCGCGTGACGTCCAAACCATTCTTTAAAAAACTCTGTCATGAAAGTGAACCTTCCGCCTTAGGCTTGTATTCCTTGCATCTTTGAGGACAAGGATTGTCAGCTTGTACTGCACTGAAAATATGATCTATACACTTGTTTTTACGCCAGAACTCGCAACTATCAGCCCGAAGCACTATCCATTTATCCATATTTGGTTTTGTGTCCACCGTGTCCACTCTGTCCACCCCTACCCCTATTTTAATTAAACCGTCATCTTTCAACTCCTGAATGTGATAGGCTTCATTCTCGAAGTCTTTCCGCCGTTGCATTAAAATACAGAACACCCTGGACACGTTGGACAGGGTGGACACGCCTAGACTATATCTAACCCCCTTTAGAGCATGAAGACGCGCCTCTTCTATCTTAGGTCTATAATCGATCACAGCTACATGCTGAGGAAGATTCTTGAAGAAGGTGTCCCGCGTCACGCATGGGATTTCTCGTTGCCGGCAATATTCCGCGAATACCGCGAACAGTTCCTTCTTGACTATGAAGGCATCCGCATCAGTTTCAAGGCAATCCATTATGAAAGACGCGATAGGCGAGGACCTCCGGATATAGTCTTCTCGTATCTCTTCCGTAGTCTGTGTATTGCTGAAATGCCCAGTCTTTAACAGTCTCTTGAGAGCTGCTAACGCTATGTTTAGAAGGCCAGAAAGCTCCTGGTCAGCTATTAGTTTCTCTAGCTTGTAAGGATCGCAAACTGCACCATTAAACACGTTCGGGAACGTTATGATAATCCACCTTCGGAAAAACGCATCTGTATCATCCAAGGCCTCTGGGACCTTGTTTGCTGAGAAGAGCAGCTTCGCATAGTTCACGAAGTTAAAAGAGTTTTGAAACTTCTTTTCTGCTGTGATTTGGTCTCCACCAGTAAGCATCTTGAACATACCTGTCCGTTGTAGTGCCCGGTCTGGAAGGTCTGCGTAGATGTTTGCGAATTTACCAAAGAAGTCGGCACGTGCAAACCGGTTCTCTTCAAGCTCGAAGAGACCGCGCCCGCTCACGTTTTGCGGTCCTAGAAATGTTCTTACTAGAGCTAGCCAGGTGCTTTTTCCATTAGAACCCCCACCGACCAACATCAAGGCCTTCGCTGTAAAATAGGTTCTGTGCAGGCAGTACCCAATTACCTCTTCCAGAACAGTTATCTGGTCCTCGCCGTTAACTATTTCCTTATGGAACTTTTTGATTTCTGGGCAGTCTGCTTCAGGATCATAGTTAACCGGTATCTTGTTAAAAAACATGAACTCAGGCGTATAAGGCTTCAGTTCCATCGTGTTCAGGTCGAGAACGCCGTTCTTGAGAGGTAACAAGTTAGGTGGCTCTTCTCGTCTCTTCGTGTACGTGGAAGCTTTGATGTAGTCAACCACTTCGCCTGCTCTATTCCTTCTGTACTCATCTTGTAATCGAGCTTTGCACGCCCTTCTTATCATCACTTCTCCAAGAGGCTGATAATGCATGAAAGCTTTAACTTCTTAGAAGGCTTAGAAGGCTTAGAATATTGAGGTTAGTAGGGAAAGGGAGGTGATATCTATGGCTGAGAAACCATTTAGAAATCGGGAAGAAGTAAAGGAAGAAATTGGAAAATTTTCCTCTATTGGTCTCTTTGATTCAGTTCTCGGTTTACTATTTGCTATAGTAGGAATCATTTCGGATGCATTAGACAGAACTCTTGTCTTGGAACCAACAACTTGGTTACTGCTGGCAATTTTCTTCGGTATACTCGGTACATGGGCTAGTGTGAAAGCAGCAGTTGCGAAGTCTTTGTATGGAATAGAGTCTGAAAATAAAAATAAATAGCGCATGCATGCTCATCATTTCAAACTATCAACGTTGCACTTCCAATAGTTTTCCTATAATCTTAGCGCGCGCAAGAGGAACCGTATCTTAAAACGTTAGTGTTGCTGACACAGAAGACACGTAGATTTGATTCAACCGATTATTTCTACTAGACTCCCCAGTGCTTGACCCGGCACACCTTTTCTGAAACGAGCCCTAACGAGTCCGTTCTTTCCATGCAACGCCACGATTTTTCCTATGGCTTTATGTTTTCTGATGGGCCATGCGACCTTTCGACCTATGAGTCGCGCCGCCCCGCCAACTGATTCAATGTCGGGAAAACGCAGGATGTATTCTTTGGGCTTCTGGGTTTTCGGTCCCCTCCGACAACTCACGATGACGCCTTCACTAGTTTCAGACACAGCATTCACTTCGCATTTAGGTGATAAGTTATAGTTAGGTGCAGAAAACTCGTATATACCTTTTCAACGCTGCGCACCAAACCCCCTTCAAAAACCAGCTATTTTTGCGAGCAGTGCATAAGCCCGTATCACGGTTACCCCAATAATTCCATACTTTCTCGTGGTTTTCTGTATGTTAATGACGTTTTTTGTCGATGGATTCTTCAACACATCCGCATAACGCATGATGATGGGTATGGAAAGGGGGAAGAGTATAGAAAACAAGAATAGATGTCTGTAGGGGAGTAAACCAAAAGCTGAATAGACGAATGGTGAGAACCCCGCT
>Ga0315306_10000498_pt1 | contig 18919 bp, 19 predicted proteins | sample TDP1_MG_FD_203803 | JGI IMG/M metagenome (GOLD analysis project Ga0315306, IMG submission 203803) | Freshwater sediment microbial communities from Lake Towuti, South Sulawesi, Indonesia - TDP1 | ecosystem: Environmental > Aquatic > Freshwater > Lake > Sediment | place: Indonesia: South Sulawesi... | reverse complement strand
CAAGACCCCAGATGGACGCCCAGGTGTAATCATTCAAATATATCATCGCACAAGGCGTGAGCTTAAACATCAGATGATTCTCAGAATCGGTCAGTGCGTCATGACTTGTCCTACAACTGCGGCTTTCGATGCTTTGTCTGAGGCAAAAAGAAGACTTAAGGTTGGTCGTAGCATCAGGCTGTTCGGCGACGGCTTTCAAAGAAAAGACGAAATCTATGGAAAAAAAGTTTGGCGAATTCCAGTTATGGAAGGCGAATTTATTGTTGAAGACCAATTTGGCGCCCAAAATGCAGTTGCAGGCGGAAACTTTCTCATATTCGCTGAAAATCAGAAGGCAGGTTTGCAGGCTGCAGAAGAGGCAGTTCAAACTATTGGTTTAAAGTCTGAGGGCGTCATATTGCCTTTTCCAGGAGGCATCTGTCGGTCGGGCTCTAAGGCGGGTTCGTTAAAATACAAGCTTAAAGCGTCTACTTTCCATCAGTACTGCCCTAGGCTGAAGAAACTGGTGCCAGACACAATGGTTCCAGAAAACGTCCACAGCATCTATGAAATTGTTATCAACGGCTTAAACTTAGACGTAGTTAAGCGGGCTATGGCTGAAGGAATCAAAGCATCTGTGAAGGTTCCAGGCGTAGTGAAAATCTCAGCTGGAAACTACGGCGGCAAACTAGGACCATACAAAGCGTATTTGAAGGAAATCTTACAACTGTAAATGAGGTGGGTGTCAACTTGCGTTTGATTGTTGCCATAACCGGCGCCAGCGGAATCATCTACGGAAAGCGACTTTTAGAGGTGCTTAAAGAAAAAAAGGTTGAAACGCACCTGATTGTGAGCAAAGCGGCAGGAAAGGTCATTGAACACGAGTTAGAAATGACCAAGAAAGACCTAGAGAAGTTGGCAAGTCACGTTTATAGAGTAGATGATTTGAGCGCACCCTTCATGAGTGGGTCGTTTCAGACAGAAGGCATGATTATTGTTCCCTGCACCATGAAGACTTTGGCTGGAATTGCATCTGGATACTCTGACAACCTAATTTTAAGAGCGGCTGACGTAACTTTGAAAGAGAGACGAAAACTGATTATTGTTCCTCGAGAAACTCCATTGAGCGTAATTCATCTCCGTAACATGCTCGAAGTGGCAAAGCTCGGCGTCTTCGTGGTTCCTGCCATGCCTGCCTATTACCACAAGCCAAAAAAACTAGAAGACCTCGTGGACTTTGTTGTGGGCAAGGTTCTCGATTGTTTAGGCTTAGAGCACAAACTGTTCAAACGATGGACAGGTGTCAAAACAAAAAAGTTGTAGAGAGAATACCTTTCTTACTTTTGTGTCTCTTTCTTCTTTCTTTCGTAATCTTTCCTGAGTTTCGCTGCTGCTTCGCCGTCTTCAATGATTAAAACTCCACGATAGCCACAGTTTTTGCAATCCCACAGAGACCACATTTGAGGAAGCCCAGATGCCCAAAAAACTTTTGTTGAACCACATCGAGGGCAATATTTCGTTCTCTTCAACACACGTTCAATCGCTTCGGCTTTTTCACTCTCTTTCTTGTAAGCCCATTTCTTCTTGAAAAGAGTGCCAAGCGCCTTAAAATTGAATTCTTGAGCCATTTTTTCACATAGAGGACAACGCTCTTCTGGTTGCATCTGTTTATCGTAAACGCATTTTGTGTTAGGACACATCTAAGTGCCCATGATTTTTCACTGACTGAACAAAGTTGTTTAAATTATTTTAATGTATTCTGTTCCCTTTCCTTCTGGTGAACCCACTACTACTCGATGATACTTTCGTCGGTTCTTTTTATCATGCACTAATTCCAGTTTTCCTTTCACAAGTATACTCTCTCCAACCTCAGCTAGGTCGCCATATAATCCTTCATACGAAACAACTTCTTCTATGTCTGCAACCTGAGGACCCCTAATGACCCTTGCATCCTGAACATGATAGACAGCGGGCAAAAACATGGACTCAGAGTTTTCAACCACAACTGCGCCCATGACAACGAGGCCTAGTGGCTCGTAAATCTTGTCTCCATATTCCTCGTTAACTTCTTCTTCAAGTTTCACTGGATGAATGCTGAACTCTGTTTCTTCAAAAATGCCGAAGTTCCATTTCCGCTTGTAAACTTGCAAGGCTTCGTCCAGCGTCAAGGGATTAGTACGAGTCTTGCTTTTACACCAAGCCTTTAAAGCAGAACCTTCTAGTCGTCGAATATTGGGAGTTTTCCGAGAATACGCCTCTTGCAAGACCCGTTTCACTGCTAAACTATTTTTCGAACCATAGATAGTTAGGTCAATGTCTGAAACGCCCAAACGGTGAATATTGAGCAATATAGAGCCTGTTACTCCAAAGAATTCAAGTGGAACGCTGCTCTTTTCAGACAAAAACGAGACGAATCGTATGACTTTTTTCTGTAATATGTCAGGGCGTTTGGCACTCATGAGCTGAGCCAGTTTTTCTTCGGGTTTATAATGCCCAGCAACGTATTCTAAAGGCACGGCAGTCATCAAAATGTTGTAGAAGGGCGAATAGAAAAGATAATGCGGATAATCCTTCTCAAGCAAATTGAAGGTTTCAAGCAGGCTGGGAATTGTGTAGTCTCGTAGCACTCGTTTGAATCGCCATATTCCCTTACCCCAGCTTCCAAGCTTAGCTGGAACATACTTCAGATAGGAAATAACCCTATTCGGAGGATGGTAGGGTCCGACCACGCAGAAGAAGAATCCTTCCTTGGTTCGCAAGAAGTCGCGGTCCCTGAACCTTCGCATAAACTTAACCCTTTTGAACATTCAATTCTATACTTTATCTCAGCTTAAAAGAGGTGTGTTTCTCAGTAATAAGAGGGAAAAAATACATTTGGCAAGTTTAAAGCTGAGGGACAGAGACGCTGTTCTGACTCAAGAAGGCTTAATCTTCAGAGTTTACGGTTACACTCACCCGCCAGAAGCCTACATTTGTGATGTTGAATACGCGCCAGCCTCAGTCTTTAAGTCTGAAGACCCGCGAGCCTTTCGTCAGAAAGGAAAGCAAATCTATTACAAGTTTTATTTAGACCAAGGCTTACGGTTTGTGCAAGGGAAGTATCCGCAATACATGGTTTGGCACGCTCCACTTCAGACTCGCCTTGTGGGTGTTCACTTAAACCAAATAACAGAGATACAAAAACCAGACCAAACTTTTCAGCATCTATTGGAAAAACAACCACGCGATAGCCTTCTTCAAGCCTTGCAGACACTCTCCAAAATGATTTTCGAAAGGGCTGGGCTGTCTGAGACCGATTTCGGAGTATTCGGCTCACTTCTCTACGGCTTCTATCATCCCCAATTCTCTGACCTCGACCTTGTCTTATACGGGGGAGAAAAACTCCGAAGGTTGCAGGAAACTTTAGAAACTCTGTACAAGGAGCAGTCTTCACGCCTGATAAACGAGTTTGAAACCGAAGAGGCTGTAGAGGAAAAGGTCAAACATTGGAAATTTGTCAACTACAACCCAAAAGAGTACTGTTGGCACCAAAGAAGAAAAACAGTCTACGCACTTTTTCAAGACGAGAAGAGTGGCAGGTTCATCAAGGCTGAGTTTGAACCCGTGAAAGAATGGAACGAAATCCACAATGAGTACGATTCACGAACTCGAATCTTGAAAAAGGGCTGGGTAAAGGCGGTTGCCTGCATCACAGATGACTATGAAGCGCCTTTCATACCTTCCATTTATGGAGTTGAAATCAACCGAATCTTAGAAGGCGAGAAAGCAGATGACGTTCAACGAATCATCTCCTACGTAGAGGAATTCAGAATGCAGGCTATGCGAGACGAAGAAGTCTACGTGGAAGGCAACCTTGAACAAGTCATCAATCCAGCGAAAACGTTTCATCAAATCACGTTAACCTATGGACCGCGCTATTACGAGCAAGTGTTGAAAGTCGTTTAGGCTTTGTTCATAAGAATCATGTAGTCTGAAACATTGTTTCCCAAAAGCACTCTAAAAAATTCTTGTTTGCCTTCTCTTTGCACCCTTTCAATCTTACCCTGAACCATCACAAACTCCCCTTTTCTGGTTTGTTCACAAAATCTGCCACGAAAAGAAACTATTTCTTGAATCGGCTCTACTTTTGGTCCTTCAACAACCTCCACATTGTCGATTTGGTAGTGGCAAGGAGTGAAAATCATCTGAGTGCCATCGGTTACTCTTGCTTTGATTTGTGCGTAGCCCACGGGTTGATAATGAACTGTGCCATATTGCTCGTTTATTTCGTTCCAGTCTTTCACACATCGGATGAAGTAGTCTCGACTACCGAACTTGCCCTGCAAAACCTTCCGAGATTCAGTTCGAACAAAATCTTCGAATGGCATAGAAGTGTCCTTCGAACGAAAATCGAATAAATGCCTCAACTCTACCCTCCTATATGATTTGATTGGACTATCTCTGTCATTCACTAAGGTTTTCAGTGAGTCGTAGACCTTGAAGCAGTTTTGTGTCCCATAAACAATAAGGTCAATGTCCGACTTAGGCGTGTGCAGTCCAACAAGCATTGAACCAGAGACACCTAGTTTGCTCCACGAAACATTGGCGTTTTTCTTTAACAGTTCTGCGAAATGCAACGCTGCTGTTTCAAGTTGGGTCAGTTGTCTTTTATGACGAAGCTTTCGCAAATAGTCCACTGGTTTGTAATGACACTTTATTTTTTCAATTGGAACTTCACAGAGCCACTCGTTGAAAACTAGGTCATAAACCAAATACTGCGGAAATCTTTCCCGAAGCAGCTCGTATCGTTCATGAAGAGGATAGACCTTACTATAAGTTACTCCCTCTCTTTTTCTGTCACCTTTCGGGTCAAGCGTGAAACGAATAAAAGCGATGACTTTGCTTGGCGGATGAATTAATCCTTTAACATCGAAAATATTGCCCTCGAAAGTTTCGATGAAGTCGCCTTCACGGGTCTTCATTTTTTAATCACAACCGTTTATAATGGCAAATTACTTAGATCTTTTCTTTTTCCAAGCGGTTTCGAACAAATCGACCGCTAAAACGGGTGTGCCACTTCTCTTCAGCGCCAAAAGTACAGCGGCACCTATGATAGCTCCTGCTGTGCATGTTAAAGAATCAACAATGGCATAGTAAACAGTCCAAGGCGCCCAAAAAGGATAGAAAGCTTCTCCGGTCCAGTTCAAAACCCAGACGGCAATGTTATTGCCAGTTATTGTGTCACCGCCAACACGGGAAATCCATGCCAGACACCATAGTGCAATGGGTAGGCGTTTGGGATCTCTGAAAACTATGGAATCAACAATCCATTTTCTAATGGGAGGTATAATTATGAAGGCGAAAGCCAGCCAGTATCCCCATGTTACAATGGGCATGAGTTGATACCAAGCGAAGGGATTAGCAAACCAGACGGCAACTTCAACAGCGAAAATCAATGTGGCTTCTTTCCAACGATTGAACAAAACCAAGCCACTCATAAGGGCGCCAAAAGTGGGTGCTAGAAACGTGAACACGCTTCCACCAAGGGAAGTTGCAGGATTGATGGAGGGGGCCCCAAACCCGAAAATCAAACCTGAAATTGTTCCAGCCAACGGACCCAAAAATGGCGCCGTCAAGCCAGCGGACAAAGGACTTGCAAGGGTAATCAAAATGCCAGTGCCTGGAATGGGGTAAATGTTCACTAGGGCAGCTACTAACAATAAGGCTGTCCAAACTCCAATTAATGCAATCTGAAAAGTTCCGACTAGACTCTTTTTTACAGCAGTTTTTTCGTTTATGGAGTCCTGCATTCCAAGTTTTCCTCACGTTAGTTCCAAGAGAGATGCTGTGTAATTTTTTACACAAGGTCTATTTAAATTAGACGCTTAATGATATGAGAAAACGGAGCCCGAGTCGTTATGACCTCTAAAATGCTGAAAGACGTACCGGAATATGTTTCGAGATGCTTGCAACTCGCTGTTTTGTTAGAAGTGAGCGCTTATCCTAAGCCTGGCAACGTTCACAGAACCGCAGATTTTGAGGAAACGCTATACGAGCATTTTTTGGCTTCAGCAATTGCTGTGGGACCATATTTTAAACAAGCAGCTAAACAAGGCGTGCTAGTGCACCATGGAAAAATAGGGTTTGACAGAGTTAGGGTTGGAAAAATAATCAAAGATGCGGTTGTAGACGTATCTTCTTGGCAGCATGGTGGAAACACGGTTTTAGGTTCAATTATTCTGCTTGTGCCAATCGCAGTCGCAGCGGGAATAACCCTTGCTGCAGACGAGTTTTCAATTCAGAAACTTAGAAGAAACATAAAGTCAGTTGTAGAGTCAACGACACCCGAAGATGCGGTCAACCTTTACGAAGCTATCAGCATTGCTCAACCCGGGGGACTTGGCAAGGCGCCTAAACTAGACGTGACCGATGCAACCTCAAGAAAGAAAATTTTAGAAGAAAAAGTCAGTCTTTACCAAGTTTTCAAAATTTCTGCGCCTTGGGATTCCATCTCTTCAGAATGGGTCAATAATTACCATATCACATTCAATATTGGTTATCCATTTTTTATTCAGCAGCTTGAAGAAACAAAAGACATCAACACGGCTACGGTACACGCTTTTCTCAAGATTTTGTCCGAAATACCTGACACACTCATCGCAAGGAAAGTAGGAGTGCCTAAGGCTAAAGAGGTTTCAGCTCAAGCCAAAACAGTGTTAGAGAAAGGTGGTTTAACAACACCTGAGAGCAGACACCTTCTCCTAAAATTCGATAAAAAACTGCGCGACCCTACTCATCAGCTTAATCCTGGAACAACAGCCGACATAACATCCGCAGTCTTAGCGCTGGCTATCTTGAATGGATATCGCCCATAAAATTTCGCATAGAAAAGAGTTTATCTCAAAACTTCAATCATTCCTTAAAGACATTAAAAAGCAAAGGTGGATTGAAAACATCAGCACGTCCATGCCGATAATCGCCGTTGTTGGAAGCAGACGGTCAGGTAAAACAACAACCGTAGAAGCCATAGTTCGAGGACTAACTGTAAAAGGATACAGAGTTGCCACGGCGAAGCACATTCATGAAGCCGACTTCACCATAGACACTAAAGGAAAGGACACATGGAGACACGCCCAAGCTGGAGCAAAAACAATATTGAGCGTAGCGCCCAACGAGTTAACAATCATCAAGAAAGTCGACACCACAGAATACGATTTGAACGCTTTTGTGGAACAATGTGAAAAAGAAGCAGACATCTTAATCTTAGAAGGCTTCAGAAAACTTGTGGCAAAAAACCTAACAATTCCTAAAGTGGTTACTGTGAAAACTGCGAAAGAGGTTTCTGAAACCTCAAAATACTTCAAACCCATACTAGCCTTTGTCGGCTCTGCCAAAGTAGAAGTAGGAGGTCTCAAAATCCCTAAAATCGATGTGCTCAAAGAGCCACAAAAACTAATAGAAATTATTGAAAAAGAATTGGGCTTGTCATAAAGAAGAGAAGAGCATTCAAAGAAACGTTGAATATCAGAGGAGATGAAAACATCTCCATAGAAATTGAACAACAGCGCAAAGATGTCAAAATAAACCAAAGGAGAAAACGCAAAAGTTAACTTTTAATATGTATTCATAGGTCGTACAAGTTAAATATTCTTAATCTGAATCTAAAAAGAATAGGTGACATCATGGCAGACGAGAAAGAAGCCTTCTGGGCAGGAATGACTGTGGCTATTATCATGCTAGCCAGCGGATTTTCAATGCTCTTTATAGAAACATATACCGGATTCGGCGCGGTCGTCTTATCCATGGGCGTGATGACCATGATGCTATCTTTAATGGTGCGAGTGCTGGTGATCCAAATCCAAAAATGGATGGATTACAACGCAAGAATCGAAGAAACAGTTGCGAATATTCTTTCTCTAAGGCAGGCTTACCCACCCGAACCTTCAAAACCAGAAAAAAGAAAGGCTCGAGAGAAACAAATCATAACCACGGCAACCTGAAAGGCACTCACGAGAAAAACTACTAGAATAGAAGATTTCTTCACAACACTCTTAAACCTATTACATTAACTATGAGGGAGGAGAGAAAGGGGACCCTCATCTAAATTCTTGTATACTTACACGGAATGCTGAACGAAAAAGTCGAAGGTGACTATGCCTCAAGTTTTTTGGGGTTTAAAGAAGCCCGCCTAGAGAGAGAAAGGAGTTTATTTCTTCACAAAATAAACTGGCAGGTCTCTCTAAACCTCTCCAATCTTGAGGCAAAGTCTCCTCTACTCGACCCGTGCCTTTTCTTGGCACTTTTCATTACGTCTCCTGTGACAGTGAGAGCTTGAATTATAGAGCCTTGAAGGCTTCAAACCATCTGTTGTAAGACGCAATCATATCGGGCGAAACGCTTGGCTTTCTCGCTTCCAATATGCCTCGAAAGTCGTCCATGCAAATCGGTCTCGGATGTGCAAGCTTGTCCTTAGCCAGTCCAGACTCGAAGAATTCGCCAACAACCGAGAGGTGGGCTGATTGAGCAACGTCTCTTATGTCGCTACCTGAAAAACCCTCAGACATTCGACTCAAACTGTAAAGATCCATGTCTGGCGACAAAGTCAGATGGCTAGTGTAAAGTTTAAACATGTGCAAGCGTGCGTTGTAGTCGGGCAGAGGCACCAGAATGCGCTTCTGAAAACGCCTAATAAACGGCCAGTCAAGGTCCCAAGGCTTGTTAGTGGCTCCAATAACATACGCATGAATATTCTTACCCTTGTCAATGATGCCGTCCATCTCCTTAAGAAACTGATTGCGCATACGCACCTCGCCGCCAACTTCGCTCGAATGCTTTCCTATAAGCGAGTCCAATTCATCAATGAAAACAATGGCTGGGCGCCGTCCTTCCATCGCCGACTTCCTAACAGACGTGAACAACGCGGCGACGTTTTTCTCTGCTTCCCCAAGCCACTTTGACATGATAGACGCTGCGTCCACAGAGACAAAAGAAGCGTCAATTTCGGTGGCGACAGCCGCAGCTAAGAGAGTTTTCCCGCAGCCAGGCGGTCCGAAGAGCAGTATGCCTCTGGGCCATCCGAGTGGAAACAGGTCAGGTCTCTGAACTGGATAGACAATGGCTTCTTTGATGGCTTTCTTAGCTTGCTCTAACCCAACAACTTCGTCCCATTTCACGTTGGGTTTTTCTTTTAGTATTAGCTCGTCGAAAGATGCTTTTCGGGCGCCTTCGGTTGTTGGTGTCGCTGCCTCCTCTTCAGCTGGCTTTTCCTCACCAGTTTGTGGTTGTGGTTCAAATGAGCCGCCGACGCCTTGAATCGCTTTAATCCTTTCTTGATATGCCATAGCTCGTTGAATGTACACTTTGTTCAAACCGTAATCGGGATACAACTGAACCAGTTTTAGTAAAGTTTCAATTGCCTTCTGATACATAGTGATGGCCATTCCCTTCGAGCCCTGTTTATCCAATCGAACGGCTTCAATGGCGTAATTAGTTGCAGCTTTTTCTAACTCTGAAGATGCACTCAAAACTTTCACCTTTGAATCACTATTTTTTGTTTCCTACCCAAATTTTCCAGTGCCTGCTCAACCTCGACATGTGGAACATTTAATTCAAGTGCGCACTGGTGGACATCGATTTCACCCTTGTTCTTAGCATAGTCTAAAATGACATCTTCCAATGAAGACTGGCGTTCAATTGTGTAGGAAACACGCTTAAGCTCCACATCCTTGTATGTCACGTAGGATTCAGATTCTCCCTGCTCAGTAGGTTGAGTAACCTCAGAACAAGTGGCTGCGAGTGCAATCATCTGTTTCTTTTCCCGAGTTTGAACCTTCTCTTCAGCAATTGAAACAGGAGGAGCAGGAAGCTGTTCTGTAAGCTTCTCTTCAAGAACGGCTGAAACCTCTCTCAAAATTTCTTCACTCGCTTGAGTTTTAGCTGTGAGTGGCGCTATTGACTCAGGCGAGTTGCTGAATCTAGTCACGGCTAAAGTTTCACTTATGCTCTCGTTCACTCTTTCCAGTTCCTGCGCGACGTCTGGCATGACATGGACGAGATTTTCCGTTATAATGTGTAGACTTCTAAGCGCAGGCTTCAAGTCAGCCATTATTTCGGTAACTTCTTTAATTGTCTCAAGTCTCAAGATGACGCGCTCAAGTGCGAGTTGACACTGAGACACCATGTTGAGCAGTTTTCTAACTTCGGCCAATTCGTTGGCACATATTGCCGCCCGTTCTCGGCGTTCCCTTTTGATTTCCCTCACACAAGCTTCAAAGAGAACTCTGTCTCTCTCGCGCAGACGAACTGTAGCCTGCTCAAGTTTTAAGCGCTGAATTTTTAGTTTACGGACTGTTTGAAAAATAGTTTCCCCTATTGGTTGTGGAGGCTGAAGAAACTTAATCACGTGTTCGTGCCTCCACGCTCCCATGGTCTCGAGTTAACTCGAGCCTAAGAGCCCGTCTTTGTCGCACTTTTCACGTGGACAACTACAGGGGGTTCTGGAAGCGCCGGAGAAGTCGCCTGTGTTTCTTTCACCACTGGTGTTTGTGTATCTCCGAGGAGTAAGTTCGATAGCTGATTTCGCATGGATTCTAAATCGTTCTTTTCATTGTTGGTTTGTTTAAATCCCTCTTTAATCATTTCCATTGCTGTTTGATAGGCGCTTTCGTCTATTCTGCCGATTTCGCGTTCTATCTCCAAGTGGATGAGAGCAGAATTGAGTTCTCGAATCTGCTGATTACTCTTAGCAATCTGCTTATCTACATTGTCAAGTGTAGTTTGAGCGTCTGCTTTGAGTTGGTTCAGAGCACCTTCAAAGTTTTTGTGAAGTTCGTTGAACATTTCGGGTGGAACCTTCTTTTTGTCAACGAGCTCGCTCAGGGCTTGATCCTTTCGCCAGATTAGAGGAATTTCGTCGCACAGAGACTTGACTCTAATTTTTATTGAGGGCGATAAGGTTACGTCTTCACCGTCTACATTGAATTGTTCCGTGGGGTAGCGCAGAAATTCGCCGTCACCGTGTTCCACGAAGACTCCGCTTACTCGACCGTTGGGACTGACTGCGAACGATGCTATTTTGCCGATTTGTCTTCCGTACTCGTCTTTCACTGGTTTGCCAATGTACAGAAAAAAGTTGGAAGGCTTAGACATGTTTTCACCTGCTCAATGTCCATAAAGCGCCTTGCTACGTTTGGGTCCCTGACGTGGGAGCCTTCTCGCCAAGACTGGGCATTCCGGCAGGTAACTCTGGAAACTTTTCCTTGATTTTCTGTTCGGCTACGGTAGCTGCTTCGTTCAGGATTTTTTGTGCGTCGTCGTTTGCTGTCTCGAAGTTGATGGTTAAGCCTGTGCTCTGTCCAGCGTCTATTATTATTCCGCTGAGCAGGTTTCCAATTTGCCCTAGTTCTCTCTCAGCTTCTGGAAAGATGCTTGCCATTCCGTTTCTGACTGTGCGCAATACTCCGACTGCTGGAGCTAGTGTGGTGACGACGTCGCCGAGTTCTGAAACCGTCTTTAGTCTGAGTACAATTTGTTCTAGGGCTAGGCGAGCGTGCATTATCATTTTTTCCATTTTGCGTATTTCTGCCAGTTCGTTAGCGAAGACGTTGGCGCGCGGCATGTCGTGTTTTGTGTAAGCTTCAACGATTCGAACGAAGATTGATTTGTCGCGTTCAGTGAACCTATCGGTAGCTTGATCAAGCCTCTGAACCTGAAGTTCGATGCGTCTGATTGCAAAGTCAAGTCGTGGCTTCAGTGGTCCTGGAGGTCTTACAGCCTCTTTGACCCTAGTGCCTATTGGTGCCTCTATATCTTTCTCTTCCCATTTTTTTGCAAATCTTTCTGACATGTTTATTTTTTCCTCCAGAAGCATTGCTCAAGAAAAGCGTATTATTACATTGTTAACATGCTGGAAATATTGACGTATATACGTAGCAGTATAGCCTTGTCTCGGTTTTGCCTTGTTCTTTAATTTTTTACACGCAAAGAGTCCGAGCCTGATTCGAGCGGTTAAACACAATTGTGTAGGTTAGACTGAAAAGGCAGTTTACAACGTAGTATTCTGCAAGGTGAAATCTGAATGAATGAAAGATTCAAAATGATAGCTACTTTCGGGTTCCTTGGATTCATTGCGGGAATCGTTGCCAACTTCACTGGCAAGTTCATAATCCCGTGGCTCAGCACAATTATCATTCCAGCGATCGGCATAGACTGGATCTTGTCCGGTGTCGCAGGGGCTCTGATAACAGTTGGTCTAGTGACTGCTTGGGCTTACATGAGCGGAACTGGAGAACAGTAAGCGCTAGCCCTAAGCCTCACTTTTCTTTTCTCTTACAATAGACGTAATTGTAAGTCTTTTCCATTCTTCTGTTGACAGAATGCCTTTTTCGCAGATAACAGCGCTAACATATTTCATGGGAGTGATGTCGAAAGCGGGGTTTAACACTGTGACTCCTTTTGGCGCAATGTCTTCAGAACCGAAGTGTGTCACTTCCCTTGGGTCTCTCTCTTCAATGATGATGTCTTGTGAAAAGTGTGTCAAGTCGAAGGTTGATGTTGGAGCAGCCACGTAAAATGGTATTTGATGCTCGTGGGCTAGAACAGCGATTGAATACGTGCCTATCTTGTTAACAACAGCGTCTCGCACTATTCTGTCGGCGCCCACCACTACTTTATTCACCAATCGCTTGGACATGGCATATCCGACCATGCTGTCTGTTATCAAAGTGAACGGTATTCCGTCTCGTTTCAACTCGTAGGCAGTGAGCCTAGAACCCTGCAGTTTAGGTCGAGTCTCTGTTACGAAAACCCTTATTTTCTTGCCTTGTTCCCAAGCCGCGCGAATAACACCTAGGGCTGTGCCGTAGTCTACCGTTGCTAGACTGCCTGCGTTGCAGTGTGTCAGAACGATGTCTCCGTCTTCAATCAGTTTAGACCCGTGTTCTCCTATTTTCTTGTTTATCTGCACATCTTCGTCTGCTATTCTCTTCGCCTCCTCGACAACAAACCTTACAACCTGGTCCACAGAACCCAATGTTCTGCGTGCTTTTTCTAGAACTCGGTCGACCGCCCAGAAAAGGTTCGCACCCGTTGGTCGAGTCTTTTTCAAAAGTTCAGCCGAGTCTTTTATTTGCCTTATCAGTTCTGTTCTGTTTCTTGCTCTTGAGTGAAAGGCTGTTAGGGCTAGACCGTATGCTGCAGTGGCGCCTATTAGTGGAGCGCCTCTAATCTTCATTGTTTGGATGGCTGAAGCCACTTGTTGGCATGTTCGCAGTTTTAAGAAAACCACCTTGTGAGGTAGTCTTGTCTGGTCAATTGTAGTGACCACGCCGTTTCGCCATTGTATTGTTCTCGTTTTCACATGCCTCCGTCGGAACTTCTTTTATACTGCTCGGGATATCTATGAATTTTGTCTATACAACTAGACTAAAAGTATGGTGCATGAGGTGAAAAAACAAGACTTAGCCACAATTGTTGAGAAGTTTGGTCAAAGATATTCCAAGCTTTTAGGCATCAATTTAGAACGCGGAGACGATGAAGAAGTTTTCAAATGGTTCTTGGCAGCGGTTCTATTCGGTGCGCCCATAACCGAAACCTCAGTGGTGAAAACATACAAATGTTTTGAAAAGCATGCAGTTCTCACGCCAGAGAAGATTATTAAAACTGGGTGGCAAGGACTGGTTGAAATCCTCGACGAGGGAAGTTACACCCGATACGACTACAAAACAGCGGACAAACTCTTGGAGGTCATGGGCAACTTAAAAACTAAGTATAGAGGAAGCCTCAAACTCCTCCACGAGAAAGCAACAGACTCTCTTGACCTTGAAAAACGATTGAAGGAACTGGGAAAAGGCATAGGAGACATAACCGTCAGCATCTTTCTGCGCGAGCTGAGAAGCGTCTGGAGTAAAGCCGACCCAAAACCCACTCCCTTGGTTATCTTAGCCGCAAAAAACTTGAGAATAATACGAAGTGAAAGCCCAGAAAAAGCAAAGAAAGAGTTAGTGGAGTTCTGGGAGAAAAACAGAGTTAAAGGCATGTCTTTTGTAAACTTTGAAACCGCTCTTCTGCGTTTGGGCAAAGATATACGTCGAAGAAAGAGTTACTGAGTTAGTGTTAGTTTGGTCACAACCTCAACTGGGCAGTCTTTGGGTAGGTTTATTTTTTTCTGCCACTCGTCGCCGACTGCAATGAGAGAATAAACGCCTGAAACTTCAGCCTTTGCCTTGTGAACAATACTAATGAGAGCAACCATCTCCTCGCCTGTCTTAATCATGTCGTCGACAATTAGGACGCTGTCGCGTTTCTTGAGCGCGTCTCTAGCTACATATAGGGTCTTGGTGACACCTGAGTCTTTCAGCGCAAAAGTCTCTTCGATGAATGCTGGAACCCCTATTTCCTTGTTCAACTTGGCTATCACAAGGTTGACGCCCAAGGAATTGGCCACCATAGTGGCGAGGGGTATGCCGTCTACGGCTGAGGTTAAGACCTTTGTGACCCGTCTTCCTGCAAAAACAGCCAACGCGTGGTGTGCTGCTTGTCTGAGGATGTTGAAGTCTCCGATGATTTCAGTGTTGTCGAAGTATCCTTCGTTGTTAAACTCGATTCTTCGGCGCAGCTCAACGTGTAAACCCACCATTTTTGTTAGGGTTTTCCAAAGCAGGCGAGCTCGTTCAGCGTTGGGTAAGACGTGTCCCTTTGCGTATCGACTTAGAACTGTTACAGGTAAACCTGTTTTGCTTGACAAGTCTCGATAAGTGTACTGCTTCTTGGCGGTTCTTAACAGTTCGATTGTCATCAGTCTGAGTTTCAGGTTTTCGGCATGGGTGCTCATGTTATCATCTCACATTTTATATACAATTATGTGGCAATACTGTAATGTAGCCTATCCTATTTTATCTCAGAGGATTTATAACTTTCCATTGCCAATTAGAAAGGTTTTTCATAATGTTGTTTTTATTTGTGAACAAATTTTGTTTGTGTGTGCGCACTTGTGACCTAGCCCCTCTATTTGGATCCAAATAGGCGCTGGGATAGAGACAGAGAGACGGGTAGAGGGGGGTCTAGACCGTCTATTAGGATCCACATAGGCTCCAAATATGATTGAGTGGCGGGCCCGCGTAGATTTAAATCCTCGGTTTAAATTTCCCGCATTGAGCATTTTAACAGGATTATATCGATGAGATTTGGGCTTTGGTTTCGCCTGCTCGCGCTAGATAAACCAAAATCGCCAAACTTAATAAAACAATCGACCAAATAATCTGGTGACTGATGTTCCAAAAACCGAAAATGTGATATTGTGGCATCCAAAAGAGGTTTCCAATTGGAATATACCCAACCAATAGTTTGTCAAGAATAAAGAAAAAGCAATCTTCCAAATTCGCTATGTATAATAGACATGCAAAAAGTGTCAACTTCTTATCCGAAGTCCAAAAATACACTGTTGCGATTAAAATTATTTGTATAAGCGATGCCAAAAATGCGGTTAGAGACAATATATGCATTGGGAACCCAAGAAATTGATTGAATGACAAAGTCTTTACCAAATATATGTCCAGAATACTTATCAAGAAAAAACAAGCTATAATGCAAATTGGCTTTTTCATCTTATACTCCACCAAAATGTTGGGTCTTGCTTTCCCTAAAACCATGGGGTGTTTTAGTTTTCTTAAAACACCATTCAGGATGGTTGGTGGCGTTCCTTTGCGTATTTTAAAGATAAGTAGTACTGTGGCAACTGCTAGGGCTACAGCCAATATGCCGAGGCTCAGTGGAGTTATTAGTTGAGGTGGAATGAAGGGTGTTAGACCTAGATTTATGTTTACTTTATGTGTACTGTGACTATATGTGAAGTGGAGAAGCCAAGAATCATCTTCGGATGTGACAGTGTAATTTAATTGATCGCCGTCAAGGTAGACCTTAACATCCGCTATATTATCAATTAAAGTTTTTGCGATGTATACATTGACATATCCAGTTGTGCCTGAAGGCCCAGTCACAGTGAAGCTTAGCTCTCTGCTTGTGGAATTGAAGGCTAACTCTGATACTGTTGAGTTGGATGTTACTGAGAAAACGTTTTGCTCCTTAAACGGTGTCACTGCCAAGTTAATTAAGGTAGTTGCCCCCCGATAGGTGCCATTACCAGACCATGCGGCTTCTACAAGGTAGTTTCCAGTGGCAGACGGTATCCACACAGCTGAGAAGCCTCCATCAGAAGTCGTATTGACGAGAGTGATGTCGTTCCAAGTTTCTCCGCTGGTAACGCTGTAGGAAAGGAGTATGGGAGCTCCTGAGAGTCCTACTTCGTTACAGGTTAAGTTACCGTTGATTTCGACTTTGAATCCGACGTAGGATGTGGAGCTGCTTAAAGAAAGGGGGAGGTTTGTGGGCAGTATGCAATTGATGCTGGGAGACCACAAAATGTCTGAAGTCAATATTGTAGTAGGCGTAGCGTCTGGAATAACTTCTACACCTTTCCATATTATGCTGACTATCGAATATTCTCCAATTTGAGTCTGGTTGTATGTAATAGGAGAAGAGACTGTTCGGATAGTGTCATTTGGAAACCTGATGGACCAGGATGAAGGCTGGATAGGAGTCTTTCCAGTATTGTCGTAAAAGATGGGATCGACAGTCAGGGAGCAGAGCGTGAATGCTGATGAATTTAAAAATGGAATATAACTTACCTTTCCCTCTCCGCCTAAGCGTGTCTCAATTAAAGTTTTATTCGTTGTACCCCACCAATTCAAGGTTGCATCCACCATGCCATTAATTGGCACACTTATATCGAAATCACCGTTGCCGATGAGCTCACTGTGGTGTATACTCACGAAAAAGGCCGTTTCTGAAAGATATATTCCACTACGTACGTTGTAAGAGATTGTGGAACTGGTAATGTGCAAATTTCTGGGACTATATCCGCTCATTCTAATTCCCCATCCATTCTGCGACAACACAGAATTCCGAATATAAGTAGTATTGATGCTCGGCCAGGCAAGTTCGCCAAAATAGATACCTGTATTCGTGTTGTTTACTATTTCAACTGAATCTACGTATAGATTAAAATCACCATAGTTGGTAGCCTCTATAGTTATGCCGTAAACGTTTGATGAGATAAAGAGATGGTCGAGCCAACAGTCAACGAGACTACCTGTTTGGACAAAACTGACACCCATCGCGGCATAATTAATTGTTGCATAACTGATATTCGCTTGACCTCTCACTGTGATAGTTCTCCAGTCATCTGCTTTTGGTGCTGTTTTATTACTTGTAAAAGTTATTTTGTGTGTAGAGTTTCCTTGAGCGATTAAGCTTCCATCTATTACAAGATTTGTTCCCGCAGTGAATTTGACAACTACTCCTGGTTCGATCGTCAAAAACACATTTGCATCAACTATTACATCCCCCACCACGATGTATGGACTTCCAGCCACAGTCCACGTGGTGTTTGCCGTGATGTACCCACTGACATTTGTGCTTGCTAAAGTGACTTCAGAGCTTTCGGCACTACCAACTAAGCTTACGTGTAGTGCCAAGGTTGCAATAAACGCGACCAATAAAAACGTCCAAATTGTTTCTTTGATCCTTTTCAAATCGATTTCTCCCTTTAAACTAGGGGAGAGAACTTGCCTAAAAGTCATTTTCTTCTAGAAAAACAGAACATCTAACTTCTAGAAAAACAGAAGTCATCTTACCTTTTTGGGAGCATACAAGAACTATTTATATAAATTGCCGCAATAAATTAATGGAGTTAACTTTGTGATGAGCGAGGAGAAACCAAGGGAGAAAGCGCGGATATACAGCGCCCTTGGTCATCCACATCGAAAGAAAATAATAGAAATCATCGGAGAGAAAGGAAGAAGCGGCTTCAAAGAACTTCATGAAAATCTCGGCATCAGCGTCGGCGCACTATACTACCACATCGATATGTTAAACCAACTCATTACACAAGATGAACAGCGCAAATACATACTTACTGAACGAGGAAAACTTGCCTTAAAGCTGCTTAAAACCGAGGAGGAACAACTTTCCAGTCTCTCTTTAACAGAGGTCAAAAAACCTGAAGGCACATGGCCAAAATTCTTGGCAACAGTTCAGCAAATATTCATACCAGGACGACTCTTTCTCTACATATCTACCCAACCAATCCAAAGCATTCCGTTAACAGCAGTAACCATCGCATTCGGAGCGTGGATCGCCGTTCAAGCCAACCTTGAGTTCATCTTGATTTTCCCTAACAGCTTAGCAAAGACATCTCCACCTCTGATAGCCACTGCCTTTGTGGTTAGCTGGCTGCTCCTCTTCACTTTATGTGACTTTATGACCATCATATTGTTTAAAAGAAAAGGTGCAAACCTGACTTTGCTGATTGAGTCTGCCTTTTCTCTTCTTCCCTTAATCCTCTTCTCTTGCATTTGGTATTTAGGTAGAATCCTTAACTTCAACTTTACAATGTTAGAGGCAACTCTTTTACTGCTTCCCTTTCAAGCTTGGACTATTGGAATGATGAGCACAGGCATAAGCCTTTCAAAGGGTCTAAGAATAGACAAAGCCGCCTTAATCTGCTTCATAGCGGTCTACATCAACCTAACTTATCTCATGCTCAGGACAATAATACTGGCAAGATAGCAAGGACTACTGCAAGGCAATTTGAAGACATGGCGGGCCCGCGGGGACTTGAACCCTGGACCTACGGCTTAGAAGGCCGCTGCGCTATCCGTGCTGCGCCACGGGCCCTTGTGTTTGCTAAATCATCATAGTCTTTTGAATGAATGCGGGGATATTAATTCTTTCACTCTATGTAGATGGCGGGTCGATAAGGCTTAGCCAAGTAAGCCCTTTTCTTCGGGTCATAACGTTTGGAATCCTCTTCACTGTAAACATATATCTCTGCGTTGAGTTCTTGTTTGAAGAAGGCTTGGGCTTCATTTAACGTTTGATTTTCATCTATGCCTCCAACTTGCAG
>Ga0315306_10000496_pt1 | contig 18948 bp, 15 predicted proteins | sample TDP1_MG_FD_203803 | JGI IMG/M metagenome (GOLD analysis project Ga0315306, IMG submission 203803) | Freshwater sediment microbial communities from Lake Towuti, South Sulawesi, Indonesia - TDP1 | ecosystem: Environmental > Aquatic > Freshwater > Lake > Sediment | place: Indonesia: South Sulawesi... | reverse complement strand
GGTACTACTTGGTTTAAGGTTCCTAGTGGGAGGCTTAGTCCAGGTGTGACTTATCAATGGCGTGTTTATGCAGCTAATGGTCAAGGGTATGGGCCTCCCTCTGGCTTTTGGAGTTTCACTGTGGCTGGAGGCTTGTACGCTCCTGTCTTGGTTTCGCCTAGTAACGGTGCTAGTGTTTCTGCGACTCCTACGCTTCAATGGGGTAGTGTTGCTGGCGCTACTTTCTATATGCCTGAGGTTTGGGATGGTTCAACTCTTGTTTGGCGTGATTGGCCTGGTACTACTTGGTTTAAGGTTCCTAGTGGGAGGCTTAGTCCAGGTGTGACTTATCAATGGCGTGTTTATGCAGCTAATGGTCAAGGGTATGGGCCTCCCTCTGGCTTTTGGAGTTTCACTGTGGCTGCTGGTTTATCTGCTGCTGACATGTCTGATAAGATTGCTTCGAGTTTGCTTGTGAGTCAACAGTGTGCTGTTCATGTGACGGAATGGGGTGCCGGTAGTGGATTATGGATTGGTGCTTCGGTTTATATGCTACTTTCTTCGGATGGCAGTGATCCCGTCGCTTCTGCCAAGATTCTTGCTGACTTTTCCGCCAGTTTCGGCTATTCTGAGAAATACACCTTGGTTGCTGTTTCTAGGGCTAACGATTCGAGATCAATGTCAGTTGAATTTGATTGTACATGTCGAGTTAATCTTGCAGATCGATTTTTCGAGTAGCAATCTTGTGCGCGTACGAACCTACAATCTTTCAGCATCGATAGTCTTTCAATAATTCTTGTAGATTAGGCTCAGAATAAGGCGGCTTCCCGCGCGAGTACGCTCAATCCCGTCTACGTCCCGTCTCATAACCCGTGTTTCCGAAGCAGAACAGAATGATTTAGTAGCAAGAACCTATGTCAATTTCATTTATGCGATCCGTCCGAAATCAAAACATTGAATCAGAATACATTCAAATACAGTCAGGAGAGGGGCAGGATAAGCCTGTGGCTTCTACTCTGGTCTCAATCTGCATTCCCACCCACAATGGCGCCCGTTGGCTCGAGGAAACCCTCCGCTCGGCCCTCGCCCAGACCTACGAGCCACTGGAGATTCTGGTAGTGGACGACGCCTCGACCGATCACACCTTGGGCATCGCCCGGTCTTTGCATGACCCTCGGGTTCGAGTGGAGGTTAACAAACGGAATCTCGGGATAGTGCGGAATCGGAACCGCTGCCTAATGTTATCGAAAGGTTCCTTGGTCAAGTTCCTCTTTCAGGATGACTTACTTTACCCCACCTGCGTGGAGAAGATGGCGAGGCTCTTTGAGAAGCACAACCGGGTGGGCATCGTGTTCGCACCGCGGGATGTTCTACTGGAGAATCCGGCCGATCCAGCCGCCGTCGCATGGAAGGAGAAATATGGCACACTCCACACCAGGTTCGGCATCTATCTGGGTGAAGTGAACCGGGGCGTCGACCTCTTCAACCTTTGGCTTGCGAGCGGCTTCCGAGAAAACTGGGTCGGCGAGCCCTCAAATGTGATGCTCCGAAAATCCTGCCTAGAGAAAGTCGGGCTATTCAACACGCGGATGCGACAATGCTCGGATTATGAGATGTGGATCCGAATGATGTATTTCTATGATGTCGGTTTCATTGACGAACCACTCTCGGCGTTCCGATTCCACTCCGCCTCCACAACTTCCGCCAGCATCCAGCAAAACCGCCACTGGCTCGACAGGATATGGCTTACGGAAGGTCTTCTACAGTGCGAGGAAATCCGTAGAAGTCACCCGCAGATCAAGCGGCTCAGGTATCCCGAAGCGAGGCGCGTGGCGAAGGAACAGATCGCACGTATCCGCCGAGGGGACCATATGCCAATTCTCCATATGCTCCGGTCCCTCACTGATTACTGCAGTTACCTCCTGCGATCATTGAGCCACTGCGCTCCATCGATCCACAGTGAGGATTCGTAAAAAAGATAAGTGCGCGCACTTGCTAGGAGTTAGCGGCTGGCGTCACGAGCGGCATTGACTTGTTAGAAAAGGGTTGGGCGAGTCATGGTAAGCAAATTGTGGAGAACTGATGCACATTGAAGATTAGAGTGGCTGTAGTCGGAGCAGGAGCAATGGGCCGCGGGATCATATCGGTGTTACGAAAGTCCGAAGATATGGAAGTAGTGGCAGTCGCGGACGTAGACTCAAATGCGCTAAAGAGAGTTGAATTCCTCCCGGAGAACGCTTTGGTCACAACCAATGCTATAGATGTTTTGTCCCGGAAACCAGATGTTTTGGTTGAAGCCAGTGGAACTATCATCGAAGCTGCCCTTTTGGTCCGCCACACTCTTGAAGAACATATACATGTTGTTTTGATGAATAGTGAAGTCGACCAGATGTTCGGGCGTCTGTTGGCCGAGGACGCCGAGGCCAAAGGAGTAATTCTTACCTCTGATGCTGGCGATCAGCACGGCGTCCTAATACGCACAATAAATGACGTTCGTCAGATGGGTTTCGAAATAGTGATGGCGGGAAACAATAAAGGGTTCCTGGACCGATATGCTAATCCAGAATCGATCCGGGAAGAGGCTGCGAAGCGACGTCTCTCCTTGAGACAGTGTACAGCCTATACAGACGGCACCAAGCTTGCAATTGAAATGGCTCTAGTTGCGAATGCGGCGAAGCTCAATCTTTTACAGACAGGTATGATAGGTCCAAGAGTCGATAATGTGGAGGATGCGTTGGAAGCATTTGACTTTGAACACGCCCGCCAACTTGGAGGTGTAGTCGACTATGTTCTCGGAGCCAAGCCAAGCGGTAGTGTTTTCGCGATAGGCTATTCAAACGATCAAGAAGAACGGTTCTACATGAATTACTATAAGATGGGTGAAGGCCCATACTACCTCTTCATGCGGCCATATCATCTTTGCCATTTTGAGACTCCTTTCGCAATTCGAAGAATTGTGGAATCCGCTAAACCCATTCTGGTGCAGAAGAAGCGGATTCTAGAGGTTGGATGCCGGGCGAAAATCGATCTTCGACCGGGAACAAGACTGGAAGGGATTGGAGGGCATCACCTGTATGGCGTCCTAGAAAAGCCGGGCAACTTGCCAATCGGGATGACTGAAGGCACAGTCCTTCTCAAGTCCAAGAAGAGAGATGACACAATCACCTGGGACGACGTGAGATTTCCCGAGGACGACCCTCGTTTAAGTCTCTGGAAAGAGCAGACTGAGCTGGAAGCATCAAGCATGGAATGAGACCGATAAGCATCTGGGGCGGATGAAACTAGCTAGGTTGCTTCAGAGTATTCTACAGTTGCGTGCTCGTTAGGCCATTTTTGTTCGAACCGCTGCTTATTGATCCAGAAGATTTTGTCATATTCAAGGGAAGGGTTGGCTTGAAAAGTGGACATCATCCTATGGTGGACGAATACATCACCGTCACAAAGCAGTTTGAAGCCGGCCTCGCGCATTCGTACACTCATGTCATCATCGTCGAAATTGCCTGGAAAGAATGTTTCATCCCATTTCCCTACCTTCTCGAGACATTTTCGTGTCGTCGCTAGGCAGAAGCCTGAGATCCGTCTTAGCTCAAGAACGCGTCCTGCTTTTTGATTTTGAAACTTGACCCGCTGCGGGAAAGTGCGAGATCCTACTGCTTGACTGACTGGTCCAACAGCGCCCACGTCGCTTTTCTTAAAGTGGCGCAGCAGTTTGCTGAGCCAATTAGGGCTCACGATGATGTCGCTATTGATGAATACGATATAATCGCCTTCGGCGAGCTCTAGACCTCGGTTGTTGCCACCGGCGTACCCGCGATTCTCATTCAACAATACCAGTTTGTTGAGGATCCCTCGGACTTTGAAGTCTTCCAGCATCTCCGCGCTTCCATCAGTGCTTCCATTGTCTACGACAATGAGCTCGTAAGGGAGATCCGTGTGCTGCGTAATGCTTTCCACAGCGTCTCTGGTAATATCCTTCGTGTTTAAGCTCAGTAAGATTATGCTACACAGCTCGGACGTGGAATCTACAGCGACTCTTCTCCTAGACCACCTTACCGCGTCTCTGCGTTGATAGCACATCCATCCACTCAATATCGCGAGTGCTCTTTTTCGCCAAGTGTTTTCTACTAGAAAGTTGTCGATTATCTTTCGGTCGATAGTGACCTTTAAGGCATGCTCAATCTTGGAAAGAAAGTCTCGTCTGTCCTTTGCATGATGAACATACGGGAACCCTTTCATCTCCTCAGATTCGACCGTAACGACAGGCTTGTAAGCACTTAAGTATTCGTAGACTTTTACAGGCGAGGTCGTCCGCGCCAGCGGACCTTTCTTGAAAGGAATGATGCAGAGATCCCAGTGGGAGAGATAGTCTATCAGTTCACCATGTTTCTTCTTGCCTAAAGCATGCACGTTCTCTCTGGATGTAAGCCTCTCCCAAGCTTCGATTGGAAACTCAGGTCTCATTGAGTATTGTCCTATAATTACAAAATTCCATGAAGGTCGCTGATCAGCGAGGTACTCGACTGTTTCCCAATCGAACCATTCACCTATATTGCCAAAGTAGCCGATCGTAACCTCTCCACAGGGCATGTCGCTCGGTATTCTCGATACGCTTTCAATGTTGAAAATGTCACGTCTGACCGCATTCGGTACGTAGAGGGCGTCTGTTCTCCAAGGGTAAGACGATAGGAACTCATTCATCAGATGCCTGTTGGTTACGGTAACCAGATCGGCTTCCTCTGCTAGGTTTCTTTCATCATCAGTGCGCCTGATTTTTTCACCTTGCCACATAAGTTCCCATTTGTCAATCAGATCGTACACAACTTTGAAATTTCGGTCCTTGAATATGTCAAGACATTCGACGTAGCATCGCATAGGAATCTCAAAAATTACAAGTCTGTCACTGTCGGGGCGACAAAAATCGTCAATCGTCTTTCTCATTTTTTCTCGAATAAGCGGCAAGTCCTCATCCAAGAGAGTTAGGAGTCTGTTCCGCCTTGAAACTAACCACTGATGAAATCCTTCGGGTAGCGTCTGCAGTAAAAGTCGACGTAGCCGGGTATTGCTTTTTTCTTCAGCCAATCTCACCGCTCTTGATATAATAGAAGTTGCTTGGGCTCTACCTCCCGTTTCCATATTGTAAAGAGTCCAATGCCTCGGGAGAACATTGGCCAGCCTGAAATTCTCAGTGTTGTAGGATTGCTGGTTTTTTGATGGATCAATCTCTATGTAAAGAACTCTATGACCCATTTCCAAGAATTCTTTTACAAGTTGCGTGCCTCTTTGACCTTGCATATCTTCCCAAGACATCACGGCGCCGATCATTACGATGTCCAAACGATATCTGCTCCTGCTTTCAAATAAACAAATAAGGTGTGAAGTCAACCTAAAAAGATCAGATAGCTGTCCAAACGCTTGCAAACGCCATCCTCTTCTTAAATTGCGCAACTTTTGCTCGGATCCCGTCAAGACACTTTCTTGCGGTGCTGAGCGTCCGTTGATTGTCGCTAATTTTCCTGCCGACAATTAGGTCAAAATCGCTGGGTATCGTTTTTCTAGCTATTAGGAAGGACTCAAGGTTGTCTACGTTGTTAATAATGCGTTCCGCGTCTGGATCACCGTCTTTGAAATTATGGATGATTCCAGCATAGAGCAGGTGCTGAATAGTGCCGCCAAGATGACTGTGATGCAACACTTCAAAATTCTTGTAAAATAACGGCACAATCTCGCTGGACCGTACGGCTTCGAAGGGAGAAACCGCGCGAACCGCCTCAGGTGTATCGCGGCCATGCACAAGTTTTATCGTTCCTGTTTGGTATATGCGATATTTTTCCGGAAGTAGTGCCAAGAGGTTATTGGTTATCGTCAACTGTTCATCTGACCACTGAAATAGAGACGGACCGACGAACTCCTCCAATATAAACAAGCCACTTGGTTTTAAGGCCCGGCTCACCGCCGCCATTATCCTTTCCAGTTTTTGAAAATGGTGAAAACTGTGGCAGGATATTATTAGGTCGAAGCGATTGTGCTCCAATCTCAGTGAGTTGACATCCGCAACCTCAAATTTCGCAATAAAGTTCCGTTTAGATGCGAGATCCCTCGCCTCCGATATGCGTTCGGAGCTGAGATCGTACCCTATCGCCCGTTTGAAGCCAAGCTCTAAGAACAGCAGAGTTCGAGTGCCCGTTCCGCAACCAAGATCTAAGATCTCGTTCGCTCTGTCCTTGAGATAGTCATATGCCCATAGGTGCCAATCCATGCCTTCGATTTTGCAACGTGTCTTGTAGTGTTGCAAAATAAGCGGATGATCTAGCCACGATGTTCTGGAGGAAATGTCGCCCGAGTCTCTTGACTTCTCTCTCCGGATTTCTCTTGCCCAATGCTCCGCTTCTTTTTCTAGTTGCTTCAATCTAATCTCATCCGCTACGTCCATAGGATCGCACCGTACCAGCTAGTGTTGGCTACAGAAACAATAGTCGGTACCGGTGCTTATGACCGTTTTGAAACAACTTGGAGGATTACCAGTAACTGCAAAGGTTTGGAATGCAACGCCTAGCTAAAGAGTTTCTGGTTTAGATGGTTGACTCACTACGATGTTTTCATCTTTTCGGGAATCCTAGACAGAAGAAGCGCTGGCCAGAGTCGCTCCTGTTCCGGACAACTCTTGAGCAGATCTTATGCTTTTGTAGGCGTTAACCAGAAACCCGATATACATAGACGCAGTTACAACTGCCACTGCGAATTCAGTTGCTGAGTGGACTTCCATATAAAGAAGTATTGCGGGATACATGATCATCCAAGTCATGAAAAAGGATTCCATAAGCAGTCCGAGAAATAGTAGTCGAGGGTACCTCAAGTCAGCCCTGAGCAACAGCGCAACGCCATTGGCCAAAAGCAGCGGGATAGCGGGTTGAAGAAAATAGGGTGTGAGGCCTGAAGTCGGATAGCCCATCATCATGACGCCTAATATCAGCGGGATTCCGACAAAACTGAGAAACTCCAGACGGAAACTCTTCCGAAGTGACTCTAGATAGCTAGGAACTGTCATCGTCAGTGAAAGGGCCCCAGGTAGACTGAAGACATAGAGAAATGCTATTGTTGCCACGAACGGATGCATCGAGACGGTGCCAGCGATGCTTGATCCGGTGAAGATCTGATTGATATCTGAGCGGCTAAACCCTAGCGAGTACGGAAATAAGGTTCTGTAGAGGTTTAGTACCTTAGTCCAGATGAATGTTGATACTTCCATGTGCGCAAAATCTGTGAGTGTAGCCTGGGGATTTTCCGGGTTGAATCCCGCTACCGCCATAGGATAAAACATGAACTTGGATGGGTGCCCGTAAACCAAGATGGTCCACAACTCCCACGGAGCTACTGCAGCAATCATTACAGTCAAAATGCCGAAGATTCTTCTCAGGTTGCTTGTCGCAAGACCGTGTTTTAGTGACCAAAAGACAAGTCCACCAACGATGTACACTAGCACATATTGGTGAGATAGGTATGCCAGCGCTGCCATAAGTCCCGCGAGTTTAGTGCGTTTTCCGTCGATTAGCAATACAAAGAAAAGGAAAACGAAGTATGCTCCCATACTCTTAGGTGAAGTGTAGAAAGTGTTCCACAGAATGAAGGGGTTTATCAGAAGAAGGCTAGTGACGATTTGAGCTGCACGACGGTGCACAATCCTCTTGATAAGCAGGTATCCGGACAGAACCAACAAAGAGTCTAACCATATGCCTACTATCTGAAATTCGGGGTACCCGCTCACTGCAACCTGTTCTGCGGACATCCCCCAGACAGGCGCCAGGGACACTTTGATCTGGGCGGTCGCCAGAAAAAACGCCGATAGCAGACCCATTAATGGCGGGCGATCGGAAATTAGCCAGCCGCAGCAATAGAACTGAACGGTCTGAACGTCCGCTTGGTTCAGTACGAATTGCGCGACCCTGAACGGAAGTACTTGGTCTCCGGGAAGGAACGGGACTCTGGTGTGCCATGGTTGGGCATAGAGAAATGGAATGGTGCCTGTCGGTGCAGGAAGTGTCACATATAACCAAGCGAAAACGAACAGCGCTAACGTTGAATACAAGCCAAACATATCGGAACTCGCAAGATCCTTGTACAAACGTCGTTTGATTAAGTAGTAGACACAGAGAAAAATGATGAAGATTTCCGAACTCAAAGTGAAAATTCTTCCAGTTGAAGGTAGGACATAGTTTGCAAGACCGAGTAACGCTAAGATTGGGGTCATCAGTGCTGGCCCCAAGACGAATTTTTCATCGGTCCCCATATTCTTGAAAAGCATGCTTGACAGGGTGTAACCCGGAAACAGAAAGGTCATGGGTACCAAGATCAGCAGGACACTTGGCATATATACGCTCATCAGAACAGTACCTGACGCAAAGATGATTGAAAAAAGAAGCGAATGGTTAACAGTCGCCTCAAGAACGATCTTCAGGATCTTCGGTTGATTGTATAAGACGTTGCTCACTTTGCTCAATCACCAGCCTAGGATCGTCGATAGAAGCGCACGCACATATGGCCAAGCTACCTTTCGAAACGAGAAAGACGACCTACCCCTGATACGTCGACCGTGACGGCCTGGGATCTCCACTATTCTAAGGCCCTTCTTCCAAGCTTTAAAGGTAAGCTCGGCACTGAAAGAAAAATCGTTGGCTGTAATTTTGAATTGACTAAAAAGCTCGCGACGGAGGCATCTGTAGGCATTCGTTGGATCCTTCAAATAAACGCCAAGCAAGATTCTTGATGCTAACCTGAAACATGTTGACCAGAACTTGTATTTATGAGGGACATCCCTCGAGTAGCCCGGTCGCATGTAGCGTGAAGAAATTACGATATCCGCCTGACCTAAGTCAAGTAACTGAACCATCCTCGATATGTTCGTGAGATCATCCACACCGTCCGCCATGACAAAACACACGTATTTTCCTCTAGCTTCGGTCAAACCTGTCTTGAGTGTGCTACCCATTCCCCGCGGTCCATGGTTTCGACTGACGTGAATCCATCCATGTATTCGAGCCAAGTTGTCTGCAACCTTCTCCGTGGCATCGCTACTGTGGTCATCTACAAGAATGACCTCAGCGTGCCAGTCTATTTCTGATAGCACCTGTGCAAGTCTGTCCACGAGTGGCGGAAGATTCTCTTGCTCATTATGCGATGGGACAATAATGCTGAGAGTCGGCGAAGATGCCTCGTCGCTAGATTTTTCCATTCGCATTCAAACCTTTGTTACAAAAGATCGAAAGGTCTCTCGTCCCCACGATACGTAGCGCGCTTGAAAACGTGAGCCTATACTGCATTTGAAAAACTACGATTGAGGTATAGCGTTGTTTTTCTAATCTTGCCCTCAAGATCCGTTTCAACCCATGTTACTAGATGCGCCTTCCTAGTCCGACGTAATGCACACCTGCCCGTTTTGCCTCCTCAACATCAACTATCCTTCTTGCGTCAACAATTACCGGAGGTTTCTTCATCAATTTTGCTAGTCTCAAGATTTTCATATTGCGGAAAATATTGTGATCTGTAAGAACCATAAGGCAGTCTGCATCCTTTGCAGCCTCTTCTACTGACGCAACTTTTGCGCTGCCAATTCTTTCGTCGACAAACGGATCATAGACCCGGAGAACACACCCGAGATTAAGCAACTTTTCAACAATCTCTAGCGCTGGTGACCCTCGAACATCAGAGACATTTGCTTTGTAAGCAACACCGAGAACTCCAATTTTTGAGCCGGTTAGAGGTCTTCCGATCTTTCTGAACGCTCGCTGAGTCATCTCCACAACGTAATACGGCATCCTTGCATTGACATATCGGGCAGTTCTGGCGATTAGAAGGTTGAATCCCTGTTTTTCAGTCTGGTGTATCAGGAGGTACGGGTCTTTTGGCAGACAAGGGCCGCCTACTCCAGGTCCAGGACTTAGAATACGTACCCTGGGATGAGTGTTAATTAGGCGAATTACATCACATACGTCGACGCCTATGTTCTCACAAATTATCGCCAACTCATTTGCGAAGGCGATGTCAACATCTCGGGCAGTATTCTCCGCGAGTTTAGCTATCTCGGTAGCACTTGCATCAGCAACAACAAGACTTCCTTTGGTCAGCGCTCTATAGAATTCCAAGGCTAAAGTAGTGCTTTCTTGATCTATTCCACCGATCAATCGAGGGTTGGTCGAGAACTCTTTGATAGCAAGTCCCGGAGAGAGGCGCTCGGGGCAATGTGTAAGCCAGTAATCTCGTCCGCACTGGGATCTAGGACCATGGATCGAGATCCGGTCTATGATCTGCCTCGTTGTGCCAGGAGGAACTGAGCTTTCGATAATAATAAGTTTACCAAAGTGTCCTAATCGCTTGACTTCGTCCACGGCGCTGAGGAGCGGAGTGAGATCCGGTTCACCATCAGCTGTGATTGGCGTTTGGACACTTATGATCACTATGTGGGCCTCGGGTATTGAATCATTGGAGCTTGTAGTGGCCTCAAACTTTTTCGACTTGAGGACCCGTCTGAGCAATTGTTTCAGACCAGTCTCTTTGAAATGGGGGACACCTCTGAGCATGTTGGCTACTACTGAGGAGCTAACATCAACTCCCCTAACCGCAAAACCAGCCTTTGCAGTCATTACTGCTGTAATTAGTCCCACATAACCAAGGCCTAGTACGGCAACTTTTGCCTTCCTAGATTTGATCAAGGGCAGTAAGGCAACTTTCTTTTCAGTGCGCATCAAAGGTGTTCTATCACCTATCGAACCACCAGACACATCAAGTTAACTAGCTGATCCGCCCGTAGATGCTCTTCATCCACTCGATAGTCCTAGGAATGCCTTCGTTGAGCCTTATTTGCAGGCTGTGTCCGAGATCCTTCCTAGCCTTTGTGATATCCGGCCTTTTGCTTACTACATTATGTTTGTCCTCAGTCAAATACCTTACAAGTTTATCATCTTTTCCCAGATATTTCAAAATCATATCTGAAACTTGCTTTACTTCAACGTACTCTTCGCCTCCAATATTGTAGACCTCGCCTGGTTTGAATCGATCAGGGATATTTGCCAAAGTCCTGACAGCATCATCGACGTACATAAACACCCGTTTGTAGTTAAGATAAACATCATACGGAAGACCTGCCAGCGCCCGATATATGAATAAACAAACCACACTTCTATACGGTGTGTAGTGCTCACCAGGCCCGTACGCGTTGAAGAGTCTCACGATGAGAGATTCCACATTATCTCTTTCAATCGCGTTGCGAATTTGTTGCTCATTAACCCACTTAGAAATGGCGTAGTCATTTTTCTGCCTTAAAGGCATTCTGTTAGGCAGATCCTCATCTAGTAGCGCTCCCTCGGGAAGCCTGGGCTCTCCATAAATTTCGGAACTCGAGAAGTGGATAAGTCTGAATCTCTTTGAAGATTGAAGTCGCAAGATATTTTTCATGCCGATGACGTTTGTCTGCCAGAGTTGCTCATAGTAGTCCTCCCCGTTCTTTCTTCCAAACTCAGCTGCCAAGTTGTATACATAGTCAAAGTTGCGATCCAAAAGAAACTGAACTTGCCTAAAGTTTGCTATCTCACATCGCGTATGTCTCTCACTTGAAGAATGACGTAGGTCAGATGTGTATACGTCATGTCCTCCCTTGGTAAGTTCGGCTGTTAATGGGCGGCCAATCGTTCCGCTGCTCCCAATTACTAGTATTCTAGCCATCAAGTATCCCCAGATTACCGTACTTCACTGATATTAATAATAGCTTTGGCAATTATGACGAGCCATCCAAGTCCGCATCGGAGTCCTTGAATGACTTCATTGAATTCAAACTAACCCTTTCCATTCTCCCTTTTGAGGGTGTCTAATAAGAGCTGTACCAACAAAAAGGGACTTAACAGTGTGCGGAGAAATACATATCTCCATTATTTTCACAGAAAGATAACCCAAGCATTATCGTCTCAGTCATGTCGTGGTGATTTCATTCGTAAGCCATTCTTGATGAGACTTAACATGTCTCCTGCTTTCTGGTCCCAAGTATTCAAACCTGCGATCTCTAGAAAACGTACAGAATCTACAGGTTCTGATAGACTTTCAGAAATTCTGGATATGAACTCATCCGTGGAGTGAGCAATCTTAACAACGTCAAGTTTCTCTATCTCAGGGATAGCTGACGACACAACTCTCTTGCCGCTCGCAAGGAACTCATAGACTTTTAAAGGGTTGGCTGCCTTTGTCAGCCTGTTTATCTTGAATGGTATTATGCACAAGTCGATTCCCCTCAGGTAGTTTGGAAGCATTTCGTAAGGAACTTTTCCAAGATAGAAAACATTCGTGAAACTGCGGAATTCCTCGACATCTTTGAGAACTCTCGGGTGAGCAGGTCCTATTAGAACGATTGAGTAGTCTCGATATGTTGCCGCGATTGATTTCAGTAGCGGAAAATCTATCCAATCCTCCAATACTCCAATATATCCTATCACAGGTCTCTTCATTCTCCTAAAAACCGAAGGCAACTCTATATCCTTAAGAGCTTTGGAAAAATGATCAACATCAACCCCATTTGCTAAGAGGAACACTCGTTCTTTCTTTCTCTCAGCAACCTTTTCGAACAAAATTTGTGATACAACAAAAACCAAATCTGCCTTATAGATGGCCAAGTCAAGGTATCTCTCGAACCATCTAGGGACCCCAGTGAACTCTGCAAGGTCATCAACATAGTCGAAGCAGACGAGAGATTCGTCAAGCTTTCCTATTGCAAAAGCGAATCGCGGATTGTAGAGGAGAAGAACTGGATTCTTGATGAGAAAGATTCTCATATAAGACTTTATCAAGAGCAAGGCAAGCAGATCGTTCAACTTCCTGAAAAACTCGTACTGATCGAATATTGGTGGAAACGGAACAGATACAATTCTGATATTCCCGTGTTCTCGAAAAATCGCACGAGGGTTCTTGAACCACTTGAAAAGAGTCGGCTTTACTAAGGGTTCAATCCATAGAATTTCCCACTCCTCAGGAAAACGCGTCAAAAGTTGCTGATGCCTCATCCACAAGAAATCCCAGTAGATGTTAGAGAAACAGATGAGATATCGTCGCTTCGCCAAGTTGAGCTCAACTACTTAAAGACCTAGGAAACAAATATTAAGGCTTGTCAGAGAGTCAACGATAGCCAAGAAGCGAGGCGCAAGATTTGACGAGCTACAAGCTCAGAATAAGAGTCGCGAACATACGAGGCCGATGTCCAATCTACAAGATTGGAGACGAAATAGTCGTAGACGAACCCGGGGTAGCGTGTTCAGACGGAAGGTGTATATGTATTCACGCACTGGGGAGCATGCTTTCCATGCTTGTTCCACTTTGCAGAGGCGTGAATTTCGCTGGTCTAGGGCTATCGAAGAAAGGTGAGGAAACTGGATATGTTCAGTGCTTGGATCCCGGCCCCCCTTACACTGAGGGCGGAACAGTCTTATTTGAGATCAGACGTGAGAGGAAACAGTCGGATAGGTCGGCGCAATAGGAGCTATCTGGCAGCTGAACGCAGGGGATACTATGACGAGGTTCTTGCTTGCGCTTGGAACACGTCCTGAGATCATAAAAATGGCTCCTTTGATCAAGGCTCTGCGTAGGAAACGCGGAGTAGAGCTGATAATAGTTCATACTGGACAGCATTATGACTTCGAGATGTCAAAGATATTCATCGAAGAGCTGGGGCTTCCAGACCCGGATGTAAATCTGGAAGTCGGTTCGGGAAGTCATTCGGAACAAACTGCTCGCATGCTAAGAGGTTATGAAAGAATATTCAATAGAACGAGCCCTGACTCAGTTCTGGCAGAAGGCGATACAAACTCTGTGGTCGCAGCGGCACTAGCCTCAGTCAAAAACGCCATTCCTTTCGGTCACGTTGAGTCAGGTCTAAGGTGCTATGACCGCACGATGCCAGAAGAGATCAATCGCACTGTGGCTGACCACTGTGCAGAGGTATGCTTTGCGCCGACATCGAGATCAGGTCTAAATCTATGTAGAGAAGGGATATTTCCGGAAAAGATATTCATCACGGGCAATACTATTGTTGACGCATGTTTGGAACACCTTGAAATGGCTAGAAAGAAATCGAAAATTCTTGAAAGACTGAGTCTAAGCGCTTCCGATAAGATTATTCTGGTAACAATACACAGAACCGAAAATGTGGACAACCCAAAGAGGATTGCGGAGATTTTCAAGGCGCTTGCCGATCTGAAGGAGTACAAGCTAGTCTTTCCTATTCACCCTAGAACAAGCAGACGGCTTAAAGCCCTTGGTTTGTCCGACAAGCTAAAAAGGCTAGAGCATATCACTCTAACCCAGCCGGTTGGTTACTGGGATTTCCTCAGGCTTATGTCTCAGTCAAAACTTGTCCTAACGGACTCTGGAGGCGTTCAAGAAGAGGCTCTAACCCTTCGAGTTCCATGTCTAACTGTACGCAATAACACAGAGAGACCTGAAACAGTTGACGTAGGAGCGAACGAAATAGTTGGAACGGAGGCAGTACGAATAGTGGCTCGAACTAGACAGTTGATGTCAGACAAGCAGATTAGAAAAAACCTCCGGAAGATTTCCAACCCACTTGGAGACGGACGTTCAGGTAAGCGAATAGCCTCAATTCTTCTGGAGCTATGCGCCGAAGGTCTAAAGGTAAAGCCTAGTACTTATCTCCAAGACGGCTCCCCGATCTACAGGATTCTGAGGATTCCGACTAAGGCCTCTGGCACTTCAATCAGAAGTTTGAAGAGAGAGTATCCGAATGTCCTGATTACTCAAACATATAACGCGGAGGGAAGTCCGCTTTTTCCATACCCAGAAACGAAATTGCAGGCACACTGGATGATTCAAATCCTTGGAGAACGATCTGCACTCGAAGAATTAAAAAGCCGCTGGCGATAAGATCAAGACTCGTCGAGAGACGACGTCCGAAGAATAGACGAAGTATGTACTGTATCTAGGCTAGGGCCCACACCTCAATTAGCTTTTTTCTCAATCTTATTTCTCTCGTCATGTTCCCAACGCTATGGGCTTAGGCGTCCGGCGTATTTATCTACGACCTCTTCAGTCGGTCCAAAGCAAACTTGCTTTCCAGTTGAAAGGAGCAGAGATTTCTTGCAGAACCTCTTTATAAGGTTCATATCGTGAGATACGAGGATGATCTGTCTTCCTTCAGATTTGAACTGCTCGAATTCATTCAAACATTTCTGCTGGAATTCTATGTCGCCAACCGCTAGGGCTTCATCTATCAAGAAGATGTCGGGCTCTGTCTCAACCGCGATCGAGAACGCCAATCTCATCTGCATCCCAGAAGAAAGGTTCTTCAATTTCGCGTCCTTGAATCTCTCAAGGCCGGAGAACTCGAGTATCGCTCGCATACGGCGATCTATCTCCCTATTCTTCAAACCCATCACTGAACCATATATCAAAGCGTTTTCTCTCACAGTCAGTTCTGGGTGAAAGCCGACTCCCAACTCCAGTACTGGGGCAATCCTACCATTTACCTTGATCTTGCCTCTATCAGGTCTTAAGATGTTCGCGATAATCTTGAGCAAAGTACTCTTTCCGCTTCCGTTTTCCCCAATAACCCCGAGGGATTCCCCATCCTCGATGGAGAAGCTAACTCCTCTCAAGGCCCAGAACTCCTCATAAGCAAACCTCCGCCCGCCCAAGATTTGAAATAAAGCGGATATATTCTCAAGTACGGTTGTCCTCCGTTCATGCGGTATCCTGAATTTTTTCCAGCAATCCTCAACCTCGACAGCTTTCACAGCCAGACTATACCTCCTCAGCGAACCTCGGCTCAAAAACGCGGAAAACGATGAAACCGACAGCGAAAAAAAGCAATGCGGCCCCGAACGTGACGGCAGCATCTTCTAGCGTTGGCAGAGACTCGTAGTACAGTAGCTTCCTAGCAAGTTCCACTACCCTCATCATCGGATTGAGCGAGTACACCTGCAGATAGCGTTTAGGGATCAAGGTTGCGCTGTAGAAGATAGGCGTTAAGAAGAAGCCGATCTGCAATGCAATTTCCCAGAGCTGGCCGATATCTCTATAAAAGATGTTCAAAGAAGCCAGCGCCAGCGACAGCCCGAAGACCAAGAGGAACTCGACTGCCAAGACCAAAGGCAAAAGAAACACCAGCCAAGTCACCTTCACTCCAAGAAACAGGAGCAAGGGAAACAAGGCGGCGAACTCCAAGATGATCCCAATAAAATTCGCTAGGTTACTCGACAAGACCAAGATCTCCCTTGGAAAGTAAACCTTGGTCACCAAACCTGGATTCCCAACGATCGACCACATCGCCGATGAAGTCCCAATTGTGAAGAAACGCCAAGGCAGCAGCCCTAGCAAGAGGAAGACCGGGAAGTTCTCAATACTACTCTTCAAGAGAACGGAGAAAACAAGCGTAAGGATAACCATCATAGCCAAAGGGTTGAATAGAGCCCATAGAAAACCCAAAACCGAGTTCCGGTATCTGACCTTGAAGTCTCTCTTCACCAAGTTCTTGACAAGCTCGCTATACCTGAACAATCCAACCGATCGCCCTTCAGATCCAGTCGTAACCGTTATTTCTGACTCGCCGAAGAGATTAAACTTCCGTATGTCGCATCTTACATGCTGCCCCTTGAATCTGACTATATCTCGAGCTTCAGCAAACTGTACGCAATCTTTGAAACTCAGCAAAGCCTTCCAAGAGAGAAGCGATAAGATCTCTCTTCATCAATAGCTCGTCGGACACAATGCGCCTGCTCTGAACGATACGTCTCTTACGGAGCAAGATTCCAAGATTCTGGGCGATCCATTGATCGCCAGCTAAAATCGATAAGGCGCTCTTATAGCGTCTAGTCCTCAAAAGCGAAATGACCCTAGCTGCGTTGAAGAAGATTGACGTAGCCAAAGCCTTCGCAAGATTTGAACCATTCAGATTCTTGAAAGCTGTCAATAGTCGATTTCTCTCTCCGAGAAACATTCGTTTTGGAGAGATCTTGGAGCCCCATGTTCCTCCGAACTTGTGGTACACGACCGATGAAGGAACGTATAGAATCTTCAGACCATAAAGCCATGCTCTCCAGCAGAAATCGACGTCCTCGAAATAGGCGAAGAAATCCGAGTCAAACCCGCCGATGATCAGGAAGACCTTTGTTCTAATAAGCATCGCAGCTCCACATACGCAACCGACGTATCTCATACGGCTGTAGAGCTCGCTATCCTTCTCGAAAAGCCCGATGTCGAAGCCTCCTCCCAAAGGAGTGAGCTTCCCGCCAGCATGATTCACCTTGGATGTATCTCGGTCAAATAAGATCTTACTCCCGCATGCCACAATCCTGTCGTCATGAAGAATCGCCTTGACCAATTCCATAAGCCAATCATAGTGAACGCTAGTGTCGTTGTTCAGCAACGCAACATACTCGAAGTCAACCGATTGAATCGCCTTGTTATAGGCTTCAGCGAAACCATAGTTTTTTTCAAGAGCTATTACTTTGACGAATGGAAGATTCCGTCTTACGTAATCTATTGAATCGTCTGAAGAAGCATTGTCAACTAGGTAGACATCGTACCTAGGATACGATTGGCTCTTCAGCGAGCTGAAGCAATTCTCTAAATGTCTTTTGCCATTGAAGTTCAAGACGAGGACGGCGACCTTCGGAAACTCCAAGATTGACCAACCTCGTCATAAATGTGAAACGAGGAATCTCCCGTCATGGTTCAAGATAACGACGCTCACTATAGCTGAACATGGTTCGGGAACACTTGAGACGCTTTTAGCCACTCTTATTTCAACTTCCGCCTTTCCATACTCAATGTGAGACCGACCCACTCTATTCTTAGAGGGCAAACAAGATAAGAGTAGAGATTCCGACGATGCTGTCCAGTAGGTCGAGATATGTCGTACCGAGGTATAGCACCATCGCGATCATGATAATCCAAACGATTGCGGCCGCCAGAAGCTGCTTATCCTTAATCAATTCATACGGGTCCTCAACTAGCAACTTGCTCTGCATGATTAGATACATGTACCTGAAGATAATGTAGGTTGCAACGGGCAAAGTCAAGATCAATAGGCCACCTCCAGTCCCAGACATGAAACAGTATAGTGAGTACGAAAGAAGTAGAGAGGTGGCGACCACAGAGATCAACTGATCCAGCAACTTTTGAGAGTATGTTCTAAACACATCTCTGTGACTGACAGCTTTCTCGCTCAAGGACTCCAATTCAATTCTTCTTTTCCCTAACGCCAACAGTAGTGCAAGCAGAAAGACGCATACTATGAGCCAAGGCGATACTCTGACGGATACAAGATAGCAGCCCGAGAGTGCTCTCCAAACGTGGTCAGCTGAGACCGTTAAAATGTCTAGAAAAGCAATTCTTCCAAGTGCGAGAGAGTAGACTTGGCTTGTAGCGAATAAGGCTAACACCATTAGGAAGAAACCGAAGCCAAGTTCAAACGCAACCCATAGTGAGACGATTCCCCCGATTATGAATATGGCGACAGCCCACATTGGTGAAATGGCGCCAGAAGAGAGTGGCCGATTCTTCTTTCTAGGATGAAACTTGTCTCTTTCCATGTCAAGAAGGTCGTTGAAGACATAGTTCGAAGACGAACATAGGCAGAGAACAAGAAATCCTATCAAAAGCCGCGGCCACAAATCCATCGTTGTGATCTTGAGCGCAAAGATTGGACCCAGAAAGAAAAGTAGGTTCTTGTACCATTGATGAGGTCTCATCAGATAGATCGCTGCTCTTACCTTAAGCAATTGTCATTGCCCTCACAAGCAGTTATATTATGACTGTCCGATACCACTATACGCTATTAAGACTTGCTTGAGAGGAAAAATGTTTGTAGAGAGAAGAGATAGTCGACTGTGCCAGGTCAGGGATGATTGAGTGAAATACGATTTGCATGTACACTCAAAGTACTCGTTTGATGGGATAATGGAACCAAGATCCATAGTGAAG
>Ga0315306_10000495_pt1 | contig 18967 bp, 18 predicted proteins | sample TDP1_MG_FD_203803 | JGI IMG/M metagenome (GOLD analysis project Ga0315306, IMG submission 203803) | Freshwater sediment microbial communities from Lake Towuti, South Sulawesi, Indonesia - TDP1 | ecosystem: Environmental > Aquatic > Freshwater > Lake > Sediment | place: Indonesia: South Sulawesi... | reverse complement strand
CGCTAGCGTCTCTCGGAGGCTTTTCGCCGCAGTTTCGGGAGTGACGGTGTTTATGTACATGCCTGTGCTTTTTTCAAATCCAGCCCAAATCGCAAGTTTAGGATAAACTTCCAAATGCCAATGATAAGATTGATAAGCTTCTCTGTTTATGACTAGATGAAAACCATAATTGTAAGGTGGATCATTTACCAATCTTTTTAATCCATTTAGGCATGATTTCAAGGTTTCCGCAAGAGTTCTCACTTTATTTTGCGATATGTCGAGCAATGTCGCCTCGTGCTTTTTGGGAAGCATCCAGAATTCTAAGGGGTTGACGCTTGCCCAAGGAGCAAAAACAGCAAACTCCGAATTTTCCAGAATAAGCCGTGGCCCATTCAACTCTTTTTCCAGAATATCGCAGAAAACGCACTTTCCTTTCTGTTTCCAGAATTTTCTGCTAGCCTTAAGCTCTTCCTCCACAATTTTTGGAATGAACGGCGTTGCGATAATCTGGCTGTGAGCATGAGAAAGCGAAGCTCCAGCCTCAATGCCGTGGTTGCGGAAAACAGAAACGTATTTCACGTAAGGTTTTGCCGAAAGTTCACGAAGCCTATCAACGTATGCATTGATGACGTGTACTAGCTGAGGAATCTTTGCGTCCGATGGATGTTTATCATGAATTGGAGATTCAACCAAGACTTCGTGATGCCCAACAGCCACAGCCAAATCACTACTCTTCATGATTTTCCTTCTGCTAACCTTCTCTTTTGGCGGGTTGAAGGCTGGATAAAGATTTGGTATGCAACGAATCAACCAGTTCTTGTGCCTAAAACCGTTCTCATCCTTGGCTTTTCTAACACCTTTACCAGATTTGAGATAGACCAAAACCGCTGGCGGCGTCATGCGCTCGTTGCCCGGACAAAGGGGACAAACACCAACTTTTGCTCTCTCTCTTTCCTGTTTGGCAAAGTCTGTGGGGCGGCGACCACGCTCAGTTGCGATGACAACCCAACGGTCAAGCAAATAATCCCTACGAACCTCGTTAAACGACATAGTTAACCCTTTTAACCCTAAATTGGCGGCGAAAACATTTAGCATTTTCCAATAAACAACTCGTTCCAGAAAATAAATTTGCCATTTTATATTTGTTTAAAAACTTTTTAAGGCACTAGGCTCTAATTTCAAGTTTTAAAAATTTAGCAGCCAATCCCAGAGCGATAAAAGCAATTGCAGAAAGAAGCATTATGAAAGAGACAATGTATAGAACTTCTCCAGTAGGAAACCAGCTAGTTAGGAGCAGCCCACCAACTCCACCGCCAACACCGCCTCCGACTCCTCCTATGAGGCTGTTAGTCCTCCTGTTTTTCACTCGAAGTCTTGACAAGCATCCGGGACAAGATATAGAGTTATAGTTCGTTAGTAACGTCAACCTTTTTACTGGAATTTTGTTTTTACACACTGGACAATTAACCATAGATTATCAATAAAAGATGTTTTCATTTTTCTTTTAATCCTTTCTCTTTAAAGGGCGGTGGGTCACTGGGGTTCGACGTCCAGAATCCGCTTGACCCTCAAACCCTACACTCGTACCCGCACCCCCCTGAGCGCTGAACGTCCAGACTTAGGTTGCTCCCTCCCGGGCCTGGCCAGATTCGCCTGGCAAACATTGAAGACGGCTTCCCTACGGAAGCTGCCCAGCGACCGCCAGCCCCAAGGGACGGATAGTCTTTGCTTCGGGAATGGGGGTTTCAGCGGCCTTAGACGCCTCAGCCTCAGCTCTCGGCCCGTCGTATAGAGGGTTTACGGTGCAGAGGACCCCTAGCCCCCCGCCTAAGACCCACCACCAAAAGATTCATGAGCCTTTCAAAACTATAAAACTTTGCCCCAACTAACCGGGCGCACTACGCACTATAACTTGATTTCTTTTGAATCAACGATTTTTGTAAGGTGATCATTTAGTGGCACTTGTGTGTTCAAAGATGCGCCTGTTTTCACGAATACTTTTTTTAGAAATAGTCTGTCAACAGTGTCAAAGCTATCTATCTTGAGGGATTCCGCTTCTTTCAATGCTTGGGAATACAGTTTCGAGTCAAAGTCGACTTTTTTTGGGTCTAGAACATTGTATCCAGCGTCTTTTTTTGCAAATAAGCCAATACCAATGTGGGGAATATACTCAATCTCTCTCCTTAGATAAGGCGACAACATGCCAGTGTACAGTTCATTATGTAAAGCAATGGCTTCTTCATCTCCTTTTTTTAGTAGAAGAAACAACCAGTGGTCCCAAGATTTCCTAAAGCCTCCTATATGAATGGGGAAAGGTTTCCAGTTCTTCAACACTGTTTCAATATGTGCCGTTAATTTTTCTTCTTCAACCTCACTGCAAGGGACTGGGAATATGAATGGTATATGTGGTTTCCAAGAATCCACAAAAGGGTCATATTTCCTACGAAAAGCCTCGATGCCCTCTTCAGTTTTCCTATCAAATTTTGGATAATAAACTAACACGTAATACATAATATAAGAAGATGCTAACCTTTTCTTTTAAAAATTTAGTGGGCGCTTCTCCACTAAATAAGTGTACTAAGATTTCAACCTATATATAGAGGGGCTATAAAGTCTCAGAGACTATCAAAAACTCCTTATCAAACCCGTATCTGCTACTTTATCACCGCCAAAGGAATCTGAAGCCCTTTCAAAACTATGAAGCCCTACCTCAACGAGCTTTCAAGCCACTCCATATAAGCGTTAGAACCCTTAACAATTGGCAACGCGATAATTTCAGGAATCTTATAACTATGTAAAGCCCTAACTGTTTCTGACACCTTTTCGAACAACTCTATGCGAGACTTCATTAACAAGATATGCTCATTAGCGCTTTCAACCTTTCCAGCCCACCAAAAAAGCGATGAAACCGGACCAATTATGTTAGCGCATGCAATCAGTTTTTCATTAAGCAGGTGACACGCAATCTTTTCAGCTTCTTCTTTATTTGCAGTTGTTACCATAACAACAATGTAAGAGTGTTCCAACCTTCTCAGCCTCACAAAACCTTACTAAAAGGTCAGATTTATTTTTGATTAGCGCAACATGATTTTGGCGATAAGGGAGGAGTAATGGTTGAAGACTATAGGCGTAGTTACAAGCGGCGGAGACGCCCCAGGTATGAACGCTGCCATTCGAGCCGTTGTCCGCATCGCTTATTCGAAGAATTTTCAGGTTTTAGGTTTCGAGAGAGGCTGGGAAGGTTTGTTAACAAACACGTTTAGACTGCTGGCTCCACGCTCTGTGGGCGGAATATTACAATTGGGCGGCACTATTCTTCGTACGTCAAGATGCCCAGAGTTTAGAAGGAAGGAAGGGATTAGGAAGGCTGCTGAAACTCTTGCTTTAAACAATGTCGATGGCCTCGTTGTTATAGGTGGAAATGGTTCTTTTAAAGGAGCTTCAGAATTAAGCAAAGAAGCTGAAACTTTATTAGTGGGGGTTCCTGCAACAATCGATAATGACGTTTTCGGAACAGATGAAACAATAGGCTTTGACACAGCTGTAAACACAGCAGTCGCAGAAATCGACAAAATTCGAGACACAGCAATTTCTCATGAAAGAATCTTCATAGTCGAAGTCATGGGGCGGAGAAGAGGTTTCCTAGCATCAATGGTAGGCCTAACCGTAGGAGCAGAAATAATCCTAGTCCCAGAAGAAAAATACGAAAAAGAAGAAATCTTCAGAATCATAAAAGAAAACAGCTCCAAAGGAAAAAGGTCAGGCATAATCGTGGCGGCAGAAGGAGTTGGCGACACTCGCAAACTTGCAAGAGAAATCGAAGAAAATACAGAAGCAGAAGTTAGGCTTAGCATTTTAGGATATGCCCAAAGGGGCGGCAATCCAACCGCCAGAAGTCGGCTTTTAGCCAGCTTATTTGCAAACAAAGCGGTTGAACTACTAGCAGAGGGGCAAGGAAGTAGAATAGTCGGATTACAAGATGGCATAATAGCAAGCATAGAACTTAAGAAATCATGCAATACGAAAAAGCTTTTAGACGTAAACCTACTGAAGCTGGCTAGAGTACTTGCAACATGATTTTGAAAAGGAAGCTATTAGCCAAAAAATACGCTTGCTATGTCATAAAGCTCTAAGTCCACAGTCTTCCGTTTACCAACGACATCCTTTAAGGGAAGAGAAACTATCTTGTTTCCTTTGATAGCAACCATACGCCCGAATTTTCCTTCATGAACAAGGTCTATAGCAGCTATTCCAAACCGCGTAGCTAATATTCTGTCAAAGGCTGATGGAGAACCACCCCTTTGAATGTGACCTAAAACTACGACACGGGTTTCGATGTTAAGGCATTTTTCAATTTCTTTTCCAAGGTAATAACCAACGCCTCCGAAACGTATGTGCCCAAACTCGTCTATGCTTTCGCTATAAACAATTTCCTTGCCGCCCTTTGGCTTAGCTCCTTCAGCCACGACAATAATGCTAAAGTTTCTCCCCCTTTCTTGTCTACGCTTAATATATTCGCAGACTTCATCTATGTCGAAGGGTTTTTCTGGGATTAATATAACATCCGCGCCTCCGGCAAGTCCCGCTTCTAAAGCAATCCAGCCCGTATATCTCCCCATAACCTCAAGAATCATGACTCTTTGATGCGTCTCCGCTGTTGTGTGAAGTCTGTCAAGGGCTTCTGTGGCTATGGCTACTGCAGTTTTAAAGCCAAAGGTATAATCTGTGCCAGACAAGTCATTGTCTATTGTTTTTGGCACGCCTACACATTTAAGCCCATGTTCACCCATTTTATGGGCTACACTTAAAGTGTCCTCGCCACCGATAACAATAACCGTTTCTAAACCAGCTTTTTTGGCATTTTTCAATATTTTTTCCGGTCCTTTTTCGTGTTTGAAGGGATTTGTCCTCGAAGTGCCGAGAATTGAGCCTCCACGTGGAAGAATTCCAGAAGCCGACTTCAAATCTAATTGCATGAATTCGCTTTCAAGCAGTCCATGCCATCCGTCTCTGATGCCAACAATTTCATAGCCGTAATGTTGAATTCCTTTTCTAACAACGGCCCTTATGACGGCATTAATTCCCGGAGCGTCTCCGCCTCCGCTCAATATTCCAACTTTCATTACATTCCCCTCTGTTATGCTTTCCCCAAGCTTCCAAACAACCGCATTTTATCCTTAACAACTTCTTTTATAGCTTCTTTTGCCGGACCCAAAATTTTCCTCGGGTCAAATTCTTTGGGTGAATTTGTCAAAACTTCCCGCACTGTTGCTGTGAAGGCAAGCCTTAAATCCGTGTCAATGTTTATCTTTGCAATCCCTAAAGAAATGGCTTTTTTTATGTGGTCTTCTGGAATGCCCTTTGCTCCTGTTAGCTCGGCTCCATACTTAACAGCTTTTTCAATAATCCAAGCCGGGACACTCGAAGCGCCATGCAAAACAAGCGGTATGTCAACCTTTTCCTGGATAAGCCTTAACCTTTCAAAGTCAAGTTTGGGTTCAGCCTTAAACTTGTAAGCCCCGTGAGATGTGCCTATCGCAACCGCAAGGGCATCTACATCAGTTCTTTCAACAAACTCCTTAGCCGAGTCGGGGTCTGTTAAAACAGCTTCCTTTTCTTCAACTGTTTTTTCTTCTATACCAGCAAGCCTGCCAAGCTCAGCTTCAACAGAAACCCCATTGGAATGTGCCAGACCAACTACACGCTTTGTTAAGGCAATGTTTTCTTCAAACTTTAGAAAGGAACCGTCGATCATTACTGAGGTGAAGCCAGCTTCAATGCATTTTGAAACTGTTTCAAAGTCTTCGCCGTGGTCGAGGTGAAGAGACATCGGCACGGGTGCTGATTCCGCCGCTGTTTTAACAATTTTTGCAAGGTAAGCTAAACCGCCATATTTGATGGCGCTCGGCGTCACAGCGACTATAATAGGTGAATTCTCCTCCACTGCAGCTTCAGACACAGCTAAAAGGCTTTCGAGATTTTGAATGTTGAAGGCACCGACAGCGTAGGATTTTCGTTTTGCGGGCAATAATAGGTCCTTGTTTGTTACAAGCATGTTTCCTCACTGCACATTGGTATTAATTGTAAATCAGTATAAATGATTTACATGGTTCTAAACAATATTCAGCATACGTAATCTAAATCAATAATTAAAATAAATTTAAGAGACTAGTGGGGTTTTCCCATTAAGATAAAAGCTGCCACAGCCGCTACACAAACCAACACGATAATTATGGTTAGGAAAAGCATCTGGGGAATCCCAAAAATGTAATGCTCAACCTCATAATTCAACGTTACAAGCTTTTCTTCCGTCGAGTATACATTTGAAAAGTGCAAAACATACTTGCCTTCTGCATCGCAAACAAAAGGGTAATGGAAGTAGCCCACTTTGCCAAATTCTTTCACCGTTCCATTAGGATAGGTCATGTAAAAAAATACTGTGCTGTCAGACGGTCCAACAACGGTAAATCTTATCAAAACACGATCCTCAACTGCAAGATTTAGGGTTTTAGTTTCTTCTTCACCACCACGCACGGTAAAATTCATGGCTGTTGCTTCTGCAAGTTTAACGGTTATCGAGAATACTATTGCGATGAAAAGAAAACGAATGAGCAGTTTCTTAGATTTGATCATCAAACAATCTTCAATTTGGCCATCAATAACCCTTATGAATTAATAATATGAAAAAACAATTTAGATTTGGTAAAGACTGTTCAATTGAGGTTTATTTTGTAATTAGTGGCGCGGGGTGCGGGATTTGAACCCGCGCGGCCATCGCTGACCACAGGCTTAGCAGGCCTGCCCCCTACCAGGCTAGGGCAACCCCGCATTTTTTCAGCGCTAAATGAATCTATAGTGTGAGTTATTTTTGTCTTTTATGCTTGTCATTAACAAACAAGATTTTAATATACCCTACATAGATATTAATGTCAGTTTCTTCCGAAAAAGAGGAAAAACGGCTTGTCATCGACAATGAATCTTAAATCTATCTTAAGCTGGATTGGACGTGTAACGGTAGTTCATTTTGCTACCTATTTCGTCTTTGGCATTATTTTTTTCAACCTCTTAGGTTATGCTGCCTTATATGCGTCCTCAGATGTTGCTGTCTATATGCGTTCCACAACTGACCCGTTAGTGATGGCTGGTCCATTTTTTCAGTTGATCCGTGGGCCAATCATAGCTTTGGCGTTATATTCATTCCGCAAAGTCTTCATGGATGAAAGGTGGGGTTGGGCGTTATTATGGGGTTTGTTGCTTGCACTTATGGTCATTGCTCCTGCGGGGGCAGCGCCTGGAAGCATAGAAGGACTGATTTATACCAGGATTCCTTTGTGGTTTCATGCAATCGTTTTGCCCGAGGTTATCCTTCAGATGTTAGTCTTTTCATGGTTACTTATTGCTTGGCAACGACGTATGGAGAAGAAAACATGATAGGACCAGCAAGAAGAACTATCAAGAATCTCTGAGAGATTGTGAATGTCAAAAGTGAGAAAGACAATCAAAGATTGGACCTTCCTTCCTTTTCTCGTAACCGTGTCTACGGGTTTTATTGTGGCGATACTTGATTTTATTTTTCTCCAAAATCTGAAGTTTCAACTTTTTGCTCTTGCTGGCTTGTTTATGTTACTAATCGGAGGATATTTGCGTAACAAAGCACGACTAGAACTCAAAAGAAAGGCAGGGTTTAGCAGTCTTGCTGCAACAGGAAGACTCCAAGTTGTAGAAAATCATCAATTGGTTAAGAACGGACTTTACAAACACATTCGACATCCAATATACTTAGGGGAAACAGTAAGGAATTTTGGTCTTGTTCTAATTTTCTCAAGCATATATGGGACTTTATTTATTGTCGTGGCAACAATTTTCCTTCTTTTCAGAATAAGAATTGAAGAAAAAATGCTTATAGAGGCATTTGGCGAGGAATACAAAAAATACCAAGAAAAAACAAAGAGGATAATACCCTTTATCTACTAAATTGGTTTTGATTTAATAAGCAACAATAGCCTTTCTTTTCTTTGAAGAAAGTAGAAATCAGAAGTTAGATTTCACATTGCGGGAAATCTCCACTTTCTCTGAGATTAGGGCCACCCACAATCCATGATAATTTTGTTGTATAAGCTACTTCTTTTATTTTATGCTCTTCGCTATGTATTGTCCTATTTTATAGAAGGTATTCGATTATGGGTTACTGTGAAATTTCGGTTAAAAAACCGTGGGTTCCACCGAGACAATGGCTCTCGCCTTTTTACATTCGCTTTTGACATGTAGCAATACCATCCTTATAAAAATAACAATTTAGCCAGTTTGAGCTGAGAAAAGAAGTTTACAGAAATATTGCCTAGAAATTCTAATTTAAGCAATATTTTTACTTATGAAAGGCTATTGTAGAATGGGTGGAGGAGGCATATTTGTCTTCTTTAAGTGGTACAATGAAAAGAACTAGTGACGTACTGAGGTTAGGCGCTTCGAGGCAAGTGATTGATTATGAGCAACGATTCTCATCCATCAAAAACCTCTACGATGGTTTACTCTCAAATCTCATAAGAATTGATTTTAGCTGCAAAGAGGCTTACGAAACTGCAAAGGAGTTTTTTGGCGCTTCTAGCGTACGTTTTGCTGGTGTAGATGGCACGATGTATTCGCGACCATTGTTTGATTTGGTGATTTTCTTTGGCGGAGCCTACGCTTCAACTGGATCTATAACTTTTTTGGAGAACGATAAGTCCTTAATCAAGTATGATGAAAGGATTGTTCAGCAAGGCGCAGGAATATCAAGCGTCGTGCCAGTTTACGTCAATGAGATTCCAGACATAGACCACACATTTTTTGATGTTGAGCAACCAGAGGAAATAAGTTTAGGTAAGCCGTTAATGGATGAGGCGATAATAAGTAATGCAACCATTGCAAATTGGATAATGACTTTCGCAGAGTATTATCTTGCCCACAAGCTTGCCACAGACCCAAACCAAAATATACGCATCATTTTTTTGGATAGAAGCCTCTCTATTGAACGGGCAAGTCTCCTCTACGACACTTCAAAGCGTGAATTATGGAAAGCTAAAAGCAGCATACTCGGATACAGAATTGATGATGAGCCCATCGACGTTAATGACTTGACCATTGCAAGACAATACGTCTATGATCACCTTCTAGGTTTACCGCCTCCAAGGGCCGATTACCTACGTTACGCAATAATTCATTTAACCAAGCAAAAAGGAGCTTTGACAGAGAAGCAGATTCTAGCCGAATTTGGCATAACTGACGAGAAAAGGGCTAGAAGAGTAAAGCGGTACCTTAAACATTTGATTAATAGAGGCATTCTTGGCGAGAAAAATGAGACTTATACTTTAAATCCAAAATATGCGACAACTTGGGAGCGCATTAAAAAGCTTGTTACAAGCTTGGGCGACCGTTTCTTTTTCACAAAAACACCCCAAACGGAAACAGCTAGTCTAATGAAAATCTTGAAGGACGGAAAGGAGCATTGGCTGACAACGCTCGATATTGCTTTTCTCACGCTTTTTACAATACACATGCTTATGGAAGAGTGCTGGAAAAGACGAATTTTACTCATTGGCATTACGAAGGATACTGCTGCAAGGGACTTTAAACGACAATTAATCCCCATAATACACAACGAAGGCTTACTAAAAGCGGCCATTTCGCAGGAAGAGTTTGAAAAACTGCCGAACACAGACCGCATGATATTGCAGTCGACTAGCATATTTAATTCTGAAAAAATTAAGCTGCCATGGAGCCTAATTGAATACGATTCTGCCTTTAGAACAATGGTTCCAGATAGGCAAAACCGCAAAGGCTACGTTTCAGGCGCAATAAAAAACAAAATCGGCCTTGAGAAGATTTTTCTGAAGACGTACACACAGTTAAGCCAGGCCGAAACAGATCCAATGCTGCGAAGCAATGTCTTATTAGTAGACCGTTTAGTTCATCCTGAATATGATTATAAGCCTGAAAATGTTGTGGAGTTTTGGAATGAACTAAGCGACGGCACAAAAGAGTCTGTAGAAGTGATCTTGTTTATAGATAAAAACGTTCCAAACAAGCTTCAAAACTTAACTATAACTGTTTTGGCTGCCATGGCTCCTTCTAGCATTCCTGAAGCATTCGGCCACAACAAACCCTTATTCATTGCAGATAAAATTGCCAAGTGGAATTACACACAATTTAAACGCATAGTGGACACAACAGCCCATTGGATACTCAATAATCATAAATTGAGAAAGTTCATATTTTATATGAGCACTTTCAGGGAGAGGAGAGCTGCAATTGAAGCCACAAGAAGAGAAGGCATTTAGTGGCTATATGTGTGTTCTGTTGCTGTTCGCAGTTACTATACCCCTCTATATATACCTTGAATTTATGGTTAGAACTTAAGCGTGGTCTTCTGTGAAGTTCTTTGCTTGTGTTAGAAAGCAAAACAGTCTTTCCTTCCTTCATTTTCTTTATCCCTTTTTTGAGCTTCGCTTTTGAATTGCGCAAGTCAATGTAAATGATCAAACCGTTGCCACTGTCCTTTTTTTGGGAAGAAAATTCTCGACACACATTAAATGAGACGTTATGATTGTACGTTTGTTCTATGTCAAACAACAATGATCACGTACTGTAAATAGTTCGCGCGCTAAGACCCATAATGCAACGACTGATGTGATGATTCTTATCTAAGATAAGAGACACCGTATAGAGGATCACAGCAATCAATATTAGTTAATCTTCTTATCATCTTTGCGCGCAGAATTATTGACTTGTAGTCAAACGTTAAGAAAATCGCTTTTCCGCTCAAGTTTCTGCGATGTGATTCAATCACAGATATATGATCAGCATCTGGTCTATGAATACCATTCTGCACCAATATATCTCTAATTTCTGCACATGGAGCCTGTGTGGACTTAATGATATAATCTGCTTCTAATTCCACGATTCTCTCAAAATCAGACTCTAGATCATTGATTTCTTTCATTATTGCTGCTGTAAGTTTCAAAACAAGGTCACTTAGAGAACTCTTTTTGGATTTTCTCATCTCTCTTTCAAGTTCTGCAACAACCCATTCCTCAACTGCTTGGAATGGATCAGAAACAAGATCAAATTCTCTTGCCGCTTGGTTCACTGTAAGAAATGTCTCTTCAATAATATGCAGATCTTCATTGGAAGGTTCTGTGCAACTTAGATCTCTGGGATTCGTTCTTATCCCTTCTAAATATACTACAATTGTATCTCTCAGAATGTTTCCCAGAAAGTCTGTAGTTTTCTCCAGTTTTTCCTTGCATTCATCTATGACACCTTGAGACACATAGCATGTTATGTTGTATTGTTTTACGTCATTTTTGAACTTGCTCATGCGGGATTTATTCTGTTCAAGAATCTCGGAGAGAAGTACACATGAATCTAAATAGAGACACCCAGAAATTGCATCATTTTCCAAATATTTCTCTACTCCAGATCAGAAGACAGCAATTTGCCAAGCATAACTGCTGTCGAATTACCTGAAGTTACTTCTTTTTTAAATATTTCTGGGTCATATTCCTTGGACATCTGGAAGATCATCCTTCTGATAATCATGTGCTCTCTATTGTAGTTCAAGTTATATTCTGTCAAATAAGTTTGATCTAGTTTTTTCACATCTAGAAACCGTGGAGCATCTATTTCTTCTGGTTTGTCTGCAGACCATATCGAAACATACAATTTAAGAGACTGCAACTCGATGCAACATGAGTCCATTCTGTCAATTAATGGAGACAGAACACTCTTCATCGATGCTAGTTCTTTCTCATGTTGTTCAAGTCTTCTTCTGACACCAGGCATGTTTGACTTGATCTTATATCTTCTAACAATTCTTCTTACTAGTGATAGATACTTATGGTAAGTATTGATAAACATAGAAGTCTGCGTAAAAAAAGAAAAAGGCAAATTAGAACACATGAAGCGATTTGCTTCCGACATGTAGTAATCAGTCATTTTGTTTTCAAATCTTCTCATAATGAAATCTACAAAACCTAATAAAGAACGTTCCTTTTTTTCCAACTCCTCTTGAAGTTGTTTGTCTTCTTTAAATCTCTTTACGGCCACTTCGCAGAAATGATCGTATAATTTCTCATAAGAAAATGATTCGGGTAAAGGCATTTTGCTAAGTATTTGCTTGTATCTAAACCTTACGTAATCCTCATAACTTTCAAATTGTTTCTCAGGTTCGTATCGTATTCCCTTTTGTCGGAACTTTACTCCTTTTACCTTAATAATCTCCTCGAAAGGTATTGGTTTAACTGTAAGTAGTGCATAGCGAAATGCTGAGGAAGGATGATCTAATGAGGAGATCGCCATTTATCATCCCATTCATGCTCATTTTTGGTATATGATATAATTCTAAGCGGGGTATATAAAACTGCGTCCCTCAATGAAATAAATGTTATGAATTCTGCATATCACTCAAAGAGTTGTCCGCTTGTGACTTGAAACGTGGATCAATCCCCCTCATATAAGATGTGAAGCGAGCGCGCGTATTAACGTCTTTAACTTTGAACTTTAAAATATTCTCCTCTTAAATTGGAACGCTTTCTCTTTTTATCTTAAGGTAATTAAGTAATTCTTTGCATGATACTTGCTACTGCTTTGAATGTTCTCCATTTCAAGTAGCCTATCTAGATGGGGTTAAAATAGTTCCGTATGAAATTCATAAAATCGCATAAGTCAAGACAACAAGCTTTCATCTTTCTGAACACTGACGCTCTTAAGGATTGAACTGAATAGCTTAAATTGAAAAAGCAACCTATACAAATCATAATTCCAGAGGCGAACAACCATTGAGTACTCAAAAAGAAAACACACTAAACGAGTTCTGCTTCACAGACTTTGACGGCAGATTTCACGCTAGGCTAGCCGCTGTCATTCCAAGGTATTTTGGCGGCGCCGAAGAAACTAAGCTTGCGGGCACAAGTGCACGTTATCAATGTCGCATCAAAGTTGAATATCAAAAGGATTTGATGGGGCTTTTGGAAGAAGGTATGCTCTTGGCTATCAAGAACTTTAAGCAAGCAATGGGGCAAGATGAGGAAAGGTTTACGCTTATGGAGGTTAGTCGAGTCTGGCCTGAACATTTCGGTTTGCGTGGCCTGTCAGATCATGGTTATTATCCCATGCAGTTTGAGATTATTGAGCAATCTGAAGAGGATTGGCAGACGGACGACAAGTCTACGATGATGATTCAGATAGACGCCATACCAATAAACTATGACTTGATCATAAACCGGAACCGCGAATTTGAGTTTTTTAAGGGCTTTTCATATCCTATTGTTGGCAGCCCAGTCTACCTTCTAAACAGTGAAATGATAAACCGCATGTATAACCAGAAAATAGCCGAAAAATTTGGCATAGACCCGTCTAAAACTGTGGATGATGCGAAGGCTGACCCGAGGCTTGGCTTAATCAAAATGTTTCAAGCAAGCAGAACCATTATACCAATATACATTGATTTTGAAAAGCTTACCCGCTACCACTTTGGCGTTTTCGCTTTTACTGGGGGTGGAAAAAGCAACTTAATGTCGAACATCCTCAGAAGAATTTTGCTGCACACCAACAACACGAAAGTCATAATTTTCGACATAAGTTGCGAGTACATATTCCTGTTGCTGGATTTACTGACAGAACCGAATGTTCCGGCAAAAGTTGTGCTCGAACACAAAATTGACTCGCTGGAGCAATTCTTCAACTCTGTTGTTAAACCGAGAGAATACGAGGCTGATGAAAGAATCAAGGCAGGATTACAACGCATAATGGAACAAGAGAAAGTTGCCTATTACACGAGACCCAAGCAAAGGATTCCAACCTACAGCCAATTCTTAGATGAGCTTGGCGCCCAGAGGAAGGACAGCGTAGATAAACCGCATTACATGAACGCTATTGACAAGATCCACGACGCCGTACTTGAGTACGTGGAACACCATGGCTTAAGCGAAAATCAGGAAGTAAGCGAAGATTTCGTAGGCTACATAGACCAACTTGGCTCAGAAACCGTGCAACAGTTTAAAGTTCATGAAAAAAGCGGGTTATATGCATGGGCGACTACAAGGGCCACAGTCATTGACATGATAAGAAAGAAACGTGAGGAAGAGAAAGAAGTGGTGGGTGGATTAACAGCGGAAAAAATTCGGGAACTATTAGAAAGTGAAGAAAAACTTGTTTGCGTTTCGATATCCGACCCCTTCATGATAAAAGACCTTGTCATAACCCTTACGCAAGATTTGCTTGTTCGTAGAAAGAGGAAATTCCAAGTCAAACCCTATGTTCTGATAGTTTTCGACGAAGCACAGGAGTTTATTCCAGAAATAGGTGGTTCAAGCGGTATTGACAAAAAATGTAGCAAGCAAGTAGAAACTTTGCTTCGGCAAGGGAGGAAATACGGTTTGGGTGTGTGCATAGCTACGCAGCGCATTGCCTACTTAAACACAAATGCCTTACAGCAACTGCACACGTACTTTGTTGGCACTTTGCCTCGTCCCTATGACCGTGCATTAATCAGCGACACATTCATGATAGATAAGGGCATATTGGAAAAAACCTTGGAGTTTGCGCCTGGTGAATGGCTATTGTCAAGTTATATATCCACAGGCATAGAAAACGTGCCAATATTCATAAAAGCAGACAACGCAGAAAACGAAATAGAAAAATACCTAAAAGAAACAGCACAAAAATAGCGTTGAATAATTTGACGATTCTTTCAGATCATAAAGGCTCCGTGTGCTCACACGTAAAAGCAATAAAACTTGGGACATTATGGTCCTTAATTTCGTTTCCAGCGAGCAAAAGAGTTTTCATTGCTCCAGGGCATCCCTGCAAAGCCTACTATGGAGAAGATGGAAGATTAAAAAAGTGCTTATCAGGAAGAGGCTTAAATGAGGGGAAAGGTTGTCCACAAAATTTGAAAATGTAAGGGTTTTGAAGTCTGAGGTTATCTACGATAAACATGGTAGGAAAGTTGTTGTGGACACATTAGAATTTGCTGACGGGTCGAGGCACCAGTGGGTTTATTTCGGTGGGACAGAGATAAAGGACAAGCCAACAGCCGTTGCTGTGGCCGCTTTTACAAAGGATGATAAGATGCTCCTTGTGAAGCAGTATAGACACCCTTTGGGCAAAATAATCTACGACTTGCCAGCTGGGGGCCTGAGTGGAGGAGAAGACCCGCAGCGGGCTGCTTTAAGGGAGTTAGAGGAAGAAACAGGCTACACAGCCGAAAACCTTGTATGGATTGGGAGGTTTAACTGGGCCCCAGGAAACATGGCTGGCATTGTTGAACTATTTTTCACCAAAGACTTGAAGGTCAAAAGTAGATTTAATTCAGAGGAGGTTGCTGACATTGAATTCATTGATTTTAACGTGGTCTTAGAAAAAATTCTGAAAGGGGAATTGATTGATTCAACTCTCATCATTGCGGCTCTTATGATTAAGGTCAAAGGGTTACTGTGAAAATGTGATGTAGATTGTGTTCAAGGTGTGTTGATTCGTGGGGTTTAAACTAACTTTGGTATGCGTATTGCTGTCCATTGTCGTTTAGTAAAGAAGAGAAGTTAAAGATTTATGCCATTCCACATTTTTTGAGTAGGCGTTGCCATCTTTCGTCTGTTATCCGCTGTATTTCATCAATTAGTTTTTCGAATTTCGGTGTAAACAAGTGTCTGAAGCGTCCTTGTACTTCTAGATACTCCCTTAATGGCTTCTTCTTTTGCGGGCTTAAAGCTATGACTTTGCTTGGCACAGATAATTGGTATTCGCCGTTTATAGCTTCCCATAACGGGAATATGCACGTTTCCACTACTAAGCGTGAAAGCTCTATAGATTTAGCCGGGTCGCTTCGCCATCCCCTTGGACACGGTGCAAACACGTGTAAGAATGCTGGGCCGTTCACTTCTATGCCTTTTCTAACTTTTGTGATTAGGTCTCGCCAATAGTAGGGTGACGCTGTTGCCACATAAGGCATGTCATGAGCCACCATAATATCAGCAATCGGCTTCTTTTGTTCCAATTTTCCAGGTATGACGGTTCCAGCTGGCGACGTTGTTGTGGACGCGCCTAAGGGTGTTCCTCCACTCCTCTGGATGCCAGTATTCATGTAGGCTTCGTTGTCATAGAGCACAAATAGAAAGTCGTGTCCTCTTTCAACAGCTCCAGAAAGGGCTTGTATACCTATGTCGTATGTGCCTCCGTCTCCAGCAAGGGCAATAACATCTATTTGCTCATGCTTAATCCTTCCCTTTTTCTTCAAGATTTTTATGGCTGCTTCAATTCCAGAGGCGTTCGCAGCAGCAGTTTCAAAAGCTGTGTGCAGCCAAGGTACAGCCCAGGACGTGTATGGATAAATTGATGAAACTACTTCCATGCATCCAGTCGCATTCGTCACTATAGTGGGGCCTCTCACGGCTTTCATAATAAGTCTTAGAACAGTTGCTGGTCCACAGCCTGCACACGCCCTATGCCCTGACATGAACAAGTCTGGTTTTTCAGCGATGTCCTTTGTTGTAAATTTCCATTCAGAAATCATTCCATTTACCCCTTTTATTCTCTTAATCCAACATAATTTACCTGGTTTTCAATTTGCTGTGTTTGAAGTATCCTTTGTAACTCCTCGTAGATTTGGCGTATTTGACTTGGACTTGTGTCTCTTCCGCCTAACCCATAAATGTAGTTCACGACGTAAGGATGGGCAGGCGAATCGTAAAGCACATGGCGGATTTCATGGAATACTGGTCCACCGTTTCCTCCGAAGCTCATGCTTCTGTCCATAACAGCTAAAGCCCTCACTTTTCCAAGCGCTTCCGCTATCCCTTCACTTGGTAAGGGCCTAAATGTGCGAAGTCTAAGCAGCCCAGCTTTAACACCATCTGCCCTAAGCTCGTCTACCACAGTTTTCACCGTTCCAGCTGTTGAACCTAAACACACTGTGGCTATTTCAGCATCTTCAAGACAGTATGAATCAACCAGTCCATTTCCATAGCGTCTACCGCTTATTTGCGCATATTCACCATGCACTTCCTGAATTATTCTAAGCGCATTTCCCATGGCTTCTTCTTGTTGTCGCTTAAACTCAAAATAGTAATTTGGTAGGGCTATGGGCCCCATCATCATGGGGTTTTCTGGATCAAGCTTGAAAGGCACGGTTTTTCCTTCATGAGTTATGACATTTGGAAATCGGCGGGTTTCCAAAAACTTTTTAACAACTTCGTCTGGAAGTGCTTGCACGTTTTCAAGCGTATGGCTTAGGGTGAAACCATCTAAGCCAACTATAACTGGCAAAAGAACTTGGGGGTTTTCAGCTATCTTAAAAGCCTGAATTATTGAATCGTATGCTTCCTGTGCATTTTCAACGTAGATTTGTATCCAGCCACTGTCCCGTTGTGCCATTGTGTCGGAGTGATCACAGTGGATGTTTAGTGGTGCTGAATAGGCTCTGTTGGCAATCGCCATAACTACTGGCGCTCGGCATCCTGACGTTACAAAAAGCATTTCATGCATTAAAGCTAAACCAGCAGAAGCCGAGGCAGTAAAGGCCCTTGCACCTGTTACTGATGCTGCAAGACATGCAGTTAATGCGCTGTGTTCTGATTCTGTGCAGACAAATTCTGTTTCAACTTCGCCGTTAGCCACATACTCACTGAACTTTTCAACCATTATTGTTTGGGGAGTTATAGGATAAGCTGCTACAATATCAACATCCGACTGCTTCACGGCGTAGGCAACTGCTTCGTCCCCGTTTAAGGCTAAAACCTCTTGCTTAACACCACTTTTCATTTTGGCACGCCTCTATTCAAGTTTCATCTCTATCGCATTTGTTGGACATTCGTTGGCGCATATTCCGCAACCCTTACAAAAATTATAATCAAATTCTATGTCTTCCTTTTCAGGCTTCCAGTTTATTGCTCCGTCTGGACAGAAAAGCACGCATAATAAGCATCGTGTGCATTTCTCTAGATCTCTTACTGGCATGTAGGTTTTCCAGTCGCCAGTCAAAAACTCAGTGCTCGATTTCCAGCAAACACCTGCTGGCGCGATTTCCTTCCAACTTTTTTCTCGAGATTTCACCCAGATTTTACCTCCTTATAGGCTTCCTTTATAACAGCAAAGTTTTTCTCAGCAACATCCAACCTAAAACGTTCTTTAACAACCTTTTCTACACTTTCCAAGCTAACTATCTGAGTTACCTGCGCAACGGCTCCTAGCATGGCCGTGTTTGTTATGGGTATTCCCAAAATTTTTATTGCAATCTCTGTCGCTGGAACAGTCCAAACTTTGCCTTTGTCTGTGTTAAGCATTTTCCTGATTTCTGCTGGGTCGTCTTTTGAGTTGGCTATGATGGTTCCTTCTTCAATTAATCCCTCGATAACTGGAACCGCCTTTAGCAATGTTGGGTCTAAAACAGCTACCACGTCAGGATTGTAAACTGAGCAGTGTATCAGGATTGGTTCAGTGCTTATTCTTGTGAAAGCAGTTACTGGTGCACCCATTCTTTCTGGTCCGAACTCTGGAAAGGATTGAATGTATTTTCCTTCGTGAATAGCTGCTCGTGCTAACAGTTCACTGGCTGTCCACGCTCCTTGACCGCCTCTGCCGTGCCATCTAACCTCCAAGATCTTCTTCAACACGCTACTCTCCATTGAATCTTTCATCCTAATTGGAGAATCTAACATATACATCTTTCTAAGTTAAACAAGAAAACTAAACATAACATAAAACAAAAAATGCAGAAACATTTAACAAATCCACAAAGAAATTCCCATAGACCTGATTACCCTCTTCCAATTGACCATAATTTTTAAGTAAAAATAACGCATCAAAATCTAAATGTTTTGAGATAATATGTGGGGGCTAACGAGTTGCCACAAGAACTAGCAAGCGACGGGATAATCTTAACGGCTGACCGAACTTTGATGAGCGATTACCATCGCAATGAATTTATTGGTTTTGGAACATGCGCTCCTCC
>Ga0315306_10000494_pt1 | contig 18972 bp, 12 predicted proteins | sample TDP1_MG_FD_203803 | JGI IMG/M metagenome (GOLD analysis project Ga0315306, IMG submission 203803) | Freshwater sediment microbial communities from Lake Towuti, South Sulawesi, Indonesia - TDP1 | ecosystem: Environmental > Aquatic > Freshwater > Lake > Sediment | place: Indonesia: South Sulawesi... | reverse complement strand
TCTACACACTGAATTCGAACTCCTCGTGCTCTCACGCTGTATAAAACCCGAAGAATCCAAAAACTTCTTGGGATTAATAAGACTTGGCGTTGTAACAGAAAAGATAGCAGACGCAGCCGCACAGATTGCAGAAGTCGTGTTGCGAGGGTTAGAGACACATCTTGTCCTAAGACTGGCAATTAAGGAAGCACAAGAGACGGTGACTCACGTGCAAGTTTCCAAAAGGTCTTCTTGGGTTGGTAAGAATATGCGGGAAGCGCAAGTCCACGAAGAAACAGGGATGTGGGTGCTGGCAATAAAGAGAGGAGACAAGTGGCTGCGCCCCAAATCAGACACACTGATAGAAGCAGGCGATGTACTCATCGCTTCTGGATACGCAGAGGGAGAAGCAGAACTAAAGAAGCTGGCTTCCTCAGAAAAACACCCACCCAAAAAAGGACAACCTCACACTTAAAGACAACCTGACTTTGGCAAAGCTTTTTTACACGCACACAAGAACTGTAACCGATGCGGGATGAAGTTTTCCTTCATTGCGCCAGCGCCTTCCGCTGACACTCCAAACATGGTCACGTCAGCGTGGCCGCCCTTGGGCATCCTGTATTGTGCAGTCGTCATGATGAACGAGGGAATCGAAGTCTCGGTGCTCGACCAGGGAGCGAGTGGTTACTCACTGAAACAGACCCTCAGCTGGGTGAAGAAGGAAGACCCAGGCGTTCTCGGCTTTTCGGTTCTGGGAAGCTCTATGAGGGAAGCCCTGAAAGTTGCAGAATTAACCAAGTCGGAGAATCCAAACGTCACCACAGTTCTTGGGAACTATCACCCAACCTTCAACGCTGAGAGGATATTGCGTAAATACCCCTGTGTAGACGTGATCGTTCGAGGGGAAGGCGAGTACACAAGCCTCGATCTTGCCCAGTGTTTAGAGAGAGGCGATTCGTTAGAGAAGGTCGAGGGCATAACATTCCGCAAGAACGGAGAAATCGTTTCCACACCTGACCGCCCGCTGATCAAAAGCGTTGATACTCTTCCCTTTCCGAACCGCAAGCTACTAGACATCGAATACACCTCCGTGATCTATGGATTAAAGGTTGCCACAAAGAGGTTCAGCACCATAGTTTCGTCACGCGGCTGTCCCTTTAGGTGCAGCTTCTGCGGGTGCAGAAAGTTTGCAAGAGGAATATGGCGACCGCGGTCGGTTGAGAACATCATGAAGGAGCTGGAGTACTTGCAGAGCGAGGGCTACGAACAGTTTCTCTTCGTGGACGACAACTTCACCCTAAACCTCAGAAGAGTGGAGAAGTTGTGCCGCATGATACGCAAGGAAGGAATGGACATTGAGTGGTTCTGTGACTCACGGGTCGACAACTGCAGATACGACGTTTTCCGAGAGATGGTGAAGGCTGGCTGCAGGATAATCTACTTCGGGATCGAGAGCGCCAACCAAAGAATTCTCGACTACTACAAGAAAGGAATAACCCCAGACGAATCCAGAAGCGCTGTGAACAAGGCAAGAAAAGCGGGCGTGGACATAATAGTTGGCTCATTTATTGTAGGCGCACCCGACGAGACTCGAAAGGAGGTGGAGAACACACTCAAGTTCGCGTTGGAACTAGACATAGACGTACCTCAGTTGAACATCCTCGGAGCCTTCACCGGAACCGACCTCTGGAACGATCTGGTTGCAAAAGGCTTCATTAACGAAGATGCGTTGTGGGAAACGGGAGCGTACGTTACGCAGGTTTCGCCTCACGCCGTTCCGTTCGAAGAACTGCGCTCCCAGGTCTACGACTACTTTAAGGGCTTTGTCTTGCGTCCAAGGTTGATTGTGACAGAGGCGCTGCGGACGGTGAAGAGCCCCTTCCGATTCGCGGGTGTAGTCCACAATCTCGCTAGGATAAACTCCATAATTGACACCGTAACCGAAGGAATCCGATACGACATGGCTTCATCACCAGACGATGTAAACTCCTAACAAACCTTAAACCTTTTTTTACTTCCTTTTGGTTTTATGTGGAGAAGTGGCGGGCTCTCGGGTAGATTAATTCTCATGTCAAATACTTGCTAAATGCGTCATGAGCACTAACCCTTGGCTCGGCTACTAGACTATATAAAATCCACGCTTGGCTTTCATTGTTCGGCGAGGTTTAAACCATTTTCGTCTGAGCATTGGTTCCTCGTTTGAAGTCTCTCGATTGCGCTCTGGCACAAATACAATTGAAACCCAATTCGAACTTCCATCTTTTTACTTAGATGGCAGTGACATTTTGGTAGCAATTGTCTACAACCAAAACATCGGGGTAGTAGGGACGCAAGAACTTCCTTGTTTCGAAGCAGAGGTGACATTTGTCTGCGTACCCTTTCAATGGTTCGTAGCCTTTTTCAGCTGCAAGTTTGAGTAGTCCTGCTGGTCCCTCATCCACGACAATTTTAATGATCGGATTTTTGTTGTAGTCGTATTTTTGTAGGATTCGAGACAGAGCATCCGTTTTTGCGTTTCCGATGGCTATGCCCGTGCAAATCCAAACCCAGCCATTGGGTTCTATCTCTATACCTGTGGGTTCTTTGAGAGTACCGTAGTAATGGAGAGAACTGCATTTTTCTTCCGGTATTCCCTTGCTTGGAAGATAACATGCAAGGTCGTGTGCTGCTCTACCATATAAATGAATAGATTTTACGTCGATTTTGACGTTAAACTCTTCTTGAATCTCTTTCAATAGTGCCTTTGTTCTTTCATTGTAGAGGTTCTGTTCTTCGAAACTACCCAGGATCTTTGCATCCACTTCTATATTTTCCATTTTCACATCTTCAGCTACCCGTAATACGGTTTTCACGATTTCAAGCGGGATAAATTCTTGATGAAAGGCATCGACACTCAAGATGAGCATGTTCAGACCAGCATTTTTGAGATTCTTAACGTACTTTCGGGCAAGTTGCTCATCCGTGCCACAAAACCCATTGGTTATGACGCTAACTCGAGGAATCTCGAACTTCTTGACTTCTTTAATCACATCATAGAGTAATTCTGGAAAAAGAAGCGTTTCTCCACCAAATATGCAGACCCATTCTGGGAGATGGATTTTCGATAATTCTTTGAGGTAGTTTCTCACCTCCTCAACTTTCATCAGCGTATTCCGGTTGGGAGCGGCTCCATAGCAACAATGCCGGCATTGATTTGTGCAACGATAAGTGAGTATCAAAGTCACGCCTTCAATCATACTTTTCGCTCCTTGAAACCCAAGTCTCATCTGAGCTTTGGAGTCATTTTGTTGGTATGGCGGGCCCGGTGGGATTTGAACCCACGTTCTCCGGCTCCGAAGGCCGGTGCCTTAATCCTGGCTGGGCAACGGGCCCGACAGATAATCTTGCGTGGTTGATTAAAGGATTTGCCGTGAACCTCCATAGAGAGGTTGACCGCTGGATGTTTCAGAATTGCCCGAAAGGCTTCAAAGCTTTTATTTCGGAACCTATTAAGAGCGTTGTCAGATTGCTATGAAAAGCCTTGTACGTCGTCACTTTGATTTGTTGTTTGTTGGTCTGTTCTTTGCTTTGGGCATGCTCTTACTCTGGGTCCCGCCGCGCTGGGACGAGGGCATTTACTTGGGTCTGGCTAACAATGTTCTTCGCAACCCTCTAAATCCGTTGCAGTATTCGCTCTCCCAGCTGCGTTGGGTTCCTGCTCCCCCATTGCTCTGGTATCTTGTGGCGTTGTTTTATTCGTTGCCTCGAATGGCGCCCTTGCTTGTTTCAACCCTTGCCGTTGTCTATCTGTTTTACGCAAGTAAGCGACTCTACGGGCGGGAAGTTGCAGGTTTGGCGGCTGCCGCTTTGGTTACCAACTGGCTCTTCATGATTTGCAGCTTTATTATATTCACCGACGGTGTTGTCTCAGCTTTCATGGGAGTAGCGGTTGTTTCTTTTTTGTGCTGGGCAAATCTGAAGGAGAAGAAGTTCCTCTTGTTCTGCGGTTTGGGCTTGGCTTTAGCATCGATGTCCAAGTACACGGCTGCTCCAATTCTGTTAGTGACTTTCGTGGTTTGGTTGATTCTTTTAAGGAAGAGGTTCACCGAATCCGAGGTTCTTCAGCTGTTCTCAGTGGTTGCAATTTCTTTGATTCCAGCTGCCTACTGGATCTATCAGTTGTCTCAATTTTACGGCAACCCATTGTATCATTACGGTGCACTCTATGAGCTTTTCTCCAGTGACTATCTCCTTCTTCCGTTGCTCAACATTGTTTATTACCTGCCTTGGGTCTTCACTTTGGTGGAATTTCAGTGGATTGCTTGGCTAAGACAGAGACAATTTGACTCAAACTCCAAGCTAGTACTCATCTACGCAGCCATCGTGATCGGTTTCTTCTCATTGTTGAATGCGCAACAGTTTCGTTACTTACTGCCGATGGTTCCACCCCTCAGCATCGTCTCAGCCACAAACCTTGTCAAGGAAAAACCGACCGTTCGCTTCTCGATTTTGTCTGCGCAACTCGTCTGCGGAGTGGTCATCACCATCGCGGCTCTGGTTCTCTACCTCTTCCAAACATACCCCTACAGATCTTTCTAGCCCCACGCTGAAGTCGAAAAACCCTTTAATAAAACGAGCAGTTATCTAAAACTACGGGCCGGTAGCTCAGCATGGTTAGAGCGTTCGGCTGATAACCGAAAGGTCGAGAGTCCAAATCTCTCCCGGCCCACTTTTTGGACTCCCTGGCGCGCGAGTGCTAAGTTTTTTATTTATGCTCCTCTTCTATTCTGGGCATTTCATTGGGGTTCGGTGAGCAGTCGATGGAAAAGTCTCTTTGGATGATTTGCACAACACACATGTTTGTTGAAGTGTATCTTCTCATGCAGGTTGCCCTAATCCCTGTTATCATTCATGAATTTCAGTTAAGCCTTCTCGAAGCTTCTCTTGTGGCAACCGTTCCAAATTTCGTTGCGCTTTTGCTGAATATTCCTTCGGGTTTCTTGGCTGACAGGCTCAGTCCAAATCGACTGTTGTTTGCCAGCATGGTGTTTGAAGGGTTTTCTGGGTTCTTGATTAGTCAAACAAACAGTTTCTGGATATTGGTCGTTGAACTCTGCATTCTGAGGATTTCGTCTCCGCTGTATCATATCTCAGGATTGAGCCAGATTAGTCGTTTTGCCGGACCCGAGAAGATAGGCAGGTCAATCGGTTTTCATAACGCTCTCGGGAATCTTGGAACTGCGGCTGGGCTCATTAGCCTGACGGTTTTCTTGTCAACTGTTGGTTGGAGATGGACTTACCTGTTTTGGAGTGCTCCAGTCGTTATTTGGGGTTTTGTAATTTTAACTTCTTCGCAGCTCAGAAGTAACCGAGTTGAAAAAACGGTGGGGGCACACAGTGGTAGATTTGTGAGGTGGTCTTTGCTTTTTTCTTCGGGTTTTCTTATTCTTCTGGCAGTCGTGGGCGTTAGAGAGGTTGGAAACACGGGAAGCTTAACCTTTATGACAACATATTTCGTAGAGACGAGAGGACTCTCCAAAACAATGGCTAGTTTCATCTTCGGTTTGGGACCATTTGTTGGGATCGTGGGTTCTGTGAGCGGTGGCTACCTGTGTGAAAGAATTGGTGCAAAGAATGCTTTCAGTTCGATTACAGTGAGCGGTGCGATTTCGCTCTTTGCGCTTTCACTGATGTCTCAGCTCCATTTTCTTGTAATCATCTATCTCTTGTACAGTTTCTTCGGAAGCGCGGTTTGGTCGCCGATAAATACAATTGTAGCAAATACAACGCCAATAACTGAGAGAGGGTTAGGCTACAGCGTTTACTTTTTCATGGAAGGGTTGTTAGCTTCCGCCACACCCACTTTAGCGGCCGGAGTCATTGAGATGACTGATGTCTGGTTTATCTTTCCATTGAGTGCCATCTTTCTAATCGCAAGCGTAATTGTGCTCCAATTTCTGGCATACCCAAAGCGACACTGAAAACCTACGCGAATACGCGCGATTATGGTTTGTGAAACAATCTTCTGCTGAATTTAACAAGGGAGAATCGAGAGAAAAAAGAGGGGAGGTCTGCGAGAGATATCCCCACTGTGAAGTGGGTGCAAATCTCTCCCTGCCCACTAGGAATTCTTCTAGTCCATTTTTGACCGAGTTACTTCTTTTTCGGAATACGTGAACATTGTCCACTGTGCAGATTTGGTCGAAGCTGACCTTTACTAGTGGAGTTTGGGGAGATTTCGCCATCTTCGTCACTAGAAGACTCTGACTTTTCGCGAGTAATGAACGCCTGCCGTGTCTATATTTCTCTTATCCTAGGCTCCTTAACGGCAAACAAGATTATCAGACTCACAGTGGTTCCTAGGATTATTGCGAAGAAGAAGGGATATGGCGGGCTGACACCGTAGAGGAATCCACCTAGAGCCGACGCAGGAACTGTTGCTAGAATATTCAAGGTTACAATGGTTCCTAGAATTCTGCCTCTATGCTCTCGCGGAATCATATCCGCCATAAGAGCACTGTACGCTGGATACAGCAGGCTTCCTCCTATAGCAAACATCATGAGGACAATGAGTAGTTGGGCGAAACTTCCACAGACTATGAAGAAGATACTTGAGGGTATATAGAAAAAGTAGGCCAGAATTATGGATTTCCTCCTTCCGAATTTGTCGACAAGCTTGCCCAGAGGAAACCCAAGAATAAGCGTAGTTGCAATCGAAACAGTATTGACAAGCCCCCATTCGATCCTACTCACTCCGATAACATCAAATGAGTAGAGCGAAGTGAACATACGAAACATGGGTTCCTCAAAAGCGCTTACCAAGAAAGCTGCTGTGAGGAATTTTAGGGTCGTCGACATATATCTCCAGGCTTCTGCTATCGCACTCAAGGAATTCTTGAACGCTTCCTTCAACTCTGCAAGTTTGATTTTTCTAGGGTTGTCAAGTGTTTCCCGAAGGAAAAGCAGTCTAAGAATGGCAGCTGCCATCAAGCAGAGAAAGACCACTGTGTACACTATGCGCATGCCCGGAACTAGACCGTAGGTTTGTACCAGAAAGCCCGCAGTCGCAGGTGCGAATATCGTTGGTATGTTGGGTATCACATTGGTTGCAGCGTATCCCATTCCACGCTTTTCTGGAGGGACAGAGTCTGCGAGTATGGCATCGAGGGCAGGCTGGTATATCAGACTTAGGTTTGAAATGACCATTCCTATGAGAACGAATCTCCAGTCTGGAGCGAATATGTAAAAGAGATAAGAGAATGCTATCATGAAAGTCATCGTTACGATTATTTGCTTTCTGCCGTACTTGTCGGCTATATAAGCTCCGGGAATTCGAACCAAGCCCAACGTAGCTGCTCCAACAGATCCCATCAAACCAATAACAAGGGGAGGGGCTCCGAGCTCTCTAAAAAATGGCGATTCAAAGGAAAAAACCAGTGAGAAAGTAAAATAGACAAATAACCAACTAATGATCAGTGTAAGCAGATTGCCGCGCATGAACGAGAATTCGCTCTTAATCCTTGCTCGGGGGGTTCTCGACATTTTGGCTCTAACCCAAACACTATTCCGTGTATTTAAGGTTCCCTCAACTCAATAATCGTGCACAAAATAAGCACGCACTGGCCAGCTACTTTAAGGACTAGAAGGTTCTTGAAATAAGCATCATTAAACGTCTGCTTTCCTTGTGCGCTATTGCATAACATAAAGAGGGGAATGGGTGTAGTTTTGTCTGTTTTCTCAGCTGCATCGGCTTCGCCAGAACCTATCCCAGTACAGAAGTGCTTCAGCTTTTCTCAATTCATGCCAGAATAACTGTGTCTCCTCTGATTTTAATGGAGCGTTTGTGAGCAGCGTATCAGACGAAGAAACGTGCGTGTGCACTTGTCGATTTATGAGTTCTTGTGCACCCATATAGGCTTTCATTAGTTGAAGCAGTTTCCTTGCAAGTGAACCTGCCTTTTTGGGCTTTATTCCTTTCATCTTAATCACCTTCCTCAACGAGAGAATGGGTGTTTCATCCATAATTATATGTCTGAACAATGTTCAAATACGCAACAAAAAATTCTTAAGAAGCTGAATAATATTCAATAACTTATGAAAGACATAAAACCCAAACTGATCAGACTGTTCCGGGAAGGCTATTGTACACCTCAGATCGCGAGAATAGCCAAGACAATAAATGAACCTTCCGCTACTATTCACTACAACATAAAGAAGTTGGAAAATGAAGGAGCAATAAAAACCTACAAAGCCGTTTTTGACTACAATAAGATAGAAGAGGGGTTCTGTGCATTCATTCTTATCGCTCTATCTTCTGATTTATATGGTGACCCAGAAAAGATTGCAGGTGACTTAGCTAGACATACGGAAGTCGAGAGTGTAGACGTCATCGCCGGAGATTGGGAGTTGATCCTCAAGGTCAGGACCAAGGATCAGAATGAGTACTTCGAGTTTTTGAAGAAGGTCATTTCTATCAAAAAGGGTATTCAAAAGACTAGTTCCATAATCTCGTTGAAACAAGTTAAGACCGAGTTTATCTCAATGTAGCATCACATGGCATGTGGTTTTTCTCACTCTTGTCGAAAAATCTTCTACTGTTGCTCGAGTGCCTCAGGATTTTCTAGGAGCTGTTTCGCTCTCTGTAGGAATTGGGCGGCTGGCGCACCGTCCATTATTCTGTGGTCGAAGGATAAGCTGAGTTGCACGACCGGCTTCACTCTCACTTCTTTGTTGACAATTGCTGGTTTTTCTGTCACTCTTCCCACTCCCAATATGGCGGCTTCTGGCGGGTTGATTATCGGGATGAAGACGTCGACTCCGTACATGCCGAGGTTGGTCACGGTGAAAGTTCCGCCTGTCAACTCCTTTCTAGAGAGCTTTCCCTGCTTAGCTTTTTCAACGAGTTCCTTCACGGTGGAGGCGATTTCGGTTAGCGATTTTTTGTCTGCCTTATGTATGACAGGCACTACGAGTCCCTTCTCCGTGGCAACGGCGACTCCTACATTTACGTCTTCGAAGACCTTGATCTGATCGCCTTCTAGAGTTGAGTTCATGATTGGATGTTCTCGCAGAGCCTCGGCGACAGCCTTCACCACTATGTCTGTGTAGGAGACTTGCAGCTCTTCTCGGAGTTTGACGGCGCTGGTTGCGTCGGCTTCCATGGTTATAGTGCTGTGGGGCGCCGTTCTTGCGCTGAGTGAGACTCGCTCCGCTGTTGTTTTTCGTATGCCGCCCAAGGGAACGGTCTCTCTCACTCTGGGCTTGGTTTCTGCTTCTTCAACGAAGCGTTTAACGTCGTCCTCAACTATTCGCCCTTCAGGACCAGTGCCCTTCACCTTTGCTAGGTCTATGCCATGTTCTCTTGCGAGTCGCTTTGCGGAAGGAGAGGCGATAAAGCGCTCTTCTGTTTTCTCCACCATTTCCCTCTCAGGGACTTTAACAGCCTCTTCAATTTTTTCTACTCGAGCTTCAGCAACCATTGTTATTTCGAGAAGTTGTTCATCGGGCGCCGTGATGATGCCCACTGCTTGGTCGACTGGCACGTTGGCTCCTTCCGGCACCAGAATCTTGCGTAGCACACCCGACGCTGGTGCCTCCACGTCGTAGGTTACTTTCTCTGAGAGCACCTCCACGATTGGTTCGCCTTTCTGGACAATGTCGCCCTCTCTCTTGAACCATTGAACCACCGTTCCTTCTTTCATGGTTAGGCTTAGTCTTGGCATCAGAACTTTTGTTACCAACTGTGTGTCCTCTTTTTTTCTATGCGTTGGGTTTTAGTTTTAGGCTGTGAGTAGTTTCTTCTTTGCTATTATTTTTTCTATGTCTTTTTTGGCGCCCATTTTTTGGAATATTTCTAGTGCTTGGTTGAGGAGGTTGTGGGCTTTTTCTCGGTCACCTTCCTCGTCTCTTTCTAAGTAAACTCGAGCGTACTCATAGAGCACCGTGGCGAACCAGTAGAGGCTCCATCTTTTAGCATCTATAGTCTCGAGTTCCTGAAGACCCTTTTCGAAAAACTTCAGAGATTCTGCCCATTTTCTTTCTGCGCGGAACTGTACTGCTCTTGATACGTCAGCACCTGCAATGAGTCCTCTATCCTTAGCTTGTGCGGCAGACTCTTGCATTTTGTCAATTAAGGTCTTGGCCTTCTCCATTTCCCCAAGTTCTATGTACGTCAAAGCATCGTAAAAGGCAAAATACACATGAAGTATAGGCGGTAGTTTGGCTACAGCTTTTTCTAGAACTTGATGCGTTTTCTCAAAGCATTCTCTCGCCTTGGCGTATTCTCCTTTGTCAAAATAGAGAACTCCAAGAGCTCCGCTACCATATGCGGCTGCTTGGTAAGAATGTGCTTTTTCAGCATTCATTAAAGCTTCTTTGTAACATTGTTCGCTTTTGTCCCATTCTCCCAATACGTAATAGGCAATCCCAAGAGCTTCCATTGACCACGAAAGGTTGAACAAGTCGTTGGCTTTTCTATCCAGCGCCACTGATTCTTCAGCCAAGCGGAGAGCTTTTTCAGTGTCTCCCATGATTGCATAGGTCCATGCTAGAATGCTGCCCTGCCAAGACATTGAACCAATAATGCCTACTTTTTTTGCCAGTTCGTAAGCCTTTTCATGACATTCCACACGCCTTTCACTCTCTTCCACAGGAAGAACCACAGCGAGGTTGTTATAGGCAGGAATCGCATTCTCAGCATAATTGTTGTCTAGCGATATCTTCAACGCTTTCTCCGCGCATTCACAGGCTTTTCTAGTCTCCCCCTTCCCCATAAAAACTGCTGCCAAAAGGGAGTATGACCTAGCCATTATCCTAAATTCCTCAAGCTTCTTAGCAAGCTCCAGAGCTTTCTCACACCAAGAAAGAGCTTCAGTCATATGTCCAGTTTGAAAATACATACTAGTCATGCTCAAGTAAAGGCGTGCTAATTCAATGCTTTCAGGCTCTGTCCCCAAAATTTTTAAAGCCGCGTCGAAATGTTCCTTAGCTCTTTCAACATCACCATCTATGCTCCAGAACTGGGCAGCAATCTTGCAGTGCACATCAGCAACCTTTCGTTTTTCACCCAGTTGTTGCCACAGGGGCAACGCTTCGTTGAAGAACTTCATAGAGCCTTTATACTCGGCAACAACTTCATTGATGTCTCCAAGCCGCTCAAGGACATGCCCCTTCTCCCGAAGTTTGTCGTCCCTACCTTCAAGAAGCCTGAGGGCAGACTGGAAGTAGGAAACAGCCTCACTGTTGGCGTAAACCTTCGCAGCCTTTTCCCCAGCCTTCAAGAAATAGTCAAGTGCCTTTTCTTTCTCTCCGCTCTCAAGAAAGTGTAAGGCTAGTTCTCCAAAGTGTTCGTCAATCTTTTTAGCGTAAGCCTTCTCTAAGGCGCATCCCACAGCGTTATGAAGTCTCTTTCGCCTGAAGGGACTAACCTCCTCGTACACAACATCTCTCACGATGATGTCGGCAAAGGAACACACGTCTTCTTCACGAATAACCCTATGCTTAAACAATCCCGTTTTGAGTATTTTCTCCATTATCTCAAGTAATTTGTCCTCCTCAAGCCCTGTAACTCCGCGCAAAGTCTCAAAGGTGAAATCCTTTCCAACAAAAGAAGCCATCGTCAACACGTTTTGGCATTCATCATCTAACCGACCTATTCTCGCCTTTATGACGCCCTTAACGGTTCTGGGAAACTCAATCCTAGAAACTTCCTTAATCTTATATTTATTCTCTTCACGGTAGATGACTTCCTCTTCCTTCAAGGACTTTATCACTTCTTCAACAAAGAAGGGGTTACCCCTTGTCTTCTCATAAACCAGTTCACAGAATTCTCTTGGCATATCGTCTTGCTCCAAAATCCGTTTAATCATCTCTGAAGCGTCGTCAAAAGACATGCGTTTTAACTGGGCAGATTGGACCAAGCGTTCTCTATTCAGTTCTGTCAAAACAGGAGACAAAGGATGCCTCTCATCAACGTCAGTGTCACGATAAGCACCCAAGAGAAGCAGAGACTCTCTGTGCACACCACGAGCCAAATAGTGCAACAACAAAAGCGAAGACTGGTCAGTCCACTGCAAATCATCAAGAACAACCAACAACGGCGCCTCCTTAGAAATGTTGGTGATGAATTGCGAAACCGCCTCAAACAACCTGTCACGCTCATGCTCAGGACTTATGGGCAAAGACTTAGGAATCGTGCCAAGCTTCTGCCTAATCTCCGGAACCAGCTTACAAACCTCGCTGGGGTAATAGCCAATCACCTTGTACAATTGCTCAGGAGTGCAAGCCTGCAGATAATCTTTAATCACTTCAGACCAAAGAACATAGGGAGGCACGCCGTCCATCCTGAACAAGGCTGGGCATCGCCCATACAAAACCTGCATTCCGCGCAAGCGTGCATACGCCCCCAACTCTCTAGTCAACCTTGTTTTACCGATTCCAGCCTCTCCATACAGAAAAACAAGACCGCCCTCGCCGCGAACCCCTCTGTCTACAGCCTCCCTCAGAAGCCCCATCTCTTCAACTCTATTGATGAGTTGAATCTCTCTTGCAGCAGAAGGGCGCGGAGCTGGAACAACTACACTTGGCTTATGAGAAGGCACAAGGACTTCTCTCAAGAAACCCTCGGCAATCTGCCTTAGCTCTCTAAGCAGGTCTGTTGCGGTTTGATATCTCTTTCCAGGTTCCTTCTCTAAAAGCTTCATGATACAGTCAGCCAAAGCCTGCGGAACCCTCGGATTCAGCCTACTCGGCGAAACAGGATAGTCATGGATGTGACTAAAGATAACCTTCACAGGGTCTTCCCCAAGAAAAGGCGGTCTGCCCGTTACCATCTCATAAAGCACCGCACCAAAGGAGTATAGGTCTGATCTGGCGTCGGCACTCTTTCCCAGCGCTATCTCAGGAGCCACATAAGCAACCGTCCCAACTATCACTCCCTCCTGCGTGATGCTAGGTTCACCCAACATCTTAGCCAAACCAAAATCATTCATTTTCGCTGTGCCCTCTTCAGTAATCAAAATATTTTCCGGTTTGATGTCCCGATGCAGAACGCCTTGAGAATGAGCGTACTGAAGAGCACCGCAGACGTCTATGCTGGTTCTCAAGACTGTTTGTATGTCGCACTTGCCTTCTGGGTATGTTGCCATAAGACCCCGCAGACTCATTCCATCAACAAGTTCAACCACAAAAAACCGTTTTTCGTCATCCTTGCCGATGTCGTAGATGGAAACAATGTTTGGGTGATTGAGTTTCGCTACCGCTTGTGCTTCACGTATAAAACGTGGATAGGCCTCCTCACTCAAAACATCACTCTTCAGCACCTTAATCGCGACAACACGGTTCAGAACAGTATCTCTAGCCTTGTATACGATGCCCTTGCCGCCCTCACCCAGTTTCTTTAAAATGGCATATCTACCATTCTGCAAACGCTCAAGAGACGACAATAATATCCACCAAAGTTAACTCTAATAAAATCCTATTTCTCTCCAGTTTTAAAAGATTATCTCAATCAAAAACGCTCGCAAAATAAGGGTTGTTGCGAAGTATTTTTGCTCGGATTAGTAGACGATTTCTTTCACTGCTTTAATTATGCTCTTCTCGTTTGGAATAACGAATTGTTCTAAGGGCGGACTGAAGGGTACAGGCGTGTCTGGCTCAGCCACCCTCCTGATTGGAGCGTCCAAGTAATCAAGCGCCTCCTCCGCCACAACAGCCGCGATTTCGGCGCTGACGCCTCCAGTCTTGCAGTCTTCGGTCACAATCACGATTCGCCCGGTCTTCTTCACGGAGTTTACTAAAGACTTCTTGTCTAAGGGGACAAGCGTTCTCGGGTCAATCACTTCGGCGCTTACTCCCTGCTTGCTGAGTTGTTCGGCTGCCGCCAACGTCTTGTGAACCATGTACAGTGTTGCAAAAATCGTGACGTCTTCGCCCTCTCTCTTCACGTCTGCCACTCCGAAAGGGATAGTGTACTCCTCTTCTGGTATTGCTCCCTTAACGGGGTAGAGAAGCTTGTGCTCAACAAAGAACACGGGGTTGCTGCCCCTTATGGCTGTCTTCAGCAATCCTTTCGCGTCGTGTGGGGTTGAGGGCACAGCAACGTACAAGCCGGGCGTGTGCACGAACCAAGCCTCGAGGCTCTGTGAGTGGTGTGCCGCGATGTTGACACCGGCGCCGAAGGGCGTTCGAACAACCAGTGGCACGCTGGCTTGACCGCCGAACATGTATCGAAGTTTGGCGGCTTGATTGGCGATCTGGTCCATGGCTAGGGCTGAGAGGTCGCCGAACATGATTTCTGCAACGGGTCGCATGCCTATTATGGCGGCGCCTACGCCGACGCCGATTATGGCTGATTCTGAGATTGGTGTGTCTCTGACTCTCTCGTCTCCGAACTCCTCAGCCAAGCCTTTGGTGACTCCGAAGGCTCCGCCCCAGTACCGCCCGATGTCCTCGCCTAAGAGAAAGACGCTCTTGTCTCGAAGCATCTCTTCGCGCAGTGCTTCACGGAGAGCTTCCCTGTAAGTTATCTCCCTCATTTTCATCGTTCCCAACTTCTTTTAGGCGTAAACGTCTTCTAACGCCTCTTCTGGCTCTGGATACGGGCTCTTCATCGCGAACTTGACAGCATCTTCAACAGCGGTAATGGCTTCCTGCCTAATCCTTTCATCTTCATCCACTGTTAAGACTTCGGTTTCGTAGAGTTTCTTCTTGAAGCGTGTAATCGGGTCCTTCTGCAGCCATTCCTCGACCTCGTCTTTGGGGCGGTAGGTGGCTGGGTCAAATCGTGAGTGCCCCTTATGCCGATATGTCTTGCACTCGATCAGGGTTGGTCCCTCTCCAAGCCTCGCTCGCACAACAGCCTCGTGCGCTTTCTCGTACACCGCTAGAACGTCGTTGCCGTCAACGATAACACCGGGAATGTCATAGGCTGCTGCTCTATCGGCGACATTCGCCGTTTTCATAACCATTGTTTGTCGAGTGCCCATGGCGTAGAGATTGTTTTCACACACAAAAACAACTGGGAGATTCCACACAGCCGCAATGTTGATGCCTTCGTGGAAGGTTCCCTGATTGGAAGCGCCCTCTCCAAAGAAACAAGCCACGACTTGATCTGTGCCTCTCAGCTTTATTGACAAACCGGCGCCCGCTGCTATCGGGATGCCCGCGCCCACAACAGCTGTAGCGCCTAGCATTCCTCTGCTGAAGTCTGCGATGTGCATGGAGCCTCCCTTGCCTCTGCAGTAGCCATTCTTCTTACCCAGAATCTCAGCCATGACTCTGCCTAATTCGGCGCCTTTAGCTATGCAGTGACCGTGCCCTCGGTGAGTGCTCGTTATATAGTCGTCGTTGCGGAGGTTGGCGCAGACGCCCACGGCTACAGCCTCTTGGCCAGCGTACAGGTGGATTGTCCCCGGCACGAGATTTTGACCATAGAGCTCGAAGACCTTCTCTTCGAAGTACCGTATCTGTAGCATGCGCCTGTACATTTCAAGTAGCCTATCCCTTTCCAAGTTCAAACTCTCACCCTGCCAGAAAGTTTTTCTAAAGTCAAACTATGCTTACTATTATTCTTGGGTTTATAAGCGGTTGCACCTCTCTGGTTTTAGCCTGTTTCTTTTTTCTAGCAGAAGTTTCATTAGAGTAGCGGTTTACACTTAGTTTTAGGAAGCTTTGAACCTTGATGGTTGGCATTGTCGGAAAGCCGAACACTGGCAAGTCTACTTTCTTCAGCGCCGCGACTCTGGCGCCCGCCGAGATTGCGAGTTATCCGTTCACAACTATAAAACCCAATCGCGGAGTTGGATACATACGTGCTCCGTGTGTCTGTAAAGAGTTCAACGTTAAAGACAACCCTGTCAACTCGCTCTGCATGGACGGTGTAAGATTGATACCCGTTGAACTAATTGATTGCGCTGGACTCGTTCCTGGCGCCTGGCAAGGGCGTGGCTTGGGAAACCAGTTTCTGGATGAGATTCGGAAGGCAGACGCCCTTATTCACATTGTGGACGCGGCGGGTGCAACAGACGTGGAAGGCAGAATGGTGAAGCCGGGCACTCGAGACCCCCTCGAGGACGCACGGTTTTTGGAAGTTGAAATCACGATGTGGCTGGCTCAGATACTGAAGCGCGACTGGGCTAAACTGGCTCGAACAGCCGAGTCCGGCACCATTGACTTGTTCAGTCTGTTGGAAGAACGCCTGAGCGGGTTAGCCATAAGAAGAGCGCACATTTTTGAGGCTGTGCGGAAGACGGAGTTGAACGCAGAGAAGCCAACGGCTTGGAGCGAAGACGACCTCCTTAAGTTCTTAAGCACGCTGCGAAGGGTTGCCAAGCCCATGCTAATCGCGGGCAACAAGATCGACCTTGAACCCGCCGAAGACAACGTGGAGAGGCTGAAGACGCTCAACTACACGGTGATTCCCTGCTGTGCCGAGGCCGAGTTGGCTTTGAGGAGGGCTGCTGAGAAGGGGTGGATTGACTACAAGCCCGGTGACTGTAACTTCAGCGTATTGAAGCCTGAAGTGTTGACGGAGACTCAGGAGAGGGCTCTACTGACGATTAAAGAGAAAATTCTGCAGAAGTTTGGCACAACGGGTGTGCAGGATGCCATCAACGCAGCCTACTTTCAGCTCCTGAGCATGATTGTCGTCTATCCAGTTGAGGATGTTGAGAAGCTGTCTGACCACAAGGGGAACGTGCTACCTGACGCCTACGTTGTCCCGTACGGCACGACAGCCCGCCAACTAGCCTACATCGTTCACACGGAACTGGGCGAAGGCTTCATCTACGCGATAGAAGCCAGAGAGAAAAAGAGAATCGGAGAGAACCACGTGCTGAAAGACAGAGACGTCATCTCAATAATAAGCGCCAAAAAAAGAGCTTAACGAACACCCATTCATGTTTTCTTTCGCATCTTTTAACGACCGCTCTTTTGGTGTCCGAATAAGGTAAAACGGCTCTCTACATGAATGTTGGTGGACTTACAACAGAGAAGTAGACTGCTTTTTCTTTTCCAGGGTTTCTTGCCGTATGGGGCAACATTGAGGAGTACCAGAGGACATCTCCTTCCTTAAGCAAGTACTTCCTCCCATCAATTTTGCCTTCCATTTCCCCCTTCAAAATAATGTGAACTTCTTCACCAACGTGTTTATACGGTGGTCCTATGGAGGCACCAGGCTCAAATGTGCAAAGTAATGCTTCTAGTTCGTCTGTCCTTACGAGCAAGTCAAATTGAATCCCTTCAAGGGCTACTGTTTTCAGTTTCTCCCCCTTTCTAACAACAATAACTTTTTCCATTTTTTCTTTCATCTACCTCTTGGTTCCGTCTTCTTTAACATGTGTTCGATTATGGGTTTCGGTACTCTTCCAATGGGCTTTCCGATTTCGATTTCATCAATCCTTTCCTGTGCTTCCACCGAGTCGTTCCAAGCGTTTTCAGCTATTTCCCACATCATTTGCACCATTTCACTGTTGTTTGAATAAACTGCTACTTCTGGCATCTCCGTCACAGGAATCCATGAGAACCCCATCTCCTCGTCTCCAAGTACAGCTCTCACAGGTACTTGATCAACATGTCTAACTTCAAAATGCCTGGCGAGTTCCTTCGCAACTTCTATATTGCCTCTGTCAATGGTTGTCAAGAAGCGAAGTCTAACGCCTCGGTTCTTCGTTGCGATGTTGATCGACATGAAGTCGCGTTTAATAAGTTGGAGGCCAGTGCCGTCTACGATCGTAAGCAGGTTAGATTTAGTTCTAGAAAGAACAGCAAAAATGTGGTCATAAAGATTCCTTCTTCCCTCAATGACCTCTGTTCGTTCAATGGGCTTACCAGTTTCTAACTCCCTTATCCTTTCTTTTCCATCAACTCCTAGGTTCCATAATTCTTCCGCAAGAGTCATCATATGATCCACGTGCCCCCTGTCATTCGTGTACATCATTTCCCTAAAGTGCTCTTTATATTCTGGGTCGTTTGAAACATCTGGAGGCGGGGATCTAAGGAAGACAAGATGTTCTCTATCAGCAATTCCGATCAACGCGCTGATCTTGTCTATGTGTTTCAACTTGCAGTAATTCGACAACTCCTTTGCTTCGTTTACATTCTCTGTAGTTATAGGAACAAGCAGTCGAAATTCTATGCCTCTATCCTGCAGCTCCTTAATTGGATAATTCCTGAGAAACGCTGTAATTCTTCTTGGAATCGTAGTAACAAAGATCTCCTTTTTGGCTGAACGGAACAATTCCACGGTTTTCTCGTAAGCTTCTTTGGGATCCTTAAATACCAATGTTTTTTCAACGGGTTTGCCTGTTTGCAAGTAAGCAATTCTAGAATTAATATCCACTGAGTCTTGCCAAACTTTGTCGAAGAATGCCTTCATTACGTCTACATAGGCGGGGCTGTTCGTCCACAGGTCGACGTGCTTCTCTAGGGTAGGCATGAGAAACGTGCCAACCATCACTTGAGCATCATCGACAATGATTGTGTGGGATGTTAGATTCTCTACATGTCTCAGTTCAACGCCGCTTTTCAATAACTCGGCGTCCTTTAACATCTGGGCCGTGAGACCGTCGAGTTCATCGATTTCCAATAGAATCCTAGCCTTCACACCCTTCTTAACGGCTTTTATAAACAAGTCGGCGTAGGCATATCCAAGCTGAACACCATATCTAGGCGTTGCTATGGCGATGCTCTTTCTCGCCTTCCCGATCATCGTCGCTATCTTACGAACCGCTTGTTTCTTGTCCAGAATCAAAACGAAATGTGGGTCTTCCTCTCTCTCCACTCTCGTCTCGACTCTCAGAGCCCTCAACTGCTTGAGTAGTTGTCCTCGTTTGTTGTTGAGTTCAGCTATTTTTCTGTTGGCGTTCTCCTGCTGAAGTCTGTAAAGGATGGAAAGCGCCTCTTTTAGTTGAACGGGTCTGTATCTTATCGGCTTGCCTAAGATTTTCTCCGTCAGACCCAGCGTCTCAAGCTTGGGCATCATCCTATATACCTCTTCTCGCCGAACCTTGGACGCCT
>Ga0315306_10000493_pt1 | contig 19030 bp, 16 predicted proteins | sample TDP1_MG_FD_203803 | JGI IMG/M metagenome (GOLD analysis project Ga0315306, IMG submission 203803) | Freshwater sediment microbial communities from Lake Towuti, South Sulawesi, Indonesia - TDP1 | ecosystem: Environmental > Aquatic > Freshwater > Lake > Sediment | place: Indonesia: South Sulawesi... | reverse complement strand
AGTACTACGAGGTCACAAACTATCTAGAAGACATGCGTTTCAGCATAAAGAAGGATACACAGTCAATGCCATAGGAATCGCATAATTCAGATGGTCATGCAACGTTTTTTCGGCCTTTGCCACTGCATTGATCATGCGATCGTCTAATCCGTATACCATATCGATCGTGGCACATCCTACTGCTTTCCGCAGAAGAAGGGTTCTGAGGTTAGCGTGAACCCTGTTTCGCTCAGCTCGATCATGAGTTCGCGACCAGCCCTTTTGGTTCTGATAAGTCCATAGGCTTCGAGCCTGTTGAGGTGGTAGCTGAGTTTTCCCAGTTCCTCTCTGGACCAGCCCAGCTGTTTCGCAAGCTCATTCATCGTTTGGGTTCTTCCGCCCATTTCTCTCAGTTTTTCGAGAATCTGGATGGCTGAGTTGGAAAGGGTCTGTAGAGGTTTGAATCCGATGAGCAGGGGCAAGGTGATCGTTTCCTTTGCGCCCGAAGCTTCATAAACCTCTCTTTCAGGTATCGTGTAGCATGTCTCGACCCCGTACAGGAAGGCTGCGGAGATGGCTGCAGCTGACATGATCTTCGTTCCCGACGAAACGTTCAGGATGATGACCGAGCCTCTAGCTTGCTCTTGCTTGATTAGGGAGGTTATTGTTTTGAAGTCCTCTGCGAAATTGTGAGCAGGTATGGGGTGTATCTCTGTCTCGACCTTCATGACGTCGCTAATAGCTTGCTGTATCCTCCTTGCGTAGTCTAACGAGGTTCTTCCTGGTCCCCTAATAGTTATTTCCCTCTCCTCTTGAGGAGTCGGAAGTAGGACGAGTTTGTCAAGACGATACTTTCGGATTCCTGCAAGAACCCGGTCATAGTCCCAGCCCACGAGGACAATCTGGGTTGTCTTGCCACCTGACATCATTGTACCACATCTGGCTATGTAAGAGAGTTCCGTTATTTAAAAATTGCATAGAAAACTTTAAATGCAATTTGAACAATATAACTCCATATTGAAGTGTTGTTTGTAGAGGCAACCAGCATGCCCGGCATAGTCATAGTTGGAACACAATGGGGAGACGAAGGGAAAGGTAAGATCGTTGACTTCCTCGCAGAAAAGGCGGATTGTGTTGTAAGATACGGCGGGGGGGCAAACGCAGGTCACACAGTCGTGGTAGACGGAAAGAAGTATGCGTTCCACATAGTCCCATCAGGCGTTGTCTTTGGCCGAAGATCATACATAGGCAACGGAGTCGTCTTGGACCCGGAAGTCTTGCTTGAAGAGATCGAGAACCTGAAGAAGGAAGGCGTAAAGCCCAAGCTCTATATCAGTGACAGGGCTCACGTCGTCTTCGACTTTCATAAAATCATCGACGACTTGGAGGAGTCTTTCAAAGGGGAACTTGGAGCCGGCACGACAAAGAGAGGTATTGGCCCAGCGTACTCCGACAAGGTCGCTAGGTTCGGGATAAGAGTAGCAGACCTCTTGGACGAGAACATCTTGAAGAAGAAGCTTGGTATACTGGTTGAGTTGAAGCAAAGGCTCATCAGTCAAGTTTACGGAGGAAACGAAACCCTTGGCAAGGACGACATCTTGAGAAAGTATCGCCAACTTGGGAAACGCATGGCGAAGTTCGTCTGCGATGTGTCGTTTGAGATTAACTCAGCCTTGGATAAGGGTCAGACGGTGGTGTTCGAGGGAGCGCAAGGGACGCTATTGGACATTGACCACGGTGTCTATCCTTATGGAACATCTTCAAATCCAACAGCTGGAGGTGCGTGCACAGGAGTTGGAGTTGGACCAACAAAGATTACTAGGGTTGTGGGCGTCACAAAAGCTTACACGTCCAGAGTTGGAGCCGGACCTGTCCCGACAGAGCTTAGGGATGAGGTTGGCGACAGGATCAGGGAAAAGGGAGGAGAATACGGAACAACCACGGGTAGACCTCGAAGGTGTGGATGGTTCGACATGGTTCCGGTAAGGTACGCCGTCAGGGTAAATGGCATCTCGGAACTAGCTTTGACAAAGCTGGATGTTCTCAGTGGGATTGACCCACTAAAGCTGTGTACACACTATAGGTTCAATGATGAGGCAATCACTGAGTTACCAGCAAGTCTCAAAGTCTTTGAGAACTGCGAACCTGTCTACGAAGAGATTGAAGGTTGGCCGGAGCCGACAGACTGGCATGTCGTAGCCAAGAAAGGTTATGATGCCATGCCGGTACATGCAAAGGCCTATGTCCAACGGATAGAAGACTTGGCTGGAGTACCTGTCAAAATTCTTTCAGTGGGTCCGGAAAGAAGGGACACAATAGTGTTTGAAGACTAGATGGACAAAGAATCTTTTGGCTGTTTCTGGGTCAGTTTCCTGATCATTTCTTCTGTTCTTCTTATGCCTGAAGTAGTTATCTGGTATTCTCCTTCTGTGGTTCTCTCAGCTAATCCTTCAGCGATCAGCCTAGGCACTTCGTTCGATATGGTTTTCGGCTTCTTCTTGGTGATTCTGGCGAGCTCATTTGAAGATAGGGTTGCCTTTGGCAGTTTCCTTAACCAGTTTCCAACGTGTGAACCAAGGAGAGCCAGACAGATCGCGTCTCTAGTTGGAAGTTCAAGCTTGAGGGCGATCATTGATCCTTCTGAAGTGATCTGCACGATTCCTACAAGTTCCTGTGTGATTCTTGCCAAGTCAGGTGTATAGACGATTCTTTGGACGATCTCGAGGTTGGGGTAAACCTGCGTAAGAAAGCGGATAGCTGCTTCAGTGACTTGGTCCACATCGCCCTCAAGGTCCGCTTTGGCTTCACCGAACTCTATGCGAACCCGAAGCTTGCTTCGCTCACCCACCTATGCTTCACCTTTGGGCCTTATTTTGGGCAAAATCTCTTCCAAGAAGGCTTTCGCGCCTAGGGTCGTTATTCGGTATTCGCCACGCCCGACACGTTCAACCCAACCTAGGTTTGTCAATTCGCTCAGCCTTGCTCCGACAGTTCCCGCCTTTCCGCCAGTTAGAGAAAGAAGCTCATTCGTCATCAGTGAATCCTTCGGTAGTCTTCCAGTCACACATCCAGCATAGGCCTTGATGAGATGAAGTACTATTATGTCTCTTTCTCCTCCCAGCTTCTCCTTTGGAACCGTAACGACAGGACCTTCAGGTGTGAAGGCTATGAGCCCTTTTACACTTCTTAATACGTTCTCTATGTCCACGGTTAGAGTTAACCCAGAGATCAGCTCGTAGCCAGGATAAACCTTACCCATGAATTGCAGGAATGACCTGATGACTTCGTCTGGGCTTCCCGATAATTCTACATCCATATCCTTGTATCTCACGTGAACTTCAATCCTGGATGCTTCACTAGTCACGGAACTGCCTCCATCGTCCCATCATACACTCAACGTTTACCAGTCACAGATTTCTCTAGTCGCTAGGACCACTCGGCCCCAACAGTTCTGCTCCGAACAACTCTCAGGGTTCGGAACAACCGTCATTCCTCACATATCTTTCGCACAATGTAAAAAGATTTGCCCTTCTGACGCAATCTTAGACAAGCCGAAAGACTCGGAGATTATCGGAGCTTTAGGCTTTTATATGTTCGGGGAGAGAATGTTGTTGCGGAGCTGGAAGAAGGTTGGTTGAGGCAAAGGCTTTCCCCCGACGCTTGAGCTTCCCCAAGCTTTGCGACATCTTGGTCGCCTACCTGAATGCTGGAGCAGACAAGGGATTTGTCGGTGTTAGCGATGTCGTAGAGAAGTCTAACGTCACTCTTCACAATATTAGCCGTAACAATAACTTCCTGAAGAGCTGGGGCTTCATCGTAGAAAGCGAAGCCGAGCCTGGAAAGTACAAGCTGACACAGAAAGCTGCGGAGTTCGCGTACGCCTATAGGATTGATCCAAACGGTGAGCGTACGCGGGAAATGCTGGAGAGTGTCCTCTCAAATGACGAGGTGCTTTTGCGGTTCGTTGAACGGGTCAGAAACGAGAGCCTTGGTAGAGAAGCCCTTCTTGTTGAGCTTCCGAGAGTCACTGGAGACTTAAGAGCGGACAAGGTTGGTCTCATGGCGTTCTTGGACATGCTTGGCTACGCCTTCCAGCTTGAGGGTATGACTGAGCCAGCAATACTAGCGAGACCAACTAGGGGAGCTCGAAAGGTCACCAAACCTTTGGCAAGAGCACTTGAGGCCTTGCCTAAGCCATCGGCAGCAACAACAGGGGCAAGAATCTCCATAAACTTGGCCATTAGCCCAGAGATTACGCCCGAGCGGCTGAAGGAATACATAAAGGCTGTGCTAGACGCTTACAACGAGTATGACCAGAAGAAGCAAGCACGAGACTGAATGACGGATAGGATAAGGAGTTGCATGAAGTGTTGGTGATTGACGGTCATCTGGATCTGGCGATGAACGCTCTCGACCTGAACCGCGATCTGACTCGGAGTGTCTTCGTGATCCGCAAGCAAGAAGTTGGGATGCCAGAGAAGGGTAGAGCCAATGGCACAGTGGCCTTTCCCGAGATGCGGAAGGGCGAGGTGGGCGTATGCTTGGCGACCTTGATTGCCAGGGTCAGGATGGGAGACATCCGGAATCCTTACCGTAGCCCTGAAATGTCGTACGCCAGCGCCCAAGGACAACTGACCTACTACCGCGTTCTAGAGGAGCAGGGTCACGTTCGCATCGTCCGTGACTGGGAGACCCTTGAGGCTCATGTTCAGGAATGGCAGGAGCCAACGCATGAGCGTGCACGCTTGGGTTTCATTCTTTCGATGGAAGGCGCTGATGCAGTGATGTATCGTCGTCAGCTGCATCGATGGTGGGATGATGGACTGCGAGTGCTAAGCCTGTCCCATTATGGGTCAAACGTCTACGCCCATGGGACCGGGACACGCGGGGGCCTCACGCGCAGGGGGCGGGAGCTCCTTGAGGAAATGCATTCCTTGGGCGTGATCCTTGATGTGTCGCACTTGTCTGATGAGAGTTTCTGGGAAGCATTAGATTGCTTCGACGGACGTGTTCTTGCCAGCCACAACAACTGTCGGGCACTTGTTCCAGGGGACAGGCAGTTCTCGGACGAGCAAGTCCAAGCTCTTATAGAAAGGAAGGCCGTTATAGGGGTAGCTTTGGATGCTTGGATGCTTTATCCTGGCTGGGTCAAGGGAAAAACCTCCAACACGGTTGTCAGCCTCGAAGCGGTCGCTGACCAGATTGGCCACATCTGGAAACTGGCTGGAGACAGTCTGAACATCGCCGTGGGAAGCGACTTGGACGGCGGATTTGGGAGAGAACAGAGCCCGTATGATCTAGACTCGATAGCCAGCCTGCAGAAGATTCCACATCTATTGAGGAAGCGGGGGTTCGGCGAAGAACATATCGAGAATATCATGTTTAGGAACTGGCTGAGACTCTTTCGCGAGGCGTGGACCTGAGAAGCTCAGACGATATGGGAAAAGGAAGCAACTTAAGTCCACTACAGCGCAACGGGACAGCTTTAAGGGCATAGAGAACGACATTCGGTCTTGAGGAGGTCTCTTGCGAATGGATGCTCTGGAAGCGATTAAGAAGAGAAGAAGCGTCAGGAGTTACAGCGGAGAGCCGATACCGCGCGAAGACTTGGAGAAGATTGTTGACGCTGGGAGGCTTGCCGCCTCAGGGCACAATCGGCAGCCTTGGGATTTTATTGTCGTAACAGACCGTGCAATGATGGATAAGCTGAAGGTTGCGGCCCAATGGATGGAGAAGGCAGCGGCCATCATCGCAGTCGTGATAGACCCTTCTTCCCGATTTTGGCTAGAGGACGGATCCGCAGCGGTGGAGAACATGCTGATAGCTTCCACAGCTCTTGGTTATGGTTCATGCTGGTTAGAGGGATACACGCTGCCCCATGAAGAAGAGTTCAAAGCTCTTCTAGGGGTTGCCCAAGAGAAAAGACTGCTGACTCTAGTACCAGTTGGTGTGCCTGTTGAGTGGCCCACGAAGGAAAAGAAGCCTCTGGCCCAAGTCATCCACTGGGAAAGATGGTAGTTCGTTTCCCGTCCATGATTCAGTTACTCCAGCAGTTTTCCCTTGATGATCTTTGTGACAAGATCAGCGTTCACTTTCCCTCTATAGTCTTTCATCACGAGACTAATCAGGAACCCAAATGCTTTTGGACCCTTTTCCTTTATGACTACGGCGTTCTTCTTTATGAGATCGTCTATTATTCTCTCGAGCTGCTCTCTTGAGATCGTGGCCAGTCCCAAGAATTCCACCGCATCTAGCGGTCTTGCTCCCTCATGCTTTGAGAGCCATGTTAAGATCTCAGGGATCGCTTCCTTTGAGGTTTTTTCGGAACCAATAAGCCTGAAAAGCTCAGCTATCTTCTCATCTGTGATCCTCTCGATGTCAACGCCGTCTCGCTTGAGCGCTTTGATTGTCTCAGTAAGCGTAGCTGCCACAACGGTTGGCGACACATCTGCCTCGTTGACTATCACCTCGAATAGATCCCCATAGGGCGAATCCATAACTTGGCGGGCAAGCTTCTCGTTCAGACCGTATTCCCTGATCAGCCACTCAGTCTTCTGTTCAGGGGGCATGGGGAGACGAGAAGACAGCTGCCTAACATGTGCGGCGGTGACTGCTATTGGCGGCACATCTGTCTCAGGGTACATGCGGGCTGCGCCGGGTCTAGGCCTCATGTAATGCGTCGTTCCGTCAGGGTTAGGCGCACGGGTTTCCTCCGGAACCCCTTTGAGAGCCTCCTTGGCTCTTTCAATGACGGCTCGAAGTGCATCCTTGGCGTTCGCTTCAGTATCCGCAACAAGAACAGCCGCATCTTCCGGCCCAGCTTTCAAAAGGTCCTTCAGCCTCTTAATCTCATCTTCTGTGACACCGTAGGTCGGAAGCTCTTCTGTGTGCAGAATGCCTCCGACTCTGCCCCAGAACCGCGCCCTGTCCGCCATTTCGGTCCCAAGCCTCAAGCCACGTATTAGTTCGATCCCAAGGAGACCTGCGAACTTTGGCAGTTTCACGGCTAGAACGCATTTGTCTTGGTTCACGGCTTTCTGTATGATGCCGCAGTTTGTCTTCGCGAAGACTTGCGTAGCATCGACAAACTCTTCGCATAGGTCTTCGCCTTTCAGCCCACGTGTCTTGAGTTCGTCTCTTACCTTGAGGAGCTTGAGTTGGCGTTGAACTTCGTACTCGACGATTTTCCCGACGAGTTCCAGCTCTTGCACGCCCTTGATTTCGATCAGTGCGCCGTCTCTTGTGGAAATGTTCAGGTCTTGCCGGATCGTGCCTAAGCCGCGCCTTACTCTTCCTGTAGCCCTCATGACCCGTCCGATGGCTAGGGCAACCTTCTCCGCTTCTTGAGGCGTATGAATGACTGGTGCAGTGGCAACCTCGACAAGGGGCACGCAGAGCCTGTCGACCCTATAGAAAACTGTGAAGCCCTTGGTCCCAGTCTTGCGGGCAGCATCTTCTTCAAGGCTTACGTGTTCAATTGGGATCTTCTTGCTGTCGACCTTGACTTCTCCGTTCAACGCTACGACGCATGTCCGTTGGAAGCCAGTTGTATTCGACCCGTCGATGACGATCTTGCGCATGACATGCACTTCTTCTATAGGCTTCGAACCCATCATCAGTGCCACGGTGAGGGCGATCTCAAGGGCTTCAGGGTTCAACTCATGCGGCGGCTCCTCATCCATCTCGACCAAGCATGAGGTTTCCTTATCGGCTTCGTAAAGAATCCTTACGCCTTTCTGAAATTCGAAGAACGCGGCGGGATCGACCTGCCCAAGCTCACTCTGGGTTGGCCTTAGCCTTCTCAGAAAGGTCATCTCGGGCTCTTCCTTGAACAGTTCGGGTTTGCACGCGCAGAATAGCTTCTCCCCGGTGGCGAGCTGCTGATGGCATTCGAGCCCAACTTTGAGACCTATCGCCTCATAGTCGGCTTTCATCTACGCTGATTCCTCTCCCTTCCGTTGCGACTGTTTCCGGCGTTTGTACGGGCTCAACTGTTCTAGGTGAGATCTCGCCAGCAACGTTCGTCTCTAGGAGGCTTACGGCTTCGTCCTTGTCCTTGGTCTGTCCCAGCGCCCACATGAGCTTCACGAGAGCTGTCTCAGCCAACATATCCTGCAGGGGGACCACGCCCATGGCGATCAGGTCTCTTCCATTGGCGTATACGTTCATGTTCACCCGCCCCCAAATGCACTGGGAAGTCATGGCCACAATCAAACCCTTGTCTATCGCATTCTTTACAGCTGGCAAGCACTCTCGACGCACATGACCTAGGCCCGTTCCCTCAAGGATGAGACCCTTGTAGCCAGCTTCCACAAGCGACTTGATGATCTCTGGACTCATGCCAGGATAGAACTTGATAAGCGCGACCTTTTCCTCGAAATCGTGCTTCAAAACCAGCTTTCTTCTAAGGTCTCTGGGGTGAAACTTACTGGCTAGCATGATTACTTCGCCGTTGAGCACTTTCGCAACTGGACTGGCATTCACAGTCTTGAAGGCGTCTCTTCGGCTTGTATGGCACTTTCTGACCTTGGTGCCCTTGTGCAGGACTATGGCTTCATCTGAAATAGTCTCGTGCATGGCGACAACGACCTCGGCGAACGGCGCACTAGCTGCAGCCTTGACGGCTCCAACAAGGTTCGACGCAGCATCTGAGCTGGGTCTGTCTTCAGACCTTTGGGCTCCCACGAAAACGACTGGTATGGGCAGATTCTGCAAAGCGAAGCTTAGTGCGGCTGCCGTGTACCCCATTGTGTCTGTGCCATGGGTTACGACGATCCCTTCTGCTCCGCCGGCGACATATCTGCCGATGGCTCCAGCCAACTCTGACCAATGCCTAGGCGTCAGGTCTTCGCTGAAGAGGCTGAAGAGGATCACGGTGTCTATCAAGGCTATGTCAGAGAGCTCAGGGACAATGCTATACAAGTCGCTCGCTGAGATTGCGGGTCGAACAGCTCCAGTCCTGTAGTCAACTCTGCTGGCGATGGTTCCTCCGGTGCTGACTATTATCACCTCTGGCAAGCCGGGCTTCTGAGAGGGTGATGGAGGAGGAACGAAAGCTGGCTTCGTCTTGGCGCCTATCCTCTCGATTCTTGTCGTCGGCGTGATCTCGATGCCGATATTGTACCCCGACTTAATCTTGATCACGATGTGTTTGTCGTCTCCGTACTCGGATCGGGGAATAAGGATGCCCTCATACGTCAAACGATCCTTCGCAACTCGTATGAGGTCACCGATCTCAGTCCCAGACTCCATTAGCGACGTTAAGGCCTGACCTTTATACCCCTGAAGTCTAACACTCAATCTTCCATTCACCCACTATCGGATGAGGCATCCTACTTCAGAGTATTTACGGGGAGTCCTCTTATATGGATAAACTTTGCTGAGGCTTGCACAGCATTCAGGAAAGCTTTACCTAACAAGAAAAGAGTGACTAAGCGTTGGAGAAGAATGCGAGCGCCTGCGACTTCGGAGAAGCAGACTATAGTATCCTGTAGACTCTGTCTGTTTCTCTCACTCTTTGGTCTACTTTCAGACCTATGCTCTTGCCCTTCCCAGCTGTTGGCACGTTTTCGTGTTCTATCTGCATGGACGCTACTGCCTGTTCAAGATTTGTCGTTGGGCCTCGGATCAGGATTCTGTCTCCGACGGAGAGCGTGTCAGAGAGTTCGACGATGGCCACGCCTATCTTCGTGAAATAATGGGTAACGGTGCCTACTTCCTTCAGACTTCTCTCAGACATGCACATCACACCATACTTGCTCAACATTAGTAGGACTTTGCTTAAATGGTTTATCTATGTAAGAGACAAGGCTTGTGCTCCTTTTGAGGAACTGGGCAAGAAGATGACGAGTCTAGGAAGACAAAAGATAGTACATGGTATCTTGGAAGTTGGCAAGGCCCTGAAGTCTCTGGGACTGTTGGACGAACCTTGCTCCCAGAGTCAGCAAGGCTTTTGGCTCTTAGTATTCTCTTGTTCGGCGTCTTTCTGAGTAGATCCTTCTGATCAGGGAAGCAAGCATGGTGGCGTCAATTTCTGATCCTTCCCTTTTCTTGGCCATTCAGGATGCCTTCCCGTTCTGTCCCTCGTTACTGAGCTCTTCAGAAAAGGTATTTAAGTTTGCCCTAACGGAAATGGAACACATTCCCCGAGAGTGGCAAAAAAGCTCTGCTAGTTTCCCAAGTTCAGAAATTAAGTTATAGGTTTCCAATCTGTAAATCTCTAGTCATTCTTCCATCTCAGCGCGCACGGGGCAAGTACCAAATGGAAAGGATCACGCAACGAAACGGACACGGCAACGAAGGCGTACAGAATGTGTGAGGAAATGGTCCAACATTCTGAAAGACAACCAAAAGGCTTAATATTTTTCTTACCTAAACGGTTTATCCCGGGCGGGGGTGTCCGAGTGGTCAAAGGAGGCAGGCTTAGGACCTGCTGGCGTAGGCCTGCGCGGGTTCGAACCCCGTCCCCCGCACCAAGCTTCCAAGTTGACGCTTAGATCCTCAATTTCAAGGAACTAAGGCATCGTCTAAAGGGTAAGGAGTGTGAACAATACCCTGAACACAAGCTGCCATACTAAGGTAGAGGTTCGAGATGGAAAAACTATCTTTGAACAGCATACGACCTGACAGAATGCAGGAATACTGGCTATCTGCGGCATTGGTGGGCCTATCGTCTAAGCCATTGTATTGACTGTTTTGGGTTTCCTTTAGCCCAGCTATTGTACGATCGGCCAATCCATGAGCACGCTTGGCGCGGTCGATGCACCTCAGGCAATCTTGATGGAAATATTGGGATTCCAATTGCTGGGCATTTTCATGGCTGGCGGCTACTTCGTGACAGGTTTCAGAACAACCTATTTTGGGGGGTGGCGGGATGCACAGGTGTCACTATTCGGGTTCGTTTGTCATTGATCTTGATGGCATGTGAGCTTTCTGGCGAATAGCCTCGAGTTGATTTGGATGTAGATTCGTTGAGGTTTTGGCAAAGGGTCTTTTCAAGCTCGTCCAGCGTGGTCAAGGTACAATATGTGTGCCTGTCTCTCCGAGTAATGCGCTTTCGATGTTTTCTGGGTTGGTGATGATAGCTTTCTTTCCTCCTCTTTCGAGAAAGCTGATTATGGCTTGGATTTTTGGTCCCATGCTGCCCGGTGGAAAGTGACCTTCCTCATAGTATCTTTTGGCTTCTTCCAGGGTCATCCTATCTAGCAGTCTCTGATCGGGCTTACCGAAGTGCAGGGCCACCTTCTCAACAGCTGTGGACATAAGAAGGAGATCGGCCTTCAATCCGATGGCAAGAAGAGAGGACGCGTAGTCCTTGTCGACGACGGCTTCCACTCCTTTCAGTTCGCCGTCCTCCTCGATAACGGGAATTCCACCACCACCTGCAGCGATGACGATGAGCCCTTGGTCAACAAGAGTCTTAACAGCCTCGCATTCAATGATGCGCACGGGCATAGGGGACGGTACAACACGCCTCCAACCTCGTCCAGCATCCTCAATTGTTTTCCACCCCTTCTCGTCGCTGTACTTCCTAGCCTTCTTCTTGTTGTAGAAAGGTCCAATGGGCTTGGTCGGGTTCTTAAAGGCTGAATCGTTCTTATCCACTTGCACTTGAGTCACTATGGTAGCTGCCTGCCTTTTGATACCTCGCCTTCTAAACTCGTTCTGTAGACACTGTTGTACCATGTAGCCTATTGTGCCCTGCGTATCGGCAACACAGGAGTCGAGAGGCACAGCATGCAACACATGGCTAGCCAATTCAGACCGAAGGAGACTAAAGCCAACTTGAGGTCCATTGCCATGGACTATCACCACATCCCAGCCTTGTTCTATCATGCTGACAATACGGGCACACGTCTCCCGAATAGCTTCGAACTGATCTGGCACTGTCTGGCGATCTTGGTCTTTGATCAGCGAATTACCGCCAATGGCTACGACTGCTGTCTTTCCCATCCGCTCATGTCGCCTTCCGGTTAATCATCTTGTTGGTTGTGAGCACCTGCCAGCGCCTTTAGCAGGTATCGGCATCTTTTTTCTCCCCGTACTTGAGGGCGTTCATGATTTCATCACAGGTCATGACTCTGCCGAACGCGTATTCAACAATTCTCAAAGCTAGGATTTGAAACTCATCTGTCCATGTGGAAGTTATGTCGCTGCCGAATACGACCTTATAATCTCGTTCGAACGCATCACGAGCTGTAGATTCACAGCAGATGTTTGTGATTGTGCCGCAGATTATCAAGGTGTCCACATTCCTCCGACCCCCGATGTTCCGAAGAACCGACTCCAGTTCCGTGTTGTAGAAAGCGCTGAACCCCATTTTCCTGATTACTATGTCGCCGCGCTTGGGCTCTAGCTCGCCACAGATCTCTGCACCTTCAGTGCCTTCCCTGAGACCCTGTTCAGCCAGAAGAGGAAAAACATCAAATATGAGCGGTCTTACCCTTAAGTCAGCGCGATATGCCTGTCTTGTGTAGATTACAGGAACCCCTAACTCCCCGCAGAGTTCAATGAGCCTTTTGATCTTAGGAATCTGACATCGAATCCCCGGCACTTCGAGGATTGCGCCTTCCCTCACAAAGTCGTTCTGCATATCAATGACTGTGAGCGCCGTTCTCTCTCTATCTAAGGTCCACAGTTTTCTTCTTCCTAAGACGGTCCTAGAATAGAAAGTCTCTTCTTTCATATGTCGTTTCACCATTTCTGATGAATGTGTTCCACGTCTTTCATTGGATGTTTTTCAGATTCCTGGCGCCGCCTCAACTCCATGTTTCGTAAACTATCTTCTTCTATACGGAACTGTCAACGCCGAAGGGCCCCTAGTTCTCTTGAACATGAATGAGACGACAACCAGCGCGATGATGTATGGCAACATCATGAGAAAGTAATACGGGACCGCGACGCCTATGCCTATTAGGTTTGATGCAATCGAGTACCCTAGCCCAAATATCAAACTTCCCAGAATGGCTCTGTAGGGGCTCCAACGAGAAAGTATTACAACGATTATGCCAATCCATCCGCGTCCAGCAGCTATGCCTCGTCCGTAGAGACCAATGTACCCTAATGTCAGCGAAGCCCCTCCGAACCCGGCCATGACCCCACTCAGAATAACACATAGATGCCTAATTCTGTTCACATCTATGCCCGCAGCATCACAGGCTCCTGGGTTCTCACCAACGCCTCGTATTCTCAACCCCCAAGTAGTCTTGTACAGGACGAATCCGAAGACGATGGCAAGCAGGAAAGCTAGGTAGACGAATAGGTTATGCTGGAATAGAATGGGACCGAGAACCGGGATTTGAGTTAACCCTGGGATATTTATCGGTCTGAGAGGTTCGATTGTCGGAACAACGGTTAGGCTTCTGTAAGCGAAATTGGCAATACCGTCAGCTAGTGTTAGAATTAGAAGCCCAGAGATCAACTGGTTGACACCAATTGTGACGCATGCGAAACTATGGATCAGAGCCACCAGGCCACCTGCAAGTATTGCAGCCAATGTACCCGTTAGGTGGGAACCCGTGGAGAAACCTATCCACAAGGCCACGAAGCCTGTGAGAGACATTATCGCTTCGATTCCAAGGTTCAAGACCCCGGCACGCTCATCATAAATCTCCCCTAACGCTGAGAAGAGGATTGGAGTGGCCAGAATCACGCCGCCGGACAAGATCGCAGTAAGGATTTCAATCATTTCTGTCTCTTCACCGTGATCCATCTCTCGACGATAAGGACCGAAAGGACTAGTATCGCCTGAAGAACGTAAACTAGGTCGATGGGAACTCCAGCCCCACGCTGCATTGTTTCGCCTCCAATCTGCAGAATGGAGAATAGCATTGAAGCGAATATCGCCCCCAGAGGATGAAATCCTCCCAATGCTGCTATTCCTATGCCTTGGTACCCGAACCCCGGAGAGAAGCCCTCGATCAAAAGGTGATGCGCACCTATAACCTCGACCATTCCGGCCAATCCGGCTAGTCCTCCGCTTAGCAATCCAACGCTAATCATGCTCTGGGATAAGCTAATCCCTCCATGTTTGGACGCCCTTGGGTTAAGTCCAACAGCTCTAATCTCATAGCCCAAAACGGTCTTGTATAGAACCAGATAGACCAGAAAAGCAAGAAGAACTGCGAGAATTATGCCAGCATGGAGCCTAGTTCCAGAAACCATAAGAGGTAACCACGTCCCCTCGGGAATGACTCTTGTCTGAGGGTTGAGGGCATTTGGATCCTTTATTGGACCCGTACACAGCCAACTTATGATGAACCTAGCGATGAAGTTCATGACCACAGTGGGAAAAACCTCGTTAACCTCTAGTCTAATTCTTAGTAGAAGAGGGATCGCCAGCCAAGATACACCGCCGGCAAAAGAAGCAAAGATCACCAGAGGGATGGATAACCCGCTTGGTAGACCTTCCATTTGAGAGGCCACCAAATATGCAGTCAGGGCACCGATGTGTAGTTGACCTTCGGCACCGATATTCAAGAATCTTGCCTTGAAACCAATGAGAAAAGCAAGAGTGCTCAGCAACAAGGGCGTAACCCTGACAAACGTTTCGCTAGCGCTGAAAGTGGTACCGAAAGATCCATACAGAACGGTTTCTATGCTCAAGATCGGATTTAGCCCCATTGCCAGCAATATGGCTGAAAAAATGAACAGAGCTACGAGCAACCCCACGGGGTAAGACATGTACCTTTCGAGTCTTTCCCTAATAGGCGCTCGCCGATTGCCTTCTTCAGAGTTGGAGGATGGAGAAGATCTCATGCAGCCTTCGGAAGCATTCAAGCCAATGCCTTCATAAAAACATTTGGTTCATTACTTTGACCTAAGATCATCTTCTAACAGGGCTCTAATCGCACAGCTGAAACCACAGGGAACCCAATGTACGCAATGAACCGCGATTCTTCTGCTGAATCCCTATTCATACTTTTCGACGAAAGCTCTGAGAGCCTTCTTGAAGCATTCGATGGGAGCACTCGCCACGCCAGCCCCTATGATTGAGTGGCCTCCCTCCTTGTGGGCCATGGCCGTATTGATCTTGGGCACAATGCCTGTTTCGACGACCTTTCTTATGTCGATCCCTACTGGTACGCCCGCGAAATCAAGGTAGGGTATCCTGAACATGGAATCTTCTGCGACTGAGACTTCGCGCATCAGCTTTGTGTGGTTGATGGCTTCCTGAAAACTCTCGCCCATGAATCTTGCGTGACCCGGGGATGCAGGTGTCGCAGTTCCGCCGAGTCCCCTTGTCTCTGAGATCGCGCTGTCGCCAATGTCCAAAGTAGAGTCCTCTGGCCTATAACCCGGAAAGGTATATCCTCTTATGACTCCAGCAGGCCCTGTAAACCAGCGGTCTCCTAGACCACTGACTTGTATGCCGAATTCAACTCCATTTCTAGACATGGCGGTGACAACTGTGCTGTATTCTATGCCTCGAGCTGTATCCATCATCGCTTTACATGCAGCCATCATGAGGTTCCCGCAGTACCAACGCCCTTCCTTTGACAAGAAGTAGCTCCCGACTTGAGATAGCGTGTCCTTTGGGAAGCCTGTCTTAACGATGTGCGGCAGGATCCAATTGATGAACATACCTCTGCAAGCTTCAAATGAACCGTGCAGTTCATCGCCCATCTGAAGGCCCTTGGCCAGCATTTCTTTGAGATCGATCCCCTTTGCTTCTTTTATGGTTGCCTTCATCACGGGAGCTAGAGTTTCCTTAACGAATTCGACTTCCTTGATCTTTTCGTGTTTATCACCGAAAGCGGTTAGGTCTGTCTGCTGCCAGTTATAGGCGATATTCCCGTGGACGCCGTTCTCTATGACGAAGACAGGCAGAGATGCCGAGGTGACCCCGCACATTCCGCTTACATTGCCGTAGTGATGGTTAGGCTCGATCGCCACCTCTCCAGATTGAGCTAGCTTTTCTGCCTCATCAGCGTTGTCTGCGAGGCCTTCGTGGATGATCATATTGACTATTGCCAGTTTTTGGGGGCGGCACATTCTTTCCCAGTTGATAGGTGGACCCGCATATGTTACTAGGTTACTCTTGAACCTGGGAATGACTCTAATGGCTGGTTCTATGTCTACAAGTCTGCATTCTGCAGAAAGAACCCTTTCCACCGCCATCTTATTTGCCTCATCAATATCGGACTCAGTAAGCTCTTTCACACTTGAACCTCCATGACATCTCACTATCCCCCCTTATGCATCGATCGCGTAAAAAAGCTTCCTCACTGAAGCGAGAATGTCTGGAGTAAAAAGTTAAATACATTTCGCAGCATATACAGTGCGGAAGGGATAGCATTGAAAGAGAGTTTTTCAATGTCGAAGAAAGCTGTGGCCAAAACAACCGCTATTCTGGTGTTGGCAATCATCCTTCTGTCAGCTGGAGTCGTTTACTTTGCAACCTTGCCGCGTCCTCCCGGTCCTGCCACGATCACTGGAAAGGTTACAGATGCGAAGACAGGGACTCCGGTTGCAGGCGCGATCGTGTTGCTAGACGGGCTAACGTACACGGTAGGATCTGATGGCACATACACGTTCAGCGTTAAGGTCGGAACGTATACGGTAAGTGTGAGCATGCCGGGTAAATATGAGACGAAAACAGCTTCAGTGGCTGCGACCGAAGAGAAAAAATATACTGTGGATGTAACATTGACGCCGGTGCCGCCTCCAAAAGTGTACAAAATGGCTCTGATGGTAGGTGGCGACGAAACGGACTTGGGCTTTTCCTACATGGCTATCCAAGGCGCTTACAGGATTCGAGACAAGTATGGCTGGGAGATAGACATTTCCCGTCTTGTCTCGTTTGCGGATCAAGCTCGCGTGGCTAGTGACTATGCAACGAGGAAATACGATCTCATATTCGCAGTAGGTGGGCAGTTCATTCAGACATTATATTTCCAGGTGCCCAAACAGTATAATGACACCTACTTCGCACAAGTCCCAGGCCTTGAGACGCCACTTCCACCATCCAATGTTGTAGCTCTCCACCCTGCCTTTCAAATCGTTGGACATTACTTAGGAGGCGTGTTGACAGGGAAGATGACCAAGACGAACGCGGTGGCATGGATATGCGGAGAATGGTATCCTTACATAGCGATGGAGTTCTGGGCATTCAAAGCAGGAGTCCAAAGTGTAAACCCCAACGTGACGGTATACGCAAGAGTAGCCGGCACATGGGGAGATGCTTCAATCGGGTACCAGATAGCCAAGGCTCTCATAGAGACGAAAAAAGTTGACATCATAGTTCACGTGGCTGACCTGACTGGAAGAGGAATCATAGCCGCATGTCAAGCCTACGGTGTAAAAGTCATAGGATCCGTTGCAGATCAAGTCCTGATAGCGCCCAATGTTACATTGACCAGCATAATGATGGATACACCATTGTTCATGGAGATGGTTGCTCAATCAGTAGTCAACGGGACATTCAAGCAGAAGATGGGTGGAACCGCCGTAGATGTGAACTTGGGGTACCTAGCCCCATTCCATCAGTTTGAGGGAATAGTTCCACAAGACGTGAAAGACCTTCTCAGAAAAGTGGAGGACGACATAAAGAAGGGCGTCATCGTTGTCCCGCGGACAGTAACACCACAGGCCCCGCCAGACCCTACTTAGGTCATTCTGATCCCCATCCCTTTTTTATTGCATAATCGAATCCAAGATCAAGTCTTAGCGCGAGGGGATGAGATGGAGCAACCTAAGGCTGAGAAAGCCGAAGAGCTTTTTGGTGGATTCGAGAGGAAAGAAGACGACAGGGAGGATCTACACCTCGGAGAGCTGATCATAGAGATGAGGGGGATCACGAAACGCTTTCCTGGAGTTTTGGCGAATGACCGCGTAGACTTCGAGCTAAGAGCATGCGAGATTCATGCCTTGCTCGGGGAAAATGGCGCTGGCAAGACAACTCTAATGAACATCTTATATGGGCTTTACCGCCCTGATGCGGGTGAGATACGAGTCCGCGGCAAGCTCGTCGTCCTTAGATCCCCGAAGGACGCAATCGATTTGGGCATAGGTATGGTTCATCAGCATTTTACCCTCATCCCCACGATGACGGTTGCAGAGAACATCGTCTTGGGTCTCAGGTCTGCAAGGGAACCTCTACTGGACCTCAGCAAAGCGGAGGAAAGAATAGCCAAGCTTTCGAAGATGTATAACCTCAAAGTTGACCCCAAAGCCAAGGTTGAACAGCTCTCAATCGGCGAAAGACAACGGGTGGAAATAATAAAGGCGCTATACCGCGGCGCTCAAGTTCTCATTCTTGACGAGCCCACCTCAGTCCTAACACCACAAGAGACGGAAGACTTCTTCAAGACTCTTCGATCAATCGTTCAGGAAGGTTTTACCATTGTTTTTATCACGCACAAGTTACCAGAGGTGATGACCATAAGCGATCGCGTAACAGTCCTCAGACGCGGAAAAGTCGTTGCTAGAGTCGACACTAGGTTTACTAATCCATTGGACTTGTCGAGGAGAATGGTTGGCAAGGAAGTCCTTTACAGCGTCGAGAAGCATGAAACTGAGAAGGGTAAGGTTGTGCTCGAAGTCCAAAACCTATGGGCATTGGGCGACACGGGTCTACCGGCTCTTAAGGGCGTATCGTTTACCATTCTTGAGGGAGAGATTCTAGGGCTTGCAGGTGTGGCGGGAAACGGTCAACGGGAGCTCGCTGAGGTGCTCACAGGCATGAGAAGAGCCACCGAGGGCAACGTGTACATACTCGGGAAAGACATGACCAACCGCCCGCCGCAAGAGATAATCGCGCAAGGTGTGGGGCACATCCCTGAGGATCGCCTAGGGATGGGTGTAGTCATGGATTTCTCCGTCGCGGAGAATCTGATCCTTGAGGTTCGTTCAGATCCCCGTTTCTCACACCGTTGGTTCTTGCCGTTCGACAGAAGATGGTTCCATGACAAACATGAAATCCGAAAGCATGCGGAAGAGTTGATTCAAGAATACGGCATTGTGACGCCCAGCCCAGATGTGCCAGCTAGGAATCTATCGGGGGGAAATCTCCAACGACTGATCTTGGCAAGGGTGCTGTCCAAGAATCCAA
>Ga0315306_10000491_pt1 | contig 19041 bp, 21 predicted proteins | sample TDP1_MG_FD_203803 | JGI IMG/M metagenome (GOLD analysis project Ga0315306, IMG submission 203803) | Freshwater sediment microbial communities from Lake Towuti, South Sulawesi, Indonesia - TDP1 | ecosystem: Environmental > Aquatic > Freshwater > Lake > Sediment | place: Indonesia: South Sulawesi... | reverse complement strand
GTGCCCACTATGGCTCCTTCTACACCAGTTCGAGCTACGTTAACTAAATCCTTTAGACTCCCTATGCCGCCGGAGGCAATAACCGGAGTTCTAACGGCCCTCACAACTCTGCGAATCTGCTCAAGGAGTGGTCCTTTCAAGGTTCCATCCGCACTCATCGAGGTGAAGATTATGGTTCCAACTCCTATGAGTTCCACGGAACGGACAAGATCTAAGTAGTCGACTTCCGATCTGGTTCTCCAGCCATGAAACGCTACTTTGCCTCTCCTCGTTGTGTCTACGGCTGAAGCAACTCGCTTTGACCCAAAACGTTTCACCGCCTCTTCTAGTAGTGTTGAGTTCAAGATGCAGGCTGTTCCAAAAATCACTCTGAAAGCTCCCAACCCGAACAGTTCTTCAGCTTTTTCTAGCCTTCTAATTCCGCCGCCGACCTGGATCTTCACCGGAACGCCTTTAATGATCTTTCTTATGGTTTCGGTGTTTTGTCCGATGCCGATGGCAGCGTCAAGGTCTACCAAGTGGATGATTTGTGCCCCTTGATCTGCCCATCGACTAGCTGCCTCCAAAGGGTTGTCAAAGTAAACTTTCATTTTTGTGGGATCGCCCTTAACGAGGCGAACACATTTCCCCTGCATCACGTCAACGGCTGGTATGACGAGCACTTCGTTAAAGCACCTCTTTTGCGCTGGGAACTTGGCCAGCCATCCTCGTCTCTCTTGTCACAGCCTCCTTTAAGGCGGCTGCTAAGGCTTTCATTGCAGCCTCAATCTTGTGGTGCTCGTTGGTGCCGTAGAGGACGGCTAGGTGTAGGTTTAACTTGGATGTTTGAGCAAAGGAAGCGAGAAAGTGCTCAATATCCTCGGTTTTCATATCTTCGATCTTGGCGCAACCAAGTTTGAGATCAAGGTTGGAGTAAGGTCTTCCACCCAAGTCTACTACTGCCCTCGCCAGAGAGTCGTCCATTGGAGCAAAGGCTGAGCCAAACCTTCTGATGCCCTTCTTGTCCGCCATGGCTTGATTCAGCGCTTGCCCAAGTGTCAGAGCCACGTCTTCGCACACGTGGTGCTTCAGCTCTCCTTCGGCTTTGACTGTTAGGTCGAAGAGAGAATGTTTCGCCAAGGTTGTGAGGAGGTGGTCTAGGAATTTGATGCCTGTCTTCGCGTCTCCTTTCCCCATTCCGTCAACGTTTAACTCCACGACTATGTCAACTTCAGTTGTCTTTCTCTCCACTCTCGCCCTTCTCATTTCAAATTCCTCCTCCTAGACTAGCATACAGATATGGAATGTCGTTTACGTCTGTCACAACAGCGTCAGCGTCGTATTTCATAAACTTAGAAAGAAGTCCGTCTGGATATTGAGACGAGCAAAGAACGCCGAGAAACAATAGGTTGGATAAGCCCTTTAAACGAGCGCCCTTCACCAATAGCACGTCTGCAACGGTGTCTCCCACATATGCAACTTTGCCAACATCTCCCGCAATTTTCTCAACCATTTCAATGAGAACGGTTGGGTTCGGCTTACCTAGCTGTTCACTGGCGGACTTGATCAAGTCCTCGTAAAAGATAAGTCCATTCTCGTCAAAGTACTCTCTGAAACCGTTCTTTTCCAGAAGGTACATGGCCTGATCCCTAGGTTTTTCCGAGTAAACCGCGAGCTTGCCAAATCTCGAGTGAAGTATGCTAAGTGTTTCTCTTGTTGGAATAAACTTTTCCCTATCTAAGAAACACTTATCGAAATTGAAAATGGACGAGTCCTTGTAAAACCTTTCAAACAGCTCTCCACCTAAATACGACTCCTCGAACAAACGTTTCAGCAGGTCAGGGCTTTCAACACTGTACGGAACAAGTTTTTTGACAAGCCTCAACTGCGAGCTTTGAGCGCGTGGAAGAACGCTTGTAAGAAAGGCTTCGATGGGTTGATTCTTCATCTTAGCCTGTGCTAAGAGGGGCTCGATGCCCAACGCGCTATCCTTTTTCATATTAGCGAGTTCCGTTGCGTCTACTCCGTGACGCCTGCAGTAATCGCCGACTCCACGGAGTGTTTGGATGAAACTGCTCACCTCTGAGAACTGTATGTCGCTGAATTGCTTTAGGAACCCGTCTAGGGCATGTCTCTGTTGAAGTTTTCTGATTAGTATGGCTAGGTAGTAGGTGATGATGGCGTGTGTTAGGGTCCAGTCGTTGTTGTAGAATCCTGTGTCTTTGAAACCTTGGATGTCTCCAAAGGTGACGAGTCTTCCCCTCCTCCCTTCCAGTCCAAGAATCTCGAAGAAGTAGTAATCCACAACCTTTCTAATATTCTCATAATAAGATTGCAGAACGTAAACCAGCACCCCGTCGAAGTCGAAAACGATTCTTGCAAGGTTAGCGACGTCCTTCGCAGACTCCTCTTTAAAGTATATTTTCCTTTCTTTATTCAAACACTGGTAAGTCACTGACTATTCCTCCAAAACCTCTTTTAGAGCCGAAACGAAGGCTTCGTTCATGTCGCGTGTCCCAACGGTTGCGCGTATACAGTTCTCCAAGAGCGGAGCGTATCCCCTGTCCTTCACAAAAACGTTCTTGCTTCTCAACCTTTCCTCTACGACGGAGGAGGAAAGACCTCTCTTTGTTATTCTGAACAAAATGAAGTTTGTGTCAGATGGATAAGGAACCACTCCATCAATTTTGGCCAAAGCTTTTCTCAACCATTCACGTTCTCTGATGATATAGTTAATTTGCTGCTTAAAGTAGTCCCAGTTCTGCAGGGCTAGGGCAACCACTCGTTGAGTAATGATGTTCACGTTGAAGGGGTGGGCCGCTCGCTTAAGGTACTCTATGACCGACCTGTTGGACACAGCGAACCCTAAGCGAATTCCGGCTAGGCCGAAGGCTTTGGAGAAAGTTCTCAAGACAATGAGGTTGTCGGTATCTCTTACCCAATCGATAACCGAATACTTGGCGAAGTCAGCGTACGCCTCATCCACAACAATGAGGCCGTTAAACTCTCGCACCACTTTTTCGAGGTCGCTTTTTGCAAATTGATTGCCTGTTGGGTTGTTTGGAGAGCAAACAATGAGGAGTGAAGGCGCTCTACCTCTCTTTTCAAGTATTGCGTCCACGTCCAACCCAAAGTCTGGTTTAAGCAGGACCGTGACCTTCTCTCCTCCATACAGTTGTGTGAAGTAGGTGTAGAGGGGAAAGGTTGGCTCCACCACCAAGACCTTGGTTTGTTTTTCCACAAAAGCTTTCATGAGCAGGTCCAATAGCTCGTCTGATCCGTTTCCTACAAAGACTTCAGATTCCCTGAAACCGAAGAAGTTTGAGATTGCTTGAACAGCCGTGGCACCATGAGGCGGAGGATATCGACGAGCGTCTACGCCTTGACAAGCTTTGAGGAGCAGCTTCTTCACCATGTCGCTTGATATGACGAGGTTCTCGTTCAAATCGAGCTTCACAACTTTTTCGTCCAGTTTCTCTGGAAAAATGCTCTCCGCATCATAAGAAGGGAGCCCTTGAATTTCTTTGCGAGCCAGCTTTTTAGCTTTCACTTTTTCTCCTCCTGATAGATACTGACTTTGCGTGTGCGTTGAAGCCTTCCAGTTTTGCAAGTGTGACGGTTGTTTCCTTCAGGTTCGAGTAGCCCTGCCTGCTACACTCTAGGAAACTGATGGTTTTGACGAAATCTCTTGTGGACAGACCTGAGTAAGTTTTTGCGTAGCCTCCGGTTGGAAGTACATGATTCATTCCAGCTGAATAGTCGCCGAACGCAACTGGCGAGTATTCTCCCAAGAAGACGGCTCCAGCATTTCTGATGCCATCTAAAACCTTAGAGGGAGCCTTTGTCAAGATTTCAAGATGTTCTGGAGCTATTGTGTTGGCGTAGTTCACCGCTTCCTTCAAGTTTCTAACAATCACTATGAAGCCACGCTTTTGAAGCGAAGACTTCGCAATTTCTCTTCTTGAAAGCAGTTTTAGTTGTGCATCCGCTTCTTTCTTAACATAGAACGCGAGGCTCTTGGATGTGGTTAAAAGAATCGCCCAAGTGTTAGGGTCGTGTTCTGCTTGGGCGAGGAGGTCGGAGGCAATGAGGGAAGGACTTGCCGTGCTGTCTGCTATTATGAGAATTTCGCTTGGTCCTGCCGGGAGATCTATCGCCACGTCTTTGCTAACCTGCATTTTTGCAGCTGTGACAAAGATGTTTCCCGGACCTACAATCTTGTCCACCTTAGGCACGGTTTCTGTGCCATACGCCATGGCGGCTATGGCTTGCACTCCTCCTATCCGGTAGATGTCGGTGGCACCAGCTAAATCCGCCGCGACGACGAGGGCCGGATTGACATCTCCATTTGTTCTCGGCGGAGAGCACACAACAATCTTCTTAACTCCAGCAACCCTAGCCGGAATCACGCACATCAGCACGGAAGACGGGTAGGACGCTCTTCCTCCGGGCGCATATACACCCACAGATGACAATGGGCGAGTTAGCTGCCCCACCTTTACTCCCCCCACAACTTTTAGAGACCAGATGTCGCTGATTTGCTCCTCATGGAAGCGGGTAATGTTGATTGCAGCTTTCCTCAATGCATCGATCTGTTTTTCCTTCATCTTTCGATATGCCTCTTTAATCTCCTTCTTAGCGACTTTCAATTTTGATTGGGGTAGGCGTGCGTTGTCAAATTTTTCAGTGTAACGCAGAACGGCTTTGTCCCCCTCTTTCCTAACCGCCTCTATTATGTCTTGAACCGACGAGGAGATGGAGGAGAAGTCGGTTTTTCCTCTGTTCCCGATCTGTTTTAACATTTCTCCCTTAAACTCTCGACTGGTCATAACTTTCATTTCGTTAAAATACCTCCACTCCTCAACTTGTCGAGAAGCTCGTTGATCTCACTCTCAAAAACCCTGTAGGCAATCCTATTACACGCCAGTCTACACGACGAATCGAGAATGGTGGCGATCACTTTTAGCTTGTTTCTCCGTAACGTTTCCCCTGTTTCCGTGATGTCCACAATTATCTGCGCCAACCCCAGTTTAGGCGCCAATTCAGCGGTTCCGCGAACCACCAGAATCTCCACCTGCTTTCCTAAACCCTCAAAGTATTTCTGACATAAGTTTGGGTATTCGGTTGCAACTCTGGCTACTGGTGGGATGTCGTTAACGGAGCGGATCCCAGAGTTTTCAGGAACAGCGACTACAAGTCGACTATTCCCAAAGCCAAGGTCTAACAGTTCGTGGACATCGGCTTCCCTTTCGAGGATGACATCGTGACCCGTTAAGCCGAGGTCTGCAGCGCCGTACTGGATGTATATGGGCACGTCGAAGGCTCTCGCAAAGACCGCCTCGAATTTAGGGTCAGAGGTTTCGGAAACGTAAGTTCTCTCCTTTCTCAATATGTCTATGCCAGCGTGTTGGAGCACTTGAATTGACGGTTGGCTGAGTCTACCCTTGCTTGGTACTGCTATGCGAATTTTTCTCTTCATCCCCGATCATCTTCTATGCTTTGCAGAAAAGCTTTAATCGTCATGTTTTTCACAGTGTCCAACTGAGTGTCGTACATGGTTGCAGGCTTTTCAAGGGAAGAGTCTACGAAGACTACGTAGCTTATTCCACTACGCTTCGCGTATTCAAGAGCTTTCTTCTTGCCACCCCTCGTCACGTCTAACAAGGCGATTATGTTCGCGCCACGAAGGGCTTCAACCGCTTTTATCGCCGAGTCCCTGAATCTAGAAGCTACAAGGACCTTGACTTTGCGCTTCTCTGGTGGTTGGAAACCCTGGGCTGTGAGGGCTCGCAAGCACTTTTCAATCTCCACCGCGAAGCCTGTTGCCGGAATCTCCAGTTTTCCAAACTTTTCGATAAGGTTGTCGTATCGTCCCCCTCCCCCTAGGGGAAGACCAAGATTCGGAACAGAAGCCTCAAATACGATTCCAGTATAGTACTCGATTTTTCTAACCAAAGAGAAGTCGAAGAACACGAGGTTCTCAACACCATAATCAACTAAGGCATCTTTGACCTCTAAGAGGCCTTTCAGGTAGCTCTCTATCCTCCTGTATTTTGAGGGTTTCAGCGACGCCGATGAGAGTTCTTCTAGTCGTCTGCAACGGGAGAGCTGTAGAAAGGCTTCTCTCAAATTGGTGGAGAAATTGTTTTGATCCATGAATTTTTCCAGTTGGTCCTCGTCCCGATATCCTAGCAGGTCCTGAAGAACACCTTTCTTGTCCTTTTCTAGGCCCGTAGCCCTAAGCAGGTCTTTTAGCAGGCCGGCGTGTCCAACGTCGATCCGCACTCCTTCTAAGCCAAGCTTTTTTAGGGATGATGCCAGTAGAGACAAAACTTCTCCGTCAGCCTCAGAGGTGTTGCATCCGATGAGTTCGACGCCTGCCTGCCAAAACTCCCTTTCCCTCTCGAGGTATGACTGGCTGTACCTAAAAACATTGGAGATGTAGAACAGCCGGATGGGCCTCGGAGCCTCAAGCATCTTGGTGGTCACGATTCTTGCTGCTGGCGCCGTCATCTCGGCCCGTAGTGCCACGATTTTTCCGTCAAAGTCCTGAAACTTGAACATGCTGTCAATTAGTTCGGATCCTACGCCTGTGGACAAAACTTCAACGAGTTCGATGGCTGGAGAGCGTATTTCTTGGTAGCCCCAGAGTTTGAAAACTTCTCGCAGCTTCTGTTCAACGTAGCGGTGGCGCTCAACTTCGGGTGGTAGATAATCTTTGGTTCCTCTTGGTGTCTGCAGCCGTATGAACGTTATTCCTCCAAGATGTCATTTCAAAGTCTCCGTGGGCAATTTGTGGGTTCAAACCCATATTGTGCACGCAACCTATTAAAGTTTTCTGATCCCGTCAAACTTCAGAACAGAGTTTTAGGGCGGAACATAGAGTTTCGCTCTATTTTTGGTATATAAGGTAAAAAAGGAGAACAATTCAAACTCCATGTTCTTGAAAAAGGATTTTTCTCCCCTCTTTTTTAAACGAAATGCATATATATGCGTTGCAATGGGTTTAAGGATTTATTGGAGGCTAAAGACATGCGTGGATATTCAGAGGAAGAAGAAGAGGAAGAAGAGGAAGAAGAGGAAGAGGAGTGGTGAAAAATATTGAGTAAGAAGAAAGGGAAAAAGGTAAAGAAAGCAAAATAGGATAACGAAATAATCTAAAACCTCTTTTATCCCCAGGTTTCTTTTTCTCTCAAGCAAACTCATCAGGGCGACTTTCGCTGTGTCTTCTTTCTGCCTAGACTCGGTGTGAGGACTACGAAATCAGTAGATTCTATGTTTAGCTTGAAAGTCAATACCCCATTTCGCTTAGCTTATAAGCTCCTAAGGGATTAACCAGAACCCTGAGGCAGAATTATGCGGATGTCGGAAATAGTTCGAATAGATTCCAGAGGAAGGGTAACCATGCCGTCGTCTATCCGCGACGCGGTTAGGCTTTCTGAAGGCATGTACGTCATGTTGATAGCCGACTTAGACAACAAGGAAGTCCGTATTGTTCCCTTCGCAGACCCAGAAGCTCGACTGGTAGAATTTCACATAACGTTCCGAGATATCCCGGGCGCACTCGCACGAGCCGCAGCCGTGTTAGCAGAACAAGGAGTAGACCTTTTATCCACCGAATCAAGAACCCTGAGGAGAGGAGAGTCCGCGGAATGGTTTGCTATAGCTGACGTTTCCAAGAGCAAGTACAAACCAGAAGAACTCAAGAAAAAGATTTTGAAAGAGGGCGCTGCGAAAGAGGTGGAGTTCCGAAACTTTCCCTAAAATGTAGCAAGGCTGATAACCAAAGGCGTTCTAGGTCTCCAAGGCTGGAGTCTAGAGTGAATCTTTCAATAAATTCTTATTCCAAAAAGAATATATGACCTATACGAGCACCTTGAAGTATGCTACCTTCCCTTGAAGAAATCGCTCGAAAAAGGAGAATGCTTGGCCTAACGCAGAACAGGCTGGCCAAGCTGGCTGGTGTGAGTCAGTCCCTAATCGCTAAGCTGGAGTCAGGGAAGACGGATTCTTCTTATACAAATGTTAAGGCCATACTTGACGTGTTGAATCAGCTGGAGATGAAGATGGAGGTTCACGCCCGGGAAATACTTCACAGCGAGGTTGTGGGTGTTCAGAAGAGTGAAGCGGTTTCCAAGGCTGTGCGTTTAATGATGGAACACGGCTACTCTCAGCTCCCAGTTTTTGATGGAGAACACGCTATTGGAAGCATATCAGAGAAAACGATTTTGAGTCAGGTGTTGGCTGGCAAGGACCTTAGCCAAGTATCTGCGTTGTCTATTGGGGAGGTTATGGACGAAGCTTTTCCACAGGTTGGAGAAGACGCTCCGCTCTCTCTAATCTCAGGTCTTCTACAGGTTTATCCCGCCGTCTTGGTGTCGAAGAGAGGGAAGGTTGTCGGCATCGTTACAAAGGCGGATTTGTTGAAGATGCTTCTCTAACTTCCATGCATCACAAATTTCTCTTTGCAAGGCGTCACTTCTTTAACTTTAAGACCAAACTTGCGGTCCTTTTTCCGAGTTCCCTGCAGAACCTAAGTTCTTCATCATTGGGTGATTCGAGGGCTGCGGCACCGTAATGCTTGTCGTCTGATCGGCCTTGAACAATCATTCCGTGTATAAGCATCGCTTCTAATATGGAGAGCAAGGTTGTTTCTGCACCAGTTGCTGTTCCGCCGGCGCTAGTGAAGGCGGCGCCCACTTTTCCCTCAAGCTTTTCGTGAATTTCTACTGACTTGTCGATGAGAGCCTTGAGTTTTGCAGACATCTGGCCGAAGTAGGTTGGTGAACCCATTATTATTCCATCAGCGTTTAACAGATCTTCAAGCTTGGTTTGCTCTGCCTTCTTCACTGTGACGCTGGTTCCATCTACCTGTTTAGTGCCCTCAGCAACAGCGAAGGCCATTTTCTCAGTGTTGCCTGTTTCAGAATCATAAACAACCAAAACTTTTGCCAATCGTCGCTTCTCCATGTTTCAAACACTCCAAGTTTGCTATTATGTTTTCAAAAGGTTTAGGCTAGAGCCTTTCCATCTTTTCGTATGTTCTTATGCCTTTTTCAGCTAGTTTGGCTAGAAACGGATCTGGATCCAGGCACTCAGGAGGCATAACCCCCCTGATTTTTAGCTCTCCTCTAGTTAGCATTGTAGCCGCTACTGCAGGAGGCGTACCAACCAGAATAGATTCAGGATGCGAGCCAGGCAATATTCTATACACGTCTCGGAGGCTTACAGGACAGCTGAGAGTGTAGATGGTTTCTCTACCTGCTTTTTCACCCTTAACCTCAACTACGCCACAGGAGTATATGTCATCCACCACTCCAGCCTTAATTTTTTCGGGCAACTCTGCTGGTGGCGGAATCAGTGCGAGCAGGACATCTAGGGGGGCCACTTTAACTCCCTTAACGTCTATTGGCTTGTCGCTTCCAAAGAGCATACCTAAAGCTCTGAATATTGGCAATCTGTGGGAATAATGTTTGAATTCCACGTACCGTACCCCTTTAATGAAGCGTGGCAACGTCCAAACTTCTTCGTGGTCAGCCAAGTAGCCGGTACATGGGCCCCGGGGGTCGTTAGGAAACGTGTACATGTCTTCTCCACTAAATGGTGGGATTTCCTTGTACTTCCCATTTTCATATACTAATCCAGCTTCTGACCATCCTAGCAACGCAGCAACGGGGGACCATGATACGAGAAACTCTTTCTGACTTATTTCGTCTAGACATGTTTTTACACGTATTTCGTCTACGTGGTCAAGGCGGTTGGCAGCGTATCTTGCATACATGTTTGTGATGCCTGGAGTTTTTCCTAGGTCAAATATGGCTGTTAATCCAGTGTCTTTCCACTTGTTGTTGAGTTCCAGCATCCTGTCTTCTTCTTCGCGATAGGCAACGGCTGGATCTATGTAGTGTGCCCCGTTCTTGAAAGCTGCTTCCATCACGTTTAGGGCTGGACTGCGTTTACCAACCCATGCAGCCACCATGTTTATTACTGCATCCACACCCTTTGTGGCTTCAAGTACCTCGTCTCGCTTCCATGCATCAACTTTCATCGGCCGCACCTTATCGCTCTTCAATTTGTCTTTGAATCTCTTGGCTCTCTCTAAGTTTATGTCTGCACAGATTATTTCAGACACGTCTGGCTCCTTGACTAGCCACATGACGGTGGCTGATCCTTGGGCACCAGCTCCTCCTAAAACTAAAATTTTTGACATCGTAGGTTCACATCGAACGGGTTTATTTTCCCTTAACTTTTAAGATTATTGCTACTGAATAGCTCCTACTTATAGAAGTGGGGCTGCCCGAACTCACCGCTCTAGAGCTGAATAGGTACTTCCTAATTCTTCAAACCATCTTATTCTTTTTGGTATTGAACCGTTCAGTGGAGGAGCCTCTGCATACCTCTTAAAGTACTCTTGGATTTGCCTGCATTCTTCTGATGATTTATACTCTAAACTCAATTTGATAAAATCGAATACAAGTGAAAAGCCCTCAAAATTATGAAATTTCTTCACCAACCACCACTGAATTCCTTCTGAGTGTCCGCGCTTACCATTTGAGGATCGAATGAATTGCTTCCGTCGGTCCTCGATGTTTTCAGAACACCCTATAGCAAGCACACCTTCCTTATCGGTTCCTCCCAGTCTTGGGATTGCAGCTGGTCTCCCATGTCTGAATAGTCGTATTCGATAGACACCAGGTCCATCATAATTAGTTCCAATGTCAATATTATTCGATTCCCATTTCACTTTTCTAATTTGAGTTTGCTCCTTCATTTTGTTACAACCTCTTGGCACGTGTGCGCAAATAGTCTGTTGCTTGCCAGAAATGTTCATCGCTGAGTCTTACTGGACTCTTGTGGTATCTTTGCTGCAATTGTGCTAAGGTCGATTTGTTCTTCTTAATGAACCTTTGTATCTCATTCATGAATTTGAAGTAACCGGTTGCACTAGAGCCCATTCGGTATTTCCTCTGATTTCTTCTCATAGCTTTGCCCACGCCGTCCCGTATAGCCATATCCCACATTGGAAAGAACTTTGGACATATTAGATGCAACACCTTGGACGTCGATGTTGGGGCAATAAGATTCACTATCTTTTCATAACATTCTTTAATCTCACTTTCCAGCTTCGCTAGGTTAACATCATAATCGTCAAGGTTTTTCTCTCTTAGGTCCTTGAAAATCTCACATTTATCCCTGATAGTTCTAGCAAGTTTTCTCTCCCACCCAGAGCGTCTTTTATCGAATATAACGCGCCCCATCAATCCCCAGTTCGCCAAGAAAGGACTGACGATACGTGTAATGTCATTTACATCAGTTGTGCACAAATCTACCTTTTTGAATTCCTCAACACATTTTTCATAGAACCATTCAGGAAGCTCACCCTCAGTTTCAAAGAGCTCAATATTCTTCTTGAGTTTACTGGATTTTGGTGATAGGATGGAAGACATCTTGTAACCTCTTTACAGGATGGCGTAACAAACTTGGGCGGTTCGTTTTATATTTTTTGGCTGTTGCAGGTGGCATAAAAAGAGGGGATTTGGTGGGGGATATCACCGCTTCTCGAATGTTCAATCCCCACACTTGAATTGGCGGCTGACGTTTAAATTCTAGGGGCTCTGGACGAGATTAGATGATATGTTCTATACCTGTAAATCTAGCGAAGTGCTTTTTTGGAGAAAGAAATTTTAACTGCCCATGATCTTACCAATGCACCATGACAACAACCGAAGAGTTAAAAAATTTTTATGTCCGTTGCATGAGTTGTGATAACACTCACAAAAAATGTCCTTCAATTTTGAAAGATAATAATAAGGGCTATGTTCCAAGGGGATTCTATTTTGAACCACCATATTTTAAATCACCACGTAAGATTCTAGTCGTTGCGAATAACCCAGGGAAACTTGCTAAAGGCGAAGAGAAACAGTATGAGAATAAAAAGGAATTGAAGTTGGTTAACGCACATTTAAAGGTTCAGAGAAGATTGGAAGAAAGGTCTAATTTTCACAAGAAACTAAAAGGCACATATCTACCCGAAATTCTGAACCTGCCTAGGGACAAGATATTCAATCACTCGGCATTAACCAATCTCGTCAAATGTAGTGCAAAAACTGGAGGCATGCTCGCGGAATTTGATCCTACCGTCGAAGAATGTTTTAGAAAATGGTTTTTGGAGGAACTACAGTTACTTAAACCCAAAGTAATTCTTGCTTTGGGTAAACCGACAGAAAGATTCCTCAAAAAGAAATCTGATGAAATGAGAATACCATCTGAATGTATCATATATGTAAAGCACCCTTCGCGCGGGGGGTATAGTAGAGAAAGTGAAGGCGAGGAACTAAGAAAGATTAAGGAAAAATTGGAAAATGTATAGAGACCCTTATGTACGCAAAGAAAAGGGGAGTTTGATGCCTCTAGGGGAATTTGAACCGAAGTTTAAACCTAACCTCCAGCACCACAGATGGACCTCTTGCGACAGCAAGTCTAATACGTTCAGATAGCGTAGGAAACTTGAAAAGGTGAACGAGGATGCTTGTTAAGAACAATAACCAAAAGGAATTCATTCCCCAGAATGAGCTAGGTGTCTTCTATCTATTCTCACGAAATCGTGAGAAGTTAGGCTTCAAAGAAATTGTTAGAATCAATCAGGGCTCGTCTCCTGATATAATAGCAATAAAAGACAATGGGGAGCAAGTGGGCATAGAATTAGAACACGAGTCTAGAAACGTGCTTTCACACTATTATGCATTGGATAAAAGGGATCGCAGTAATACAGAGGAAAGAATATTCGAATGGGATGCTGAGGCTAAGAAATATATCATTGGAAAATGGGATAAAGTTGGTAATGTTTGGAATTTTATCTACAAAGGAGAAATCATATACAAAAGAGAGGAAGATTATCCCAATCAATATTGGTATCACAAATCATTGAACACTCTGCTGCACAGTACAGTGAAGAGTAAAGGGATTGACACTATAATGTATTGGATAAGGAATATAGAGCCAGATGATTTCAAGTTTTGGGAATTCGACAAAGACGTAGAGCCCATAGACCTTAAAGAAAGGTTGTCGAAGATTAAAGATGCAATTCTATTCTGAGTGCCCATATCAGCCTTGAGATAGAAGCAAAGGAGAGGAAGGTGTTCACAAGAATGGTTCAGATCCTACCCCCGCACTAAAATTCGCGGCAGCCGTAAATTTCCGGTTTCAGACTTGAGGACTTTGTTAGAAATGCATGCGTTGAATCGTAAAAAAGGGGAAGTGTTTGAGGAAACTGTACCTATTCAGTTCTAGAATGGTGGGGCTGCCCGGATTTGGACCGGGGTCCCGAGAGCCCAAGTCTCGGAGCCTAGACCAAGCTAGCCGACAGCCCCAGACCCACTCAGGTTTAAAGCTTTTTAAATTAATAAAGGTTGAACATGCATGATTAAGGATATGGAAAGATTGCAGGTTTTTCCCGCTGTTGAGGTTGTCGAGGAGTTTGAAGAGAGGGCTTTAAAAAAGCCTTTTAATGGATTTTCATCGAGCCTCAACAGTTTCGGGACTTATAACAGTGTTATGATCTTCCAGATGCTCTATGACGTAAGTCATATTTAAACCTTCCTCCAAACAACATACAACCCTTCTATGCTCATTACCTTCCATTTTAGGTGGATTTCGAGCCTACAAAACAAATGCATATAACATTTTTAAACTCATACAAATCTCATGTCTTGAGGAGTTTTCATTGCCCATAGGCTTCGTTCGAAAATCTGAGTACGAGAAGTTGAAACAAGAAAGGGACGAGTTGAATAAGAAAGTGAGAGCCCTAACCCAGGAGACAGCAAAGCTGAGAAAGGAGGTTGAGAGGTTAACTGAAGAGAGAGAAAAATCGATAGATAGAATACGGGAACTCGAAAAAGGAGCAAACGACCTGCGTGCTCAGAACGTGGAGCTTGCGGACTCCGTGGAAGTTCTCACAAAAGAGAGGGAAGTGTTGCAGGAAGCCATCCGACGACTCGATCGAGCGGCTAGAAAGAGAAGAGGAAAAAAGAGAATAAGTTCCTCCTTTTCCTCTGGTTAGGGTAGCACGGAAAAGGTGACAACGTTGAGACGTCATAGAGAGGATGAAGAAAAGGAAAGACATGACAGATTCATGAGGACAATTAGTGAAATTGCAGAGAGAAGAAGGAAAGAGAGAACAACATGGATTCCGAAAATGGAGCCTGGAATGCCTCTTTCCGAGTATTTGAAAAAGATTTTTACTTCTGGAGATTTTTGGAGAGGACTTGGCAAAGAAGCAGCGGTTTATGGCAGTACATTCGCTTGTTACACTGCGCTGTTTTTCGGGATCTTTTACTTTATGGCGTTTCGAGGCGGCAAAATGGAGGATCCACTATTCAATCAACCAATTAAGATTCCACAAATTCCTCTAGCTTTTCCAAATGCCATTCTGTTTCTTTCCGTTATACTTGGCGCTGCGCTGACCCTCACTTTTCCAATAGACAGAATACCGGACTTGTTCAAAAGGGTAGGAGAAAAAATAGATCTAGAGTATGCATTGAAAAAAGAAGAAGAAAAGTCAAAATCCTAACCCAACATTTTCTGGCCCCGGTTTTTGGATTTTAGATGAATGGAGCCCCGAGCGGGATTTGAACCCGCGACCTACAGCTCTCTTTTAATTTCATACAAGGCTGTTGCTGAAGCCGATTTATCTCTAGCCGCTGAGCCACCGGGGCTTTTCATCTCTTCGAGAAGTGCTAGGTCCTTTAAAAGTTTGGTGCTGGGGGCGAGACTCGAACTTATTTCAAGAGCGTCAACAACAGTTGAAATTTTGCGAAAGCAAGAGGCTTAGACCGAAAATTAGACCAGCTGTAGCGGTTTAATGAAAGGCGTTTACTTTAGTATGTTAAGAGGAAACGAAAATTTTATAAGTAAAATCGCAACCAGTGTTTGGTTTGGGCTTTGCGTAAGCCGGATTTTGCCTCGGAAGTTTTCTCGGGTCCACTGCTTTTTGGTCAGAGCTTAGAGCTGTTAAAAACAACTCAGAAGCGCTACGTCTTGTTGTCAACTCCAGAGATGCAAGCCGTAGCCAAAATAGAGGCTAGTTTACTAAGAGGTGCGAGGAAATACTTCGACGCCAAAGGTTTTGTTGAAATCATTGTGCCACACATAACCCGAGCCACAGGAGCATGCGAAAACATAGCCACAATGTTCGCGGTTGACCACTTCGGAGAACAAGTATTCCTAGCGCAGACAGGTCAACTTTACCTCGAAGTTTTGACGCCCTTCTTAGACAAAGTTTGGTGCGTGGGTCCCAGTTTCAGGGCTGAACCAGACGTGGACGAAAGGCATCTAACAGAGTTCACGCTGATCGAGCTTGAGTTCGAAGGCAACCTAGCCCAGCTAATGCAACACATCGAAAACGTCATACACTTCATGATTCAAGAGGTCATCAAAACCCGAAAGGAAGAAATGGAACTCTTGAGAATCGACAGAAAGAGAATAAATGTCATGCTTCCGTTCAAGAAGGTAACTTACACCAGAGCGGTTGAGCAACTTTCCGATTTCGGAGTCAGGTGGGGAGACGATTTGAAGAGCTGGCACGAAAAAACATTGGTGGAAATGCACGGCGACAAACCCTTGTTCATAACCCACTATCCAAAGGCAATAAAGTTTTTCAATATGAAGACAAACGCTGAGAACCCGGAGATCGTCAACAGCACCGACCTCATTCTGCCTTTCAGTGGTGAGACTGTGGGCGCAGCTGAAAGAGAGTACGAGTATGAGTCTTTATTGCGGCGGCTGAAAGAGTCAAAGATGTTGCAACAACTCGTAGAGAGAGGGGGAAGCATCCAAGACTTCGACTGGTACCTAGAATTCTATCGACTGCACGGCGGCACACCACACTCGGGCTGCGGCATAGGACTGAACAGAGTGACCCAATACGTGCTCGGAAGCAACGACATACGGGCAAGCACAGTGTTCCCAATGAACAAAGAAACACTTGTGTAAAAACAACCTTCCATTTTTTATGTTTAACAAAATTGTGAACCCTCGTTGTTTGGTGATTAAGGGGTTTTTAGTCAAACTACATCAATTCTGATATAACTTTTGTGCGCGCGCTAAAGAAGAAAAGGATGCCAATAGGTACGCAAGGAATTTTCTGAGAATTAGGAGTTAATTCACCCTAAGCCGTTTCGTATGGTTCCCAACAGAAAGCTATTTTAGCCCTGAGTTTTATTGAAAGCAACCAAGAGGAGTTGTTTATGGACATCAAGTTTAAAGAGTATTTTATTGTTCTCTGGAAGAGATTTTTCGGTGAAGCGGAACTTCCTATCGCCTTCTATTACACGGATGAAGAAGGACATGCGGAACTCGTGAACCCCGACACAGTTCGCAGATGCATCTTCCCAGCGCTTTCACTCGTAAGGAAGGGGAGAGCTTTATGTTTTGACGCAGAGTCAATCGGCTGTTCTGGCGGACAACAGTGTCTGGGTTTTCGTGAAACGGAAGAACCCGACATTGAATACTTCCTCTCCTGTGGAATTCCTGGAAAAGTTGAAGGTGAACGTTACAAGAAGACGCCCGAGATTGTTGCCGAGTCGGTCAAGCTTATGCCGTCGTTCAAGGCTCCAGCAAGGTTCATAGTGTTCAAGAGGTGGGACTCAGTGAATGAGTCGGATGAACCTGAAGTCGTAATCTTTTTCGCGTGCCCCGATGTCCTTTCAGGCCTCTTCACATTGGCAAATTTTGATGAAACGGAACCTAACGATGTTTTCACTCCGTGGGGTTCAGGGTGTTCCTCAATCGTACAGTATCCCTTTCTTGAGAAAGACTCTGTCCATCCAAGAGCTGTCATAGGATTGTTTGATGTTTCAGCGCGCCGCTTTATTCCAGAGAACATGCTTTCGTTTTCTGTATCCATGCTCAAGTTCGAGCGTATGGTTCGTAACATGGAAGAAAGTTTTCTGACCACAAATTCCTGGAAGGCAGTACAGAAAAGAATTCAAGGGACACCATAATAGAGCGCGCGCGTTTTTTCGATCAGTTCTATTTATAAACTTTAGAGTACGCGTTAGTGAGATGATAAGAGGGAGTAGAGGTCTTCAACTTTGCTTTTGTCCACTCTTGACAGGATTAGATAGCATGATGGACAATAGGTCACTAGGGGTCCGCTACTCTCATCAATCATCTTTTTCGCTATTTCCATTGAAAGTTTAGGAGCATATGAGATTAAGTTGACACCACAACATGGATAGGGAGTTCTGTGGACTTCGTTGTCCTTGAGTAGTCTGCGGGTGATTCCTTTCAACTGGTTTAGGTGATCCGGATAGTGTATCGTTAAAGTCAGGCCTCGTGGTAGATTCTTTGGCCTTATGACCTCTAAAATGTGACAAACTTCAACACCTTTAAGGGGATAGAATGAATTGAATGCCAAGTAACAACCAGGACAAGCTGTGACTAGCCGCTTCACGCCCTCTTCTTCAAACATATGTATGTTTTCTTGGGCGACCTCCTTTGCCGCTTCAACATCACCCATCGTGTAGAGTATGTAACCACAACAACTCTCGTTTGGAAGAAGCCGAAAATTCATTCCTGTATCTTCCAATAGGCTTATTGCTGAAGTAGCCATTTTTTGGATTCTTGGCACTAATGATGATGTACATCCTAAGAAGAGTGCTGTGTCGGAGGAACTTTCATAGTTTTTACTGAGGAAGGCCTGACGTTTCCTTGAGCTACTGTATGGATTGCCATATTTTTTGATTGCTTTTTGTAGATAAGGAAGGTTATGAGGGATTATGCCGTTCTTCACAAGGTTCTGTCTCAGTTTATACCTTAAGCCAGCCATGCCGCATTTGTTGCAGGTTGTGCAGAGAAATATGGGATCTGTGTCGTTCTTGAGGGATTCCGCACCCCTTATCTTGAGCTTAAGGTATTGATAAGGAGCCATAAATGGTGAATATCTATAATCCTCTTTTATCTGATGTATCGGGCATGTGTGGTCTCGCCTGAACTCAGAAAACCAGCTTCTTATACCCATTATATCTCTTATCCCTCGATAATGGTTTCAATGACATCTTTTAATTAGTTGCTCAGTCGTAATAAGATTTGCTCACTCTCAAGTGAGAGTTGGCTCTTACATCAACTTGCATGCGCGCGCACTTCTGATGTTTCGACAATATTGATGAATCGGCTTTAATTTGCATAAAAGGTTCTAAAAAACGCTTAGTTTTAGAAAATAAGCCAAGTTTGGTGCCGGGGGCGGGATTCGAACTCGCGACTTCTGGGCAATCTGGCTCCCTAACATGCTCTCCAGATTATGAGTCTGGCGCCCAAACCAGGCTAGGCTACCCCGGCACCAAGTTTCAGTAACAGAGCCCAGTTTATATGTTTTTATTCCAGCCCTATTTAGGAATCAATGAATGTAAAGTATCATTAAAAACATGGTAGGGGGTAACACCGATGATTCCCCTACTTTGCTTGTATTCCTTTGTGAAGTGCTCCAGCTATGGCTATTAAAAGCCCAAACAAAAAATGGCAATATTGATAATGATAGTTGGGAATGAATGTAATACTCCGCATTCCTCTCCCTTTACTATGAATAAGTTACAGTGGGAAGATAATTATTCAGGATGTTTTCTTCTCGTCTTCTTTCTTCTTAGCCCACAAGATTACTGTTGGAGCCCCTATCCACAACCAAGCATTGAAAGTACCCCACACCAAATTCAAAGGAAACGTCAGCATTGTCAAACCTACTAGAACAACTATGAAACCACCGAAGACATCAGCAACTATGGCCACTATCTTCTCCAATTTCATCTTCCCATCTTCTCTTTTCTCTCTAACCAGAAAATGAAGGACAAACCCTAATGAAGTTGATTCCCACATGTTGAATATTCACTAGACTTTCAGTATTAGTAATCAGACAATATGTCTGGTGTTAAAATCAAGTGCCACTGCCTTCATTGACACTACACCGTTTTACCTAAAACCCATTTAGAGAAAGCTAGGAACAAACCTATAATCAAAACAAAACCAACTAGCACAAATACACCTTTCCAAATTGGATTTGCTTCTAGCCAT
>Ga0315306_10000490_pt1 | contig 19070 bp, 19 predicted proteins | sample TDP1_MG_FD_203803 | JGI IMG/M metagenome (GOLD analysis project Ga0315306, IMG submission 203803) | Freshwater sediment microbial communities from Lake Towuti, South Sulawesi, Indonesia - TDP1 | ecosystem: Environmental > Aquatic > Freshwater > Lake > Sediment | place: Indonesia: South Sulawesi... | reverse complement strand
TTATGCCTGGGCCTGAGAGGAGGGTGGAGATCCGAGGATTCCCGAAGCCGAGGATGGAGCCGGGGGCTGTTCTGCTTCGGACACTATTTAGCGAAGTCTGCGGCACCGACGTTCACCTACACCACGGGCGGTTGGCCGGTGTGCCATATCCGATTATCCCGGGGCATGTGAGCGTTGGAACGGTGGAAAGTGTGCAGGGAGAGGTCACCTATGTCGACGGAGCCTACGTGAGAGAGAGTGATCTCGCCAGCTTTCTTGACGTCCACGAGACCTGTGGCAAGTGCTGGTTCTGCCTCGTGGCGAAGGCGTCAACTCGGTGCCCCAATCGAAGGGTCTACGGCATAACCTACTCGGCTGAAGAAGGCCTGCTGGGCGGCTGGAGCGAGAAAATCTACCTGAAGCCCGGGGTCAAGATGCTGAAGCTTCCAGAGAAGGTGTCCCCAGAGAGCTTCATTGCAGGTGGATGTGGGTTGCCCACGGCGATCCACGCTGTCGAGAGGGCATCCATAGAGCTGGGCGACACCGTGGCTGTGCAGGGCAGCGGGCCGGTTGGGCTTTGCGCCGCGATGCTGGCGAAGCTCAGCGGCGCGTTTAAAGTAATAGTTCTGGGAGCCCCCGAAAAAAGGCTGAAGCTAGCAGCCAAGATCGGCGCGGATCACGAGATCGACATTCGACAGCACCGTGAGGAGGAGCGGGTTCAGCAAGTCCTGTCGCTTACAGACGGTCGCGGTGCAGATGTGACAATAGAAGCCACCGGTGTTCCTTCAGCGCTACGGGAGGGGATGAGGATGACGAGAGACGCGGGAAGATACGTTGTTGTCGGCCAATACACAGACGCAGGAAATGTGGAGATCAATCCCCACCTAGACATCAATAGAAGACACCTCGAGGTGAGAGGCTGCTGGGGCACAGATTTCAGCCACCTCTACAGAGCCGTCAAGCTCGTCGAGCGCTACCACGATCAATTCCCATGGAGCGACTTCATAACCAAGGTCTATCGTCTTGATGAAGCCAATGAAGCGCTTGCCGATGTTGAAGAACTGAAAGTGGTGAAGGCAGTGATCAAGCCCTAGCGAGCGATGGGCTCCGCAACAAATATAACGACTGGAGAATTGGTTCGTCAATCGACATGTTCCCTTCCGGCTGGATTCATTTTCTATCAGAGAATCGCGTGGGGGAGGCTGCGTATGGACGCAGGGAGTTTCTTGGGTCTCGCGGCGTTTCTCAGGGCAGCAAGCAGGGGGTATCGATTCAAAAAAAGCCAGAGACCGATCGAGCCATGGTTCCTCAGTTCCTGCTCAAGCATATATAGCGCGTCAGGAAAAATGTGCCCGACACACTCATGCAGCCGCAGCAGAGCGATAACGCGGTCGAGGTGAAAGGACTCACAAAGATCTACAGCGGCAAGCGAAGCAGGCCTGACACGCTTGCATTGGACAAAGTGAGCTTCCACGTGGGATGGGGAGAATTCGTCGCCCTGCTGGGAGAGAACGGCGCGGGAAAAACCACGGCGATAAAGGTCCTCTGCACCCTCGTGCTGCCTGACGACGGAGAGGCAAGGGTCGCTGGGTACGACGTTGTGAAGCACGCAGACACCGTGCGAAGCAAGATCGGTTGGATGCACGGTGAGACAGGTGGTCGCGCTCTCTACTGGCGTCTGAACGCCTGGGACAACTTGAGGTTCTTTGCGTATCTACAGAACATTCCTCGTGACGAAGCCTCCAAGCGCATCAAGGCGTTGATAACATACTTCGACCTCGGGGAGTACGCGAGCAAGCTGGTGAAGGATTACTCCACAGGTATGAAGGTGCGGCTGATGCTCGCGAGGACATTCCTCTCTAACCCCGAGGTGCTGCTTCTCGACGAACCAACGATCGGACTGGACACATCAGCGGCCTTCGAGACGCGTCGACTATTGAAGCTGGTGAACGAGGAACTCGCTCGCCCCATCCTCTTCACTAGCCACAACATGTTTGAGGTGGAGAGGCTGTGCAAACGGCTGATTCTGATCCATAAAGGACGAGTCATAGCCGAGGGACCCCCCTCACGCTTGACCTCCGAGCTGTCCAAGGGGGATACTGTCGAGTTGAAGGTGGCGTCGACCCCCGATGCCCTGGAGGTCCTCGTCCAAGAGGGACTGGTTCGAGAGTTACTGAAGACCGAGTTCGATGGTGAAGCATCCACTGTGATCGCTGCCGTTCGCGATCTGCGGCAGGCGTTCTCCGACATTCCAAGTTTTCTCGTGCAACACGGCTTCCGTCTGATCTCGATCAAGATAGCCGAGCCTTCCCTCGAGGAGGCTTTCATTCGGCTTACGCGAGAGTGATTCCTCTGAAGGCTGAGGAGATCCTTGCCACGATCAAGAGCCCATACAGGAAGAGCAGATCCTGGTCTAGGCAGGCGTGGGGAGTGTTCTGGGCAAACTCGAAGGTGCTCTTCTCCTACAAAACCTGGGTGGCGACAGAGTTGATGGGCATGCCCGTCTCCGTAGCGATCTACTTCTTCACCGGCATGCTGGTCAGCAAGCCTTCCTTAGCTCAGGCTGGCTACGGCACCGACTACTTGAGCTTCGCCCTGATCGGCGTCTCTATGACCAACTTTGTCTGGGTGACGATCGTCAGGCTTAGCCACATCATACAGCACGAGGTTGAAGACGGCACCTTGGAGGTGGTTCTCTCATCCCCCACACGTATGTCCGCGTATCTTGTGGGACAGAGTTTCCGGGGGCTGCTGCTCGGAGGAATCTTCTTCGTCGCGTCCATGCTCGTCGGCATCACTTTCTTTGACGCAAGTCTTCGGACGGACGCGTTCTCGCTCCTCTCCGCGGCTGCTTTGATCTTGCTCACCCTCTTCGCCAACCTCGGCATCGGGGTGCTCGCTGCTGCCGTGATCCTGGTGTACAAGAGGGGAGATCCCGTGGTGTTCATAGTCTCAGCCCTCACAGAGTTTCTCTCCGGCGTAGTTTATCCGCTGAAACTGCTGGAGGGTTTTCCAGTACTGCTTCAGATCTCACTTGTCCTGCCCTACACCTACGGCCTCGACGGTGTGCGCCACCTCTTGCTGAAAGGAGCGACACCCCAGACCTCCGTAGTTGTGTTAGACTCACTGGTGCTCTTGCTGTATGTTGCCTTGCTGTACCCCGCGGCCTTCTACGCTTTCCGGGTGAGCTTCGACAGGATCCGACGGGAGGGCACGACAGCCTCCTACTAGCACGGTGAAGCCCTGTGGTGGACGCAAGCGGAATCCTCAAGATCCTTCGAGAAGCCAGGAAGACCCGCGGGCTGTCCCTTCCATGGAAGATCCACGCCTTCATCATACGAGACTTCAAAACGTGGCTAACCTACCGGCTATGGCTGATGCTGGACGTAGCCGGCTCACTGTTCAACATCGCTGCATATTTCTTCTTCAGCAAGATCGCCACCGACCAGATGCTGACGCAGGCAGGGTATCTGGGCGGCTACTTCACCTTCGCCGTGGTAGGCATAGCCTTCCAAGAGTACGTGAGCTTCTCGTTCAACGGTGTTATCCGCTCCATCAGAGATGAACAGGTGCGGGGCACAATGGAGACAGTGCTGTCCACCACCACCGTCGCCACATTTCTCACAGGGTCCTCAGCCTTCCGATTCATCGAGAGCACGATCTTCCTGATCGCCTCAATGGCTGTCGGAATTGGGTTCGGCGCCACATTCACGGGCGACCCTGCGGCTCTCCTCTCGACAGTGCTGATCCTCGTGTTACTTGTGGCCAGCCACCTCCCGATCGGCATCCTCGGCGCAGCGGTCTCCATGAAGACCAAGCTGGGCGACCCAGTCGCTCAGATCTTCGCCTGGCTGACTCAGCTGCTATCAGGCATCCTCTATCCCCTGAACATCATCCCCCAGTGGCTGAGACCGTTTACCCTGTTCACCCCGTTGACCTACTCCCTGGACGCGGCTCGCCGCTGCCTGATCAACGGAAACAACCTCCTCCACCCCGAAGTCTACTCGAACGTCTTCTACCTGCTCCTCTACATCGCCGCGGCGTTTCCCATCTCCCTCTACGCATTCAAACGGTCATTCGAGAGCGTCCGGAAGGACGGAGAACTCGGCCACTACTGAGCTTGATCTGTCGAAGGAATGGACCTCATCAAACAACCGGTTAGGATCGATACAGGCCCAGAAAGAGGCCTCTTGTTGCTCTACTTGCAGTCGTTGATTTCGTTCACTTCACACGCAAGAGCTCCTTCCCCTTGAACGGAAAGGGCTTCACCCCGAGTTCTCTGGCTTTGGATGGCAGGATGCCTATGTAACCCACCCAAACCTCTCCCGCCCTGCGGTTTTCCAGGCATCCCTTCTTGGGGTAACCAAGGCATAGGGTCCTCCTGGCCTGGATACAGGGCGTATACTCCTCCCCGTCAGCGTTGAGTCCCGACGGCAGATCGACGGCCAGGATCGGCTTCCCGCTGCCGTTGGCCAGCTCGATGAGACGTGCGTACTCTCCGCGAGGATCTCCATCCACGTTGTACCCCAGCAGGCCGTCCACGATCAAATCAAACCTCTTCAAACTTCTGATCGTCTCGGGTTCGATCACCTCGCCGCCGGCTTCCTCGAAGACCCTCCTCTGGTGTTGCACCTCCTCTTTCACCTTGAGGCTTGCAAGCACCGCCGTGACCCCGTAGCCCTTGTTCAAGAGATGCCTAGCCGCGCAGAGAGAATCACCGCCGTTGTGGCCGCCACCCGCCAAACAGATGATGTTCGTTGGCCGGAAGTGTTCTGCCAGCCGAGACACCTGAAGCCCCGCCAACTCCATCATCCGCGCGATATCCACTCCAGCCTGTATGTTTAGGTAATCGAGACGGCCTATCTGCTCCCTCGTCACCCACAACTCCTTGTCTAGCTTCACCCTCATACAGGTCACCATGTTTCCCTGTTACTTAAGCACCGTTACTCAGAGAAATGCGCTTTCACCCTCTTGCTTCTCCCCTGAGACCTTCAATCAAAGCCACACCCCGGAGAATCCTCTACAGGCACGTATCGATCGATCGAAAAAAGCGAGGAGGCCAGACGTATAGTACTGCAGCAGGAGTGGCATGGAACAAAACCAGTCTTTCCAGTTCACTCCGGCGGCCTCCACCCTGGCCTAGTCCATGAGCTCGTGGAAACGGTCGAGAGTAGGGATGTCGTCATAGATTTCGGCGGCGGAATACATGGCCATCCAGACGGCACGAGGGCTGGAGCAACAGCGGCAAGGCAGGCTATCGACGCGCTCATGAAGGGAACTTCACTCGAGGACTACGCAAAGGAGCACAAGGAGCTTCAAAAGGTGATTGAGACATAAGGATTCTTCAAGCCTAGGGCATGAAACTGAACTTCGGATTCTTCTACAGTGGGGTTGTCTGCCAAGCCACCGAACACCCAATTGGGTAGATCGACCGCTCCAACGACTTCACAACTCGTACATCCAACAACGCCGCAGTTACGGCATCAGCATCGATTGAGTCGATCCGGCGCTTTCTCCACCACCACCTGACTTGCCATACACATCACAATAACCTCACGCGAAAAATTTATTAGTGTTTATCCTGAAAACCTGAAAACGCGTTGGTAGAAGTGTGATCTGACATGAAGGCGCGAATGGCAGCTCTGTCTCCAAGTGAGGGAGAAGCAGCCTGTAGCACTGGACGAAACTTGAAGCGAAGAAGGACAGATTCTTCTGAATGAATGGGGCGAAAAATTGATGGAAGAAGTAGCCATTGTAGGTGTGGGCTCCACGGGGTTGAGGTCAGTCACGCCGGACATGTCGTATAAGGAATTGATGTTTGAGGCCGCGACGAAGGCATATGAGGATGCTGGGACTGACCCGAGAAGAGATGTAGATAGTTTCGTATGCGTATCTGAGGATTTCTGGGAGGGAACAAGCATTTTCGATGAATATGTCCCTGACCAGTTAGGAGCCGTTTTGAAGCCGGTGTGCACTATTGCTGCGGACGGGGTATATGGATTGATAACCGCCTATATGCAGATACTGAGCGGTGCCGTGGAGACCGCTGTTGTCGAAGCCCATAGCAAAGCATCAGATATGCTTACTCCCACCGATATTGTTGCGCTCGCGCTAGATCCTGTCGTCAACCGCCCACTTGGCGGTAATCCATATTACATCGCAGGGCTAGAGATGAATCGCTACATGTATGAAACCAAGACCACTAAGGAGCAGTGTGCAACGGTTGTTGTAAAAAACAAGAGAGAGGCTCTAAGCAACCCTTACGCAGCGTATGGAGCAAAGATAACGATCGATGACGTACTTAACTCAGAAATGATGTTCTATCCGCTAAGCCGCCTCGATATGAGTGCTCCCGCTGATGGCGCCATCGTGATGGTTCTTGCTTCGGAGGAGAGGGCGAGACGGCTCACGGATAACCCAATATGGATAAGGGGAGTGGGTTGGTGTTCGGACACCCCACGGCTTGAGACTAGGGACTGGGCGAACGCGGCATACGCGCAATCGGCTGCAGACATGGCGTTCAAAGCCGCGAATATAGCCAACCGCCGAAAAGAGGTAGACTTTTCTGAAGTTGATGACACCTTTTCCTTCAAGGAGCTGCAGCACCTCGAAGCTCTCGGACTCTGTAGAAGAGGTGAGGCGGGTGTGCTTGCGGAGGAAGGAGTTACTGAAAAGGACGGAGACATGCCAGTTAACCCATCGGGTGGAAGCTTAGGGGCAGGCTACACTTTTGAAATGACAGGCCTCCAAAGGGTTTTGGAGGTTGTCCTACAATTGCGTGGAGAGGCTGGCAAGCGGCAAGTGCCTGGTGCCGAACTAGGTCTCGCTCAGTGTTGGCGCGGGGTTCCTACCGCCAGCGGCGCCGTGGCCATACTAAGTGCCAAACGTGAGGGTGCGTGAAAATGCACATCAAGAGAAGAGTAGCGGTTGTAGGGGCAGGGATGACCAAGTTTGTACGCCGGGCAAAGGAAACCGGCAAGGAGCTGGCTTTTGAAGCAACGAAGATGGCTCTCGATTCAACGGAATTGACCCTAAAGGACATAGGCTGTGTGACACTTGGAACCGCCCCAGATGCATTTGACGGAGTCCACATGAAAGGTGAATATTTGAGCGACGGAGCTGGCGGATGGCGAAAACCATACATGAGATGCTACGTAGGCGGCGGGACTGGTGTATTTGCAGCCATAAACGGGTGGTATCACGTCGCATCTGGTCTCTTCGATACTTGTCTAGTCGTCTGTGAAGAAAAGATGTCGAGCTGCCAGCCACATCCTCAATACGCATTCCAAACGATATTCGACAACATAACCGAACGGCCGCTCGGGCCAAACCTAGTTTGGATATTTGCGCTTGAAATGAACCGCTATATGCATGCCCACAACATCTCGAAGGAAGAAATTGCGCTGGTGTCGGTGAAGAACAAACGGAATGCCTTGGATCATCCATGTGCACAGCTCCCACAGAAAATCACGGTTGAAGATGTTCTGAACTCTGAAGTCTTGGCTTGGCCCGTTCAACGTCTAGACATTAGTCCTACAAGCGATGGCGCTGCCGCAATAGTTCTGGCATCAGAGGACGTAGCAAGGAAAATCACAGACACGCCTGTCTGGATAGACGGTGTAGGCTGGAGTCTAGACACCGCCTACTGGACCAACAGAGACCTCTTCTATCCGAAATATGTTGAGTACGCCGCGAGAATGGCCTATGAGATGGCCGGAATAAATAACCCCAGAAAAGAAATTGATGTTGCAGAGCCTTATGATCCTTTTGATTATAAAGAACTACATCACATGGAAGGCCTTCTCCTATGTAAGAAGGGCGAAGCACCCAAACTCACGAAGGAAGGGGTTACGCAGAGGGACGGCGATCTACCAATCTGCCCGTCAGGCGGCTTGCTCGGGGTCGGCAACCCGATCGCGGCAGCTGGCTTAATGAAAGTATGCGAGATCTTTTGGCAATTACGCAAGGAGGCTGGCAAACGGCAAGTGCCTGGCGATCCGAGAACGGGCTTGGCACAAGCATGGGGCGACCTAATGCAAGTCGGCACCGTAGTTGTTATGAGAGCTCAATGAGGGTTGAACATGAGCGTGAAAAACAAAGAATATTTTGGCACAGGACTTAGCGCAGAAGACATCAAAGAAGGCAAGGTTCTCTACTCTCGGTGGCGCCCCAAAGCTGAGTATGGATGGGCTGCCGGCGTTGCGGTGAGCAGATACCTCGACGAATTGAGAAAGGGAAGGATCGTAGGAAGAAAATGTGGAAAATGCCGTCGCGTGGTGGTACCCCCAAGGATGTTCTGCGAGTGGTGCTTCAAACCAACAGACAGCTGGGTGAACTTAGAAGATACAGGGACCGTCAACACCTTTGCGATCAGTTACATAGCTGCGGACGCAACCAGGATCAAGGAGCCGATAATCCCTGCGGTGATCGAAATCGATGGTGCCTCGAAAGGTATGGGGATCCTTCACCTGTTGGGCGAGGTCGATCCGAAGAGCGTCAAGATCGGTATGAGGGTCAAAGCCGTATGGAAACCTCCAGGGGACCGCATCGGTGCTATAACGGACATAAAGTATTTCAAACCATTACCATAGGAGGGAGAAGATGCCGATTATTGAAAGAATCACGGATCATAGGCGGATTAGGCATTGGTACGGTGAAATCCCCGTAGAGTATCTGTATACGGTTGGTGTTGCTGAAGAACGGTTCTTCAGGGAGATCAAAGAGAATGCGAGAATCATGGGAGCCAAGTGCAAGCATTGCGACACAGTGTATGTGCCCCCAAGAATGTATTGCGAGCGTTGCTTTGAAAAGCTCGAGGAGTGGGTGGAAGCAAGCAAGAGGGGTAAGGTTCATACCTACACGCTGGCCTACGTAGACATTGACGGGTCCAGATTGAAGGAACCAATCGTCTGGGCAATGATCAAGATCGACAATACAGAAGGCGGATTCGTTCATAGGCTAGGTGAAACAGACGTCAAGGATGTAAAAATCGGGATGAGTGTCGAAGCTGTTTTCAAAAGGAAAGAAGAACGCCTAGGCTCCATATCAGATATCGGATTCTTCAAACCAGCTAGAGAGCAAAGGTAGCTCAGTCACTGGATAATCTTGTCTGAACATGCTTATCAGCAGCCATCGAACAACGAGCCCCGCCCCTTCCGCCCCAATTTACTCTGTTGTTTGGCCGAACTTCCAATGATTTCGCAGACCAAAGCAAGTAACAGATAGACATCCTGCAATCGATGTTACGCCCTCTCTACATGAAGGCCCGCCGCCTTTCTCAGCCTGTTCATAACGGCAAGGCCTAGTCCCCTTGGAGCTATTCCTTCCGCCACTATTACATCCACTTTCTCATCATCGAACTCTCTAAGCAGTCTAAAAAGGTTCTTGGCGACCGCGGCGAGATCTTTTCTGCTTCCCATGGATTTGATGACGTCAGCGTTATACGCATGTTCACTTTCGTCTGTAGCCATTATACCTGCCCTCTTTCCTTTCTCCATATAGAGACTCGCTAGCTCTTGGACCCTATTTATGATAGCATCGAGTTCTCCTTCAACAACCACAAGCTCTGCGGCTGGTGCATAATGCTTATGTTTCATTCCAGGGGAACGCGCTTCAACTACACGTGCTTTCTTGTCTGCCATAGCAACCGGGTGCAACTTTACCCTTCCCAAGACACTCAGTAGCTTCTCATAGGAAGTTCCCCCCGGCCTCAAAATCTGAGGTGGGCTGGTGGTCACGTCGAGAACCGTGGACTCCACACCGATCCTTGTAGGCCCGGCGTCTAGTATGGCATCTATTCTTCCCGCAAGATCATCTAATACATGTTTGGCGGTGGTTGGGCTAGGTCTCCCTGCGAGGTTTGCGCTTGGAGCCGCTATTGGGACCTTCGACTCCGTGATGAGGGCGAGAGCAACCCTGTTGTTCGGCATTCTGATCGCGATTGTATCCAAGCCGACAACCGTTATGTCCGGTACAACCTCAGATCGTTTCAACACAAGTGTCAAGGGCCCTGGCCAAAGCTCGTTCATCAATTTCTCAGCTGCTTTTGGAACCTTTCTTGTCAATCTGTATACGTCTTCTTTGTTGGCAACATGCACTATCATTGGGTTATCCGGAGGACGCTTTTTCGCCAGAAATATCCTCGCAACCGCCTTCGGGTTGAGGGCATCTGCGCCGAGGCCGTACACCGTCTCTGTAGGGAAGGCAACGGTGCCGCCCCTCCTAATCACGTCTGCGGCAACCTGAATCCTATTCATCTCCGGCCGCCTAGCATTCACCTTCATAACCATCGTTCGTTTCATTCTCTCCTCCCCCCAGCATCCGACTCAATACGGTAGCCCAAGGTGTGGCGGTGCCCCATTCTTGCCCCGGCAACCCATCCGACGGCAGCTCACCCATATATTGTTCTCTGATTTATTTCTCTATCTCAAGGTTAGGATTCGCTCGCAGAAGAACAAACGCCACATTCAGGGTTTCCCTATCGTCTGATGAATCAGAAGACCCAAAAGGACAAATCATTTGATACTTCAACAAGGCTAGACACATATGCCATGAAAGCTCGTTGGAAAACAGAAATTAGGCTGTTTGAAGCTACAGTCTCCGTCGATCGATCCGTCGTTCAACTTCATAATCACTGCTACCGGCAAGAAAGGCTTTCTTGGCATTTACCTACGACACCAATCTAAACAAGGCTTTCCCCGGGTTTTCTCCAACAGTCGTCATGCACACGCATCTGTCAAAAGGCCGCCAACTTGGGTTACGGTCTTGTTACAGATAGAATGCTTACGCATCGATCGCTCCTTTGACTGAAGTCATGCAGGGGATTCGCCAGAGAAGCCTTGTGCTTGAGGTGACTCCTCCACACGTGCACGCATCGGAACAATGCTCGCCAGCAACCCCAACCCGCCTATGAGAGACATCACCAACCCCACACCGGGTTCCAGTGGAGAGCTCTCTACATACATCGATGTCGCACCGAGATAGTTGACGAGGGCTATGAAGGTGATCAGCCCGCCGATCGAGGCGATCGCCACCCTCTTCAGCACCAGTCTCTTCGAGACGGCTATGACGGCGAGAGACATCAGAGACAAAATCATCGTCATCACGCCGTCTGCCTCAAACCCCCAGCGGACGTAGGTTCCATGTAGTGGAAATGTGACGCTTACCCAGGGCAGCAATCCACCTATGAGCACGAGGGCTGCAGAAACGATGCCGATCCTCTCACCGCCACCTAAACGCAACACCGAGATCGCCTCTCGAAACATTGGATGGAAGGTTCTTAGTGCTTTCCCTAAAGCAATTGATCTTGAACCTGAGAGCGGTCTATGGTTCAAAGGCTGCTGCGAATGCTATCGAGCCTCTGCTGGGCCTCTTCGCCGATCATCTGCAGCAGCTTCTGCAGTTTCTCACACTTGTAGTCTTCGCAGAGAGCGCAGGTCTGAACTCCGCGTTCCTCAGCGCACTTGAGGACCTCGCAGCTCCCACACCACCTATATTTGGAGCCTTCTAGGGTCTTGCAGCCGTCGCAGTTGATGTCCTCAGGTGTTACGGGGAAGTCTGATGTTGACCACTTGGCGGCGGTCTTCTTGCGCAGCTCTTCATCGTCAGTGCGTCTTGCGATGTAGGCTGGACATGTGTTGCAGTTGAGACCACAGTAGGCAGTCATCTCGTCTGTCATGACCGGATAGCCCGTCTGCCGCCTTATAAACTGGAAAGGTGTATGAGGCGGTTGTTTTGGCTGATCGAATGTTTATTAGACGACCTTGTGGCCGGGATGGTCATGAAACTGGTTGAACTGAGTGTTCCAATAGGTATTGCAACGCCGCCCTGGCCGACTTATGAGCCGTTGCAGGTGAAGTACTTCAAGAGGCTCGCACCCAACGGAGCCAACGGACAGCTCCTGACACACTCAAACCACGTCGGAACCCACCTTGACGGCGAGATCCACTTCTACACCCCGGGAAAGGACATCGCCAGCCTCTCCCTTGACTTCCTTGTGAGCTCCGGCGTTGTGGTGGATCTATCCGACGCTGTGGGAGATTATGACATCTACACCTCGAGGATGGTGGAGGAACGCGTCGAGGTTAGGGAAGGCGACATCCTGATCATCCACACGGGGTACCACCGATACGGCTGGGATCAGCCGACCGCAGACGAACTTCGCTACATGGTGAAGCATCCGGGGCCAGATCGAGAGTTTGCAGAATGGGCTCTGAGGAAGAAGATCAAGTGGATCGGGGTGGACTGCGGCAGCGCCGATCACCCCATGAACACCATAATCCGAACCTGGATGCCGAATCAGGCTGCAGAGGCAGACGCACACTTCCGTCAGAAGTACGGCAACCCGTTGGCTGAGGTCTTCACCCCCGACAAGTACCAGCTGATGCACATCATGCTCTTCCCCCACGGGATAATCCATGCAGAATGTGTTGGCGGCGACATCGACCTGCTGCTCAACCAGAGATGTGTGATCGGGTGCTTTCCGTGGCGCTTCGTGGACGGCGAGTCATCCATCTCTCGAATCGTCGCTTTCGTCGACGACAGCAAATACATGGAGCTGATGGCCCGAAAGCGGGGGCAACGAGTGACCAAATTCGGCGATGTCGCGGGGCTCTGCAAACGGATGATCTCGCCCCCACCGGGGTGAGCGATCGAGATAGCTCCGCTGCTTTTTCAAACTCATTTCTTCGCTATTGTGGAGCCGCCGGACGTACTGATGTCGCCCATGGTGGGCGACCCGACGTAGAGAAGGCGTGAGGCCCCGCTCAGGACAGCATCCAATCTGCCGTCAAGGTTTACCGTTGCTCGGCTCGCACCGCTAAGCTTGACATCTGCGTTATGAACTGGGAAATCGGACAGCTCCACGCCGCTAGCCCCGGACGCGTCGACAGCTAGGTCATTTGCTGCGCCCTCCAGTTCAGCTGTGCTTGCCCCGGACACGCTGAACCGCACATCACCACTAACCGTTACGCCACCGGTGAGATGGCTAGCTCCCGACAGCTCAACATCGGTATCTCCGGCCGACATGTCAACTATCTTCAGAAATGTGGCGCCAGACATTCTAAGAATGAATCCATGGGAAGAGCTGAATCCCTCGGCGGTACCGCTTGCTGCTCCTGATAGCTCCAACTCATAGAGGTTGGGCATGGTGATTTTGAGACTTAAGGTTGGCGACCGATAATTGTGGCCTGGTTCGAGGCCTATCTCCAGTCTTTCTCCTATTTTGGAAGCCTGGAGATAGTCGAACAGATTGTCGTCCATGGTTATGCTGATGCTGTATGAATTCGATTGGGTAATCTCGGCCTTGAAGGCACTTCCGACCCCAACAATCGTAAAATCCTTGAAGTCCATGTCCTTGGTAACTAGGTTTCCGGAACCAACGATGTCGATCGGACCGATCGGCGCGAACCTTGGCCAGGATCCTAGAACTATGAATGCCCCAGCTGCCACAGCAGCAGCAATGATGATCAATCCTACGACAAGAGGAACAATCGACATCTGTTTCTCACTTTCTACTCTTGGCTCAGCCAGCGTCACCTTCATGTCCATTACCCCATACTTGCTTCGCTCGACAGAACTGAATTATATAAAAACGTTTGCGTGGCCCTCCCAGAACGATCCAGAACGATAAGCTACGATCGATCGCACCATCAAAATCTGCATCGACAACTTCAGACGTTTCGGCAAAATTCGTTATTTCAGCGCACAATCGATCGATCGATCGATGCATCTCCAGGAAAGCCGTTACGCATGACATCAAGGATGCTGAGCCACCCTCCCCACTCGTTCCCTAGCTGTCGCGTGGTTTCTCCATTCAACAGGATTCAGAGGGTGGGCCTCGGCAGCGGCCAGCTCAACGGTGCCGCGTTCGTTTCGATCACATCGACAGCTTGTTGAGGAAAATGATTCTCAGCTCATCGCTTCTTACTTGAGGTGGTGGACCGGCGTTCACGACGGGTTTCTGGCCGTCTCTTTCCTGAAGTGAACCTGCCGAGAAAATGCTCTACACCCTCATCAACCGTCACAGGCATGGAGTTAGCTAGTCCATGGTCTCTAAGCTTGTTGAAGAACTGAGTGATCGTCGGGAGCTCCAAGCCAGCCTGCTTCATCAGCAGCTGGTTTGACAACACCTCGTGGATGAGCCCCTCTCCCACAACCCTTCCTCGGCTCATTACAAACGCTCTGTCGGCGAGCAGGGGAGCGATGTTTACGTTGTGCGTCGCCAAGACAAGAGTGATCCCGTTTGCCTCATGCAGCTTCGCAAGAAAACCGACCAGCTCTCGGGTGCTCTCCGGATCCAGGTCAGCCGTCGGCTCATCTAGAACCAGCACCCCAGGCTTCATCGCCAAAACAGTCGCGATGGCAGCTCTCTTCATCTCCCCCACGCTGAGATGATGTGGAGCTCTCTCTTCGCAGCCCCTCAGCCGAACCGTTTCTAGCGCCCAACGAACTCGCTCGTCAACCTCGTCCGCGGGCAACCCCATGCTCGCGGGGCCGAACGCCACATCCTCCCGAAGCGTGGGGCAGAAGAGTTGATTTTCTGGTTTTTGGAAGACAACGCCGACCCTGCTCCGGATCTCCCGCAAGGTCTTGTTCTCAACTGACATCCCTAAGACCCTCACGGCCCCGTCGGTCGCCGCGAAGATCCCATTAAGGTGCATGACCAACGTTGTTTTTCCGGCGCCGTTGGGACCCAGGATCGCCACCCTCTCCCCCTTCAGGATCCTCAGGTTCACTCTATCCAGCGCCAGGGTCCCATCCGGGTATCTGTAACTCACACCCTCAAGTTGGATTGCTACTTCCTCCAATCTACGCAGCCCCCATGTGCAAGAAGTCGACTAGAAAGATCGCCAGGCAAATCGAGACGATCACCAGGCCGAAAACGAGGTCCCTTGTCCGCGCCTTCGTATGGTCCACGGACCTGAATTGCCCTGAGTAGCCTCTCGCAAGCATAGCCATGTAGACCCTCTCCCCCCTTTCGTACGACCTGATGAAGAGCGTCCCGACCATCGTTGCCAGCGACCGCAGCACATCCATTCGATTTTCCCTCCCGACCGCGCGGGATTCTCTGGCGACGACCATTCGGTACGCCTCATCGATGAGGACGAAGATGAAGCGGAAGGTAACCGACGTCAGAGTAACGAACAGGGCTGGAACCTTGAACCTCTCCAGGGCCTGGATGATCCTGGAGAACCTCGTTGCCATAATGAGAAGAGTCAGAGACGAAACACAGACCCAGACCCTCAAGAAGAACTGGGCAGCTCTGTAGACGCCTTCACCCGTGATCACCGCAGCGTAAGGCCTGACACCAATCTCAGCCACAGGTGTTCCAGGAGTTATGAAAAGAAGAGGGAGAGCTATAACGCCGGCGAATAGGGGAACGAAGACAGTGGCTCTATACAAGAAGGACCTCAATGGTATCCTCGCCGCGGTAGCTAAACCAAGAACCAAGGCCAGCAGGGCGACCAGAGAGATCAGCGCTCTTGCCGAAACAGCGGTCACTATGATGGCGATGGTGCCGATGAGCTTGACCCGAGGATCTATCGATTGCAGCAGCCCCACTGAAGCGGAGTACTTCTCGACATAGAATGTATCTTCAAATGTCTTGAGAAAGCCTCTCAACATCTCCTTTGAGCTCAACCTCCGCAGGCCGATGACCTAGGTTCTGGGGCTCTTCAACGCCTTTCCTACGGCAAAAGTGACCAGCAGCGTCAGCAACGTGAAGATGATACCCAACACCACGCTAACCGCGGCGTTGCCTTCGAATCCGGGCGCTTCATAATCAGGGAGCGGCGGTCTGTAAACGGGAGACTCCCTCACACCGAATTTTTCAGCGACCTCATCCAGGGTCTCCGCAGACATGGAAAGCACGAACACGCCCACCGAGACGAAAACCACAGCGAACGTGAGTCCAACGGCGACAAGCCTCATGCTTCTTGTCATCCCTTGCCCTCCGCTTGTGAAGAAATCATGGGAAACTCCCCCATCCATGTCGGCGCAGACTTCGGCAGACTCAACAAGTCCGGCCGAACCCTCAGAAGAAGTCCCAAGATCAACGCTGTGACGATGCCTTCCCCAGCCCCGATGACAGAGTGGTTGATGGCCATGGCGGTTACCGCGATCGGGACACTGTACGGGAACGAGAGCGTCGACAAGCCCAATTCAAATCCCGCGAAGACAGCGGCCAGAAGGTCTCCTAGGAATGCTCCTGTGAACGCCGCGGCCATAAGGCTGCCGGCATCCTTTCTGAACCTCAAGGTCAGGAGAAGCACAATGTACGGGATGAAGACGCCCACGACACCCATGTTCCAAACGTTAGCCCCGAAACTAGTCACCCCACCATCGCCGAAGAACAGCGCCTGGATCAGCAGGATCACCGTCATCGATATCATGCCTGCATAGGGCCCGAGCGTAATTCCAAGGACCGGTCCTCCCAGTAGATGGGCTGTTGTGCCGCCTATTATCGGGTAGTTCATCATCTGCGCTGCGAAAAACAGCGCGGTAAGCGTCGCCATGAGGGGAACGAGCCTATCCGTCAACACCCCTTTCGTTCTCCGAAAAGCAAACACCCAGAAGACCGCCGCAGCAACGTACATAAGAGAGGCTACCGACAAGTCCAAGAAACCATCTGGAATGTGCAGCCTCCATCCACCCCAGCGTTCTAAGGTCCCTGAACCGGTAATAATAGTTGCTGTTTTCGTAATACTACCGCAACGCCCTTCCTATCCGACAGAATCGATCGGCCAAGATCCACTGTGGGACTGGCTGTCGACCCTCATATTGGAGAATAAGCTAGCGGTACAGCAGCTTGGCTTTAATCAACTTCTCTGGGTGTCGAAGCAGCCCAACCATCCATTGTTTGTGAGAGATCGAGCCGTTGAGCACTTCAGCGACCATATGTTGGAACCACTTGTCCCGCCTCAAGACGGCAAAGATCTTTTCCTGCTGGTCCTCCGTATCAAGAAACCGCCTCCTGATTTCCAGGCCGTACTTCATGTCCTCGGTTACGCGAGCAACAAGGTTCCTCGAGTAGATCTCCATCATCCTGTATGAGCCCCGGTTCTCCTCTAGGGCTGTGACCGCTGATCGCCCAGCGGCTTCCCCCGTCTTCATCGCATACCAGATGCCCTGCATCGCAATCGGGGAAACGAAGCCCGCTGCATCCCCCGCCAGCAGGAAGCCATCTCCACATGTTCTCTCCACCGCTCCTGAGCAGCAAACCATATGCGCCTGCCTGAGCTTGACGACGGAGCCCTGCAACTTGGCTGAGGCGACTGGGTGGTGTCGGATGAAGTTGTCAAGCCTCTCCCACAGGTCGATCTTCTGTTCCCTGATCGTCTCAACCCATGTTCCCAGCCCCACGGAGACTAGCCGTCGCTTGGGAAAGACATATGCATAGCCTCTCGGGATCACCTGGTCGCCGAAGTACGCCTCAACCCTGTCACCGATCTTCTCCTCGATCGCGCCCTCAGACATTTCGAGGTGATACTGCACACAGGCCGCGACGGACATGGGGGTTCTCTTATACACGCTGAAGTACCTCACCAGCATCGTGGGATATCCATCGGCCATAATTGTGATAGGTGCCTGAACTTCCTGCTGTTCCCCCCTACACTTGATAACCATTCCAGTCACTCGGCCGTCCCTGAGGATCGCTGCCGTGGCCTTCGTCTCATCCCTGATCTCTGCCCCAGCGTCAAGGGCCCTCCGAGACATCGCCTTGTCAAACACCCCGCGCATCGTGGTCCAGACCGGGCGCCTGAAAGTTACCGCTGCCATACGTCCGGAAGGGCTGTAGAGAACTGCCTGCGAGATCTCTCGCTCACAAACATCCGAGGGAGGGCCATAGTCTTCAACCAGTTTCGCCGTGAGACCTCCCCCGCAAGGCTTCTCCCGGTCCAGCCTAGACCTCTCAACCATAACCGTGGTGAAGCCCGCCTGAGCCGCAACTCTCGCCGCCATTGAACCAGCTGGCCCCGCTCCCACCACCAGCACGTCGCACCTCAAAGAACCCCACCGATGGCCATGCGTCTGATCGTAGATCGAACGCGATGACTATGTAAGTCTTGGCTGAATCACAACACTCAGGACGATCGATCGGATCCGACCGATGGAAACCTGGAGGCGATGCCCCCGATGCATATGCTCGTTTGCTCTCTCGACATGGACGAATCGTCTAGATGAATCGTGCACGTGCAATAAATACGAGACGCCAGAAGGCAACTCCAGGTGAAGAAAAAATGCAGCGGAAGAGCACGATGGCGCTCGCCACAGCCACCCTAGTGCTTCTCACGGTAGCGGTATTCGTCGCCACACCTCTCGCCTCCGCTGAAGTGGACAACGCAGAGGCCGAGGGCTTCAAGCACATAGACTCCACCTGGGGCACAGCCACAGTCTTCGCCCCCAACAAGCCCCCCCAGAGAGTCGACGCCTCTCTCCACCTCCTCGCCAAGAAGACACCAAGCCAAATCCTAATCAAAGGAACGATAACGATCGGCGGCCACGACTGGTACGTCAAGGAAGCGAACCTGGTAAGCGGCTCAGACTTCATCAGCCTGATGCAGGCCGAGTACAGTGACATCCTCACAGCCGAGAGCGACCAAAACGTCCTGAGCAGGATCGCGTGCCGCAAGACCGTCATACAGCTGAAGCTCATCGACAAGGACGGCAACACGGCTTACGCAGCACTCGGCGGACACCGAAACCCAAACGGAGAACTAACACTACGGGCTGCCGGCTTCTCACGCAGCCTATGGAAGATGGCGATCGCCCAGTTCAGAGCAATCGTCTCCTAGAGAGCAACCCGTCTCCAAAGGATCACTTCCCCCATTTTTTCCCTAGCCCACACCATACCTCTCAACCTCCCACTAAGACCTTTCAGGTAAGGGATTATAACAGCCTTTGGACCTCTTGAACTGTTCATCGATCGATCGTGTCTCGAAGAAGGAGGGGAAGAAGTGAACGCTATCATAGTCGGTCTGGGGGTCTGGCTGATAATTGATGGGGTTGGGTCGATGATACTGTATGAGAAGCAGTCGTGGATGGAGCAAGCGATCAGGGTTGTTAGGGTAGGGGTAGGATTAGCCTTGATC
>Ga0315306_10000489_pt1 | contig 19074 bp, 14 predicted proteins | sample TDP1_MG_FD_203803 | JGI IMG/M metagenome (GOLD analysis project Ga0315306, IMG submission 203803) | Freshwater sediment microbial communities from Lake Towuti, South Sulawesi, Indonesia - TDP1 | ecosystem: Environmental > Aquatic > Freshwater > Lake > Sediment | place: Indonesia: South Sulawesi... | reverse complement strand
TGCCCGAACGAGCGTCTGTACAATGGAACATTTATGCTGAGTTTAGCGAAGAGGAAGTTTCTGAAATCTTCTATCAATTATAAGGAAAGGTAGGAAATCTCGCGCGCATTTTCCTGTAAACGTGTCAAAAACGATTCTGCAATGTTGAAAACTCTCCTGTTCTTCTCCTGACTTCCTATGGAATCTCGTAAGGCCCTCCTATTCCACTCCTATGCCCTTCCTATTCCCTTCTGATAGGAACTTCCTAAGCTCCTATCAATGCGCGTGTGGCTACTGGGCTCCTGGAACCTTCCAATAGGAACTCCTAAGACTACTACCAAACTGCGCTAAAGATGTCATGGAATATACCTTCTCGTTTTTGAAAAAGGAGAGTGAAGGAAGAGTAAAAACCTAGGTGAGTCAAAAGAGACAAGTCTCCACGAGCGCAGATGTCTGACTGCCTTCTCCTGTATAGGAACCAGGTTTTTCTCTCTCTAGAAACTAGAGGGGGAACGCCATGTTCTAGATGTTATTTCTGATGTAGAATCTATATAGACGGTGACGTACGGTCCTATGCATACGGTGCATAGGGCCCATAGGAGCCCGTAATAGGGCCTTCGAGGTTGTCGAAGGATCCTCCCACAGGGTTTTTCAGGGCTCGTGTATAAGATTTGACACGGGGTCTTTAGGATTCTATATACGGTCTCATAGGTTTGCCACAGGATCATTATAGGTTCGTAGGCTGATTTCGAAGTCTTCGAACCCGATTTATAGGACTGGCACTAGGTTGCAACAGCTTAATCTTAGGGTCTGGTTACAGGCCTTACAGGACTCCTATACAGGGTCTGATACAGGGTTTTCTAGGATTCTGTAGGGTTCCATACGCTTACCACAGGGTCATTTTCAGGGTTGTAGAGTGGCTTCGAGGTGTTCGAACCCCGTTTCTGGGGTTTCCCTCAGCTTGTGATGGCTTTATCTTAGCTTCTGGTTACAGGGGTACAGGGCTTTCAGAACTCCTGTACAGGGTTTGGCATACATGCATGCGTGAGTGTGATTTTTGCCACTTTAGAGGATGAAGTTACTACAGGAATTCTTATTTGTACATGCGAATTGATAGCCTCAAGACAAGATTGCTAAGGTTACCCAACTTTCTGAATGCGCGTACATGCGCAGTTCAAATCCTTAGTGTAATGTCATATTCAATTGTCTTCTCGTTTCCGCATTGTTGACATTCCATGACTTCTATTATAGGTCTAGTCATCGCAAAGATGTCGTTTACACGCTTATGTTCTGTAGGTCTACCGCAGTGCTCACAATAGAGTGTCTTCACTCTTGGATATCTTTCTTCAACCTCTTTCCTTAATCTCTCCTTGAAATCCATACTTGACGGACCTCTAGTCTGGATAGGTGCTTCTATTCAGATGTTCTTTATGAACTTGGAATCATTCGGAAAAACAAGAATCTCGCTTACTGAACGCTAGAATTGATTGAAAATTCCACAAATCACAAAAACTGTACCGTTACCCACGTACGCAGATCGAACTTTGTTCAGTAACTAGTAAGGTGTGCCTTGTGAGATTGCTGTTGCAGAGAAGAATATTCAAAGGTAATGATATAAGAATAGCAAGAAGCGCAATTCCATAATAGACGTTGCGCAAAGATTTTGTCCTCCAAGTTCTTTCAAGAAGAAATGTTGTATCAGTTTTGAGGCGGGCAAAAAGAAATTCTCTTATTCGTTCCACCAACGAATAAAAAGGTAAGAAATCCACTCCACATTCGTGCGATACTGCGAAACCTTTCTGACTGAGTGACGCAACATAATTGGATTTAGAACGGATGATGGTGGGGTAATGCTTGTATTTCACAGCCCCCTTTCTTGACGTTAATTCGAGAAGGACAATCTTTCGTCTAGTGACTCTGCAAATCTCCTCCATGGCTTTCTCATATTCAATGTCTTCGACTATATGCTGAAGAGTTGTGCATGAGAGGAGGAAATCAACTGACATTGATCGAAGAGGGAGATCAGTAGCGGTGGCAACTATGGAATCTACATTCTGCCTTTTCGCTCTTAGTTTAGCGATCTCCAGCAATTTCCTTGAAATATCAATGCTAATCACAAGTTTTGACTTCTCAGCGAGAAGAGAGGTCCAACGACCAACTCCTGCTCCTACATCAAGTGAAATGTCATGGGAGGAGTTGAGGTGAGGAACCATAGCATTCCTTTGAAGAGTGTCTATAATCATGTTCACGACGCGGGGAGCACCGGGTAATAATGTGACGCCACTCACGTCAAACTCTTCAGCCAGTTGGTCCCAAAACGTCCTCATTCTTATCCCTCTTACCTCTTCTCAGTTGTTCTCTCATGCTTGAAAATGAAGGCTTGAGTGTTATCAGGAGAACATATACGTTTAGTAGACAGCCTACCGTGATCGCCACATCTAAAATGCCCGGAAAATTCTCATACGTTTTTAGAAGAAGCTTGTTAAAGAAATTTAGGCTTGGATCGAAACAAGGCAGCAAGTGGGGATGAGCAAAGGCTATGTATAACAGGGTTCCATACATCGACGCGAACGTAGTAGCAGACATTATCCCGAGCACGAAGCGATTTAGAGGTGTCCCAAGCCACTTTCGTGCTAATATCAGAAACAGAATCGCAAAGAGAAAATAGCGGTTGGCAACTCGAGTTGGTAACAAGAGGGATGCCAGTGTACTACCTGCCAAGATTGCGTAGAAATAGTCTTTTTGGAGTGCGGTCCGTTTTGAGAACGCTATAAGGAGCACAAGTGCGGTAGCACACATACCAAATAGAATTATCCCGAGGTTCAAGTAGCTTACTCCAAGATTTGAGATCGGCACCAAATCTGAATACCAGAAACGGTTGCCACCCTTTTGACCCTCAAAGAAAGTCACCAATGGCCATATAGAAAAGGCGTCTCTCGAGACAATGGACATGGCACTTTCACTGAGTTTTACTGTGCTTGCTTCTAAGGATTTTCTCAATATGGGATCAACAATTAAAGTTGGAGAATACCCGAGTAAAAAGTATGGTAGGACAGTGAGAAAGGCAGCGGTTACACCTACACTCGCATCCAGAACTGTTTTGCGGATTCCATTTCTTTTCAATGCAATAATAGCTATAAACAGCACGGGAATCAATGCAGTCTGCTTCGTAAGAATTGAAACTCCCATTAAAATCCATGCCAATGTTGACCGGTTAAATTCTAATGAAACCGCAGCGGACAACAAGAAAAAAGCAAGGATGCCGTCAGTTTCTCCCCAAACAGCTACACTAAACAAAACGGCAGGATTGACAACCCACCACAACATAGATGAAAAAGCAAAGGATTCATTTCCCTCAATTCTTCTCGAGGTCACGTAAAGGAGTACACCCGTCAGAAGAACAAATACGAGGTTCAAGAGCTTTATCATAAATTCCGAAGAAAAGGAATGCAAACTGAAACCAGGTAGAAATACACTGTGAAATAGTCCGATCGAGTAGAAAAAGTAACCAATTAAAGGTGGATAGGGAAAAGCAGCTTCCATATATGGATCCCCGCCGAAGGCTGGAGCAGCCGTAGTAATAAACGAAAGAGGATACAGACTACGCAAGCCGTATCTGCTGGTTATGTAAATCCAAGCCTTCTCAGAGTAAACATCAAATGGGTGATTGCCTAAGAAAAAAAGTGGTACGCTTACGAGAACTGTGCCAATCACGGTTAGAAATACTTTGCGATTTCGCTTATTCATGTACTCTCTATCTTTGAAAAACTTTGATAACAAGAGAAAAGTTCGCTTTCCTATGGCATAGGTATCTTTTCCGTATAGAACTACTACAACTATGATTATGACCGAATATATGATAGGCAGTCTTTGATCGGACACAAAACTCACGTAGGGATTGTCGGAAGGCACAGTAACGACTAGGTTTCTAAATGATGATAGGCTTGACCCGTTATAAACACTGGCAAAAAAAGTTAAGGCTAATCTATCCCCATTTAGAATTGCGCAAGAGCTGTTGGAATCTACTTCGTATAGATAATGCCAAGTGGAATTCGAGATTGTGGCTTTGATGTAAGAGGCTTTCCTGAATTCTATTTTATAATGATAGCTTTGGCCCAGGGAATATTGTGTCACGTAGTTTGTTTCATTCCACTGCGTCTCGCCAGAAGGAGCATTGCCACTTACGCCTGTGAATACTTGATTGTCTGGTGTTGAGGTGTACCAGACTGCAAACATGTCATTAGTCCCAGGACACCACAATTTAATCTGCGCGGGGAAATTCTTGACAACTACATTTTCCCAAAATTCCCAGCCTGCAGAATAAGATATGTGAACGTAATTTTCATCCAACCATTCAACTGCAATCTTGAACACCCCCAAACCTTTCAGATATTTTATCCAACCACAGATTATGTATTGGCGATCCGATGGAAGCGTAAATGTTGGAGAAACCACATCGTACATGGTTTTTGTCGTTACTCTATCGATCGCAAGGGAATATGTTCCGTTATGATATTCTCCAGAGATGATTTTGTCGAATTCTGAACCAGCTTCCCATCCGTTGAATCCGTGTTCAAATCCCTCTACGACTTCAAACGTTTTAGCAACGCTTTTGAATTCTATATCATCGAACAACAGAAGAGTGTCTAAACCAACGCCGAGAAGTATTTTGGCGTATTCTGCGTTTCCTGGCGCTTCTACTTTTCTAGAGACATATGTCCAATCGGAGAGAGGATTTTCATCTCTTATCACCTCGACATCAAATTCTGAAGAGAAGGAAAACATTGAACTCGCTATATGTACGGTGGGTTGTGAATTGGGAAGGCCTGTTATGTTTAGAGAGAGGGAGTTCAAAGTTATGATGCCGCTGTTGTTTAGATATCCTCTTGGATTGATAGCAACCAAGTTTTCATCGAACCCCTGATGTTTTAAAAGGATATCCGAATGAGGATACGGGGCAAAGATCAGAAGTAGTATAAGTATGGCCAGAATGATCTTTGCGAGAATTATTGCAGTGTTTCTGTTCATGCTCCACGGGTTCCTTTTGAGATTATGCGTCATAACAGCTACTCTCTAGGCGCAATTTTCGTTTCGTTGCACCAGAATGTTTTCCAGCTTTGCAGCGGATCTCGCCCAACTAAATCTTCTAGCCTGACGAAGGGCATTTCTCGACATTCTTTCCCATGATTTTCTGTTGCTAAGCACCTCCAATAGAGCATCTGATAGTGCTTCTGTGTCCCCGACAGAGTATCGCAAGCCATTGTAGCGATCGATGACCACATCTGTCGGTATGCCACTACTAACCACAACAGGGGTGCCGCATGCGTTTGCCTCTAAGACTACAATTCCGAATCCTTCGATAGCCGAAGGAAGAACGAGCACTCGGCTTTCCGACAGTATTTCCTTCTTCTCGTCTTCGGCAATATCCTGTTTGAAAATAACGGCTTTTGAGAGTCTGAGTTGTTGAGTGAGATTTTGCAACAACTCTTCATAGCGAAAATCCACGTCTGTTCTCCTTCCAGCGATAATTAGCTTGCACTCGGGTATCTTTTCATGCACTATCTTTGTTGCTAACAAAGCGTGGTGGACAAGCTTGTATCTTCTCAACTTGCCTAGGAAAACGATAGTGGGCTTCCGTGAGGAGAAGCTGCAGATTTTTCTATGAAACAAATTGTTTCCAAGACCAGGCCCGGGATGAACGACATGAATCCTTTGTTTTTCGAGCCCTATTCTAGTCAGGTCGTCTCTTGTCTTGTAGGAAGACACTATTATTTCTCTTCTACGGTAAAGCAAGGCGAGGAATCTTTCAAGAAAAGATAGTGATAGGGTTATTGGGAGGGGATATTGATACTTGAAAATCTCTTTATGCCTTTGATGCCATATTCCTATCAGTCGGCACTTAACGTAGACAGATGCGAAAAAGGGAAGGCGTTGGCCTCCAATGACTTCTTCGATCACTACATCAAAGCTGCCCTTTGGATGTTTTGTATAAAAAACGAAAACTCTCAAGAACATAGTTAGCCAGGTTCCCATACGGATAACATTTACTCCGTCGATAACCTCTTTTTTCCTACAACTAGAAAATGTGCTAGAAACTAATGTAACAGAATGACCAAGTGAGACCAGTCTCTTTGCCATATTGTTTATGTATATGTCTCCACCTGCAACAAAGGGATTCCTTGAATCCCTATAAGCTAAGAAGAGCAACTTCACACAGGGGTCCCTACAACTACGTTAATATGTCCTTCAGCATTTTTAGTCCAACTTTTATCGCTAGATTTCGGTTTCCTCCAGCCCCTTTTGAGGCGCCAACACGCTTCCTATATCTTACAGGAATTTCGATCACCTTTAAGCCCTTTCTAAGTGCGACCTTAGTCATGTGTGGCGAAAAGTGGTGCCCCCCCACCTTTAGATCATCAATGATTTTGGCCAGTGCATATTTCTTGATGGCTCTCATGGTACATCCCACATCTGTCAACCTGACCCTACCTAAAAACTTCAGTTCACAGAACCTCATTTGCAGAACCTTGGCCAGAAACAGGTTACCCCATAGATAGAACCAATCCATACCAGCGTCTGAATCAACTAGAGCCATGTGTGTCCTGCTTCCAATCACCATGTCCACGTCATCCAGATAGGGCAGCATTTTGTTAATGTCACTGGCTTGAAATGTCATATCCCCTTCCGACAACACAACTACATCAGCACCATCACACAACAAAGCCTCCCTTAAGCCTCTAATGCATGCATAGCCATAGCCCTGTTTCTTTTCTCTGACAACGTGAGCGCCGGCCTTTCTAGCATTAGAAGCTGTGTTATCGTCGCTGTTATTGTCAACAACAACTACCTTAACCACATTTTGTTGATCAATGAAATCCCTTACTGCAGAATAGATGGCTTGTTCATCGTCATAGGCGGTCAAAGCCACACAGACTTTCTTGAAGAGGTTAGAAGTTGGGATAGGAGCATCTTTGAGTAGTTGGGTCTTTGCGATTTCAACAGTTTCGATCGTCAAATGAGGAATACTCCTTTAGGATGTTTCATGGACTGAAGGGAGTAGTGGTTGTATATTCGCGTGAGATAAGATTTTCGTTTAACATATATAAATGGCATTTGAAAGGTTTTATATCGTTCATTATCCTCAAGCAAGTAAAAAGATGGATTGCGGTTGGCCCCTGTTCAGCTGATATGCCAAACTGTCAATTGTGCAACCATTCGAGTGCCATCATGATAGTCGCCGCCTGCTACGATCTCAAGAATACCATCACCGTCTACATCTCCGACAGCAACAGAGTTGATATGCGTATCACCAGACCAATACCACACAGAACCCAACTTAAAAGCCAAATCGGAACCACGCAAAGTAACCAATTCAGCGCAATCACGCGTACCGTCATAATAGTTCCCACCTGACACGATTTCAATAGAGTCATCATCATCGACGTCTCCAACAGGGACCGAATAGATGTAAGCGTCACCGTCATGAGGCCGCACAACGACTTTCTCAACTGAGAGAGTTGACCCACTCCAAACCGCAAGCTGAGCTACATCACTTGCACCATCAAAATAGCTACCTCCAGTCACAATCTCAACCCAACTATCGCCATCGACATCTCCGATAGCAAGTGAGTCGACATGAGTGTCCGCAGTCCAATACCAAGTAGTAACACGCTCAGGCGATAAGGTTGCTCCATTCCAAACTGCCAGCTGAGCAACATAACGAACACCATCATAAAAGTCTCCGCCCGTTACAATTTCGACAGAAGCATCACCATCAACATTTCCCACAGCAACAGAGCTTACACTTGTATCAGCAGTCCAATACCAGGCAGCGACACTCTCAGGGGAGAGAGTTTGCCCATTCCACACCACTAGCTGAGCAATATACCGCACACCATCAAAATAGTTGCCTCCAGTCACAATCTCAACCGAACCATCACCATCAACATCTCCAGTAGCGACTGAGTTAACATGGGTGTCACCAAACCAATACCAACTAGTAACACCCTCAACCGACAATGTTGACCCGTCCCAAACTGCCAGCTGAGCGACGTCACGGGTGCCATCGTGGTAGTTTCCGCCAGTCACAATTTCGACTGAACCGTCTCCGTCAACGTCTCCGATGGCTACAGAATTGATATGAGTGTCACCAAACCAATACCACGTAGTAACATGCTCAACCGTCAGAGTTGCTCCATCCCAAACATCAAGCTGAGCAACATAGCGAGTGCCATCATAAAAGTCTCCACCCGCTACAATTTCGACAGAAGCATCACCATCAACATTTCCCACAGCAACAGAACTGACAGACGTATCATTAACCCAGTACCAGCCCTTCGACCCTATGAGCTTTAGGGTGGGTTCAGGTTTATAAATGACCCTGCGCATGCCCTTCTCCAACGATGCCATCAGCTCAACCGCAAACCACTCATGCCAAGGAATCGCCTTAGCATAGAAAGACACGTAAACATAGAACTTGTAGTAGCCCGCCTTCTTGCATGGGGCAGAGCTGTTGAGCCTCAGCTGGAAGGAGTCAAAGGGCGTTACAGCCGTGATCTTCACAATCCAAGTTGGATGGCCTGTCACTCCGTTGAATATGAGCCTCTGCCCTTCTGGGCCTATAAATTCGCCCCAAGTTATAGCGGCGTAATAATTAAGCTGGTCGAATTCTGGCGGCTCGTCAGGCCCACACAAAACTGCAAATATTTTGATTCCTAATTCACCCATCAAATCCGCAATGGCTTGAGCCTCATCGAATGATGGTGAGTTGCCTTTTCCAGCCTCGGCGTCTGAGATGAAGACGACGACTCTCTCATTTACTACTACGCTATTAGTCGTAAAGTCGTTAAGGGCAGCTTGTAAGCCGAGATAATGGCTCTGAGGGATAGCACCGCCGTCGAGGGCTTCCAAGTTGTTTATGGCATTCAAGACTTTGGCATAATTGTTGGTTAAGGAGAGTTGGGTAGTCTCTCCAGGGTAATCCTTGAATCCTACTACTCCGAATCTTAATGGAGCCTTGTAGGTTCTGGGTAGAATGTTTACAAGGACAGTTAGCTGTTCCTTGACCTTGTCCATGTATGGGGCCATGCTGCCAGTGGTGTCGACGACGAAGATCATGTCTAGAGGCAGGCATATTTTGACGGTGAACTCTCTGAAGTTGTAGACTATTTGGCTTACTTGGGCAAGTTGGAGTATAAATTCTGTGTCGTTGCTGTATGTCCAGACTCGGATCTCTCCGAGGTAGTCTTCTCTGGCTTCGAGACCCTCAATATCGGCCATCGGTCCTATTTCCATTTCTATTTCTCCTAGTGGGTACATTTCGCCGTATATTTCCACGTAGGCTTTGTAGGTGAGAAATGCGCCGTAGACTGTGCCTATTATAGTTCCCACTAGCAGAAGCGTCAGAATCAGCTGAACCGCTCTTCTCTTACTCATATTCACGTTTCCTTATCGTTTAGGGATGCCCAAAAAAGGGGGATTTGAGAGATCTGGTTTTCCATCTATCATCAGCTTCCTACCACGTTGAAGCTTCCCCACGCACGCACGCTGTAGTCGGTACCGAGATACGTGTAGTAGTAGACTATGTAGGCTCTCCAAGTGCCCGTTGGTAGTGTTGATGTCCATGTATAGCTTCCTGTCCACGGTGGAAAGACATTGTAGGTTGCTAACGGTATTATGACGCCATCAGGATTTCTCAGATAGAGTTCGGCGTATTTGGGGGTGACTTCTGGCGGCGACTCGATTGCCCACTTGAAGGTGACAGAATTTCCAAGAGTCACCCTAATGGGGGTGATGCTAATATGGATGCCGATTGGTGGAGGCGGAGGTATCCAGTTGCCGTAGAGGACATCGTGAGTTTCACCCGCAGCGATTGTGACCTTCACTTCACGAGTCGGAGGAACTATGTAGGAACCGTCAACACGAACAGCAGTCTGCACCCAACCGACCCGCAAATCTTCCCTGATAGTGTAGGTTCCGAATAGAGTGATGTCAAGGCTTAGCGGCGTGTGATAGGTAGTGGTTACACCGCTGGGATCCGTCACATAGATCTCCCACGTAACGATCATTACGTCTCCGCCGTCAAAGACGCCGTTTCCGTTTCTATCGTTGAATTTGTCGACGATGAGTTTCGCTGGTGGCGGCGCAGGTTTCCAGTTTCCGTACAACACATCGTGAGTTTCACCCGCAGCGATTGTGACCTTCACTTCACGAGTCGGAGGAACTATGTAGGAACCGTCAACACGAACAGCAGTCTGCTTCCAGTCAGCAGGTAGATCTTCAGTTATGATGTAGGTGCCAAAGTCGGTGATCTCCAAGGCTTTTGGCGTTAGGTAGGTGGTAGTCACTCCGTGAGGATCCATTACGTCTATCCGCCAGTCCGCAATCATCACGTCACCAGCATCATATATGCCATTGCCATTGATGTCATTGAATTTGTCAAGGATGAGTTTGGCTGGTGGTGGAGGCGCCGTGTTTCCGTATAGAACGTCGTGGGTTTCGCCTATATTTATGAGGACGGTCACTTCAAGTGTGGGAGGCATCTTGTAGACACCGTCAACACGTACAGCGGTCTGCTTCCAACCGACAGGTAGATCTTCCCTGACGATGTAGGTGCCAAATTCAGTGATTTCCAAGGTCTTTGGTGTTAGGTAGGTGGTGGTTACTCCATAGGGATCCGTGACATGGATTCGCCAATCGGGAATCATCACGTCACCAGCATCGTATATGCCGTTTCCATTAAGATCATTAAACTTGTCAAGGATAAGTTCCGCTGCACATTGGACTTTGATACAGAGCTGTTCAGTTCCTCTGGATATCCATCTCCACTTCCACATGGCCTTCAGTACTGCGCCAGAATTTATGCAGTGTTCGCAAGGTGAGGTGAACTCTTGTTTGCCTCCAGGGTTTAGGTCTGTTGACACTCTGACTATTATAGTGATGGTTTCACCTGCTTTCAGTTTCCCTATAGACCACTTCTCGAAGTGCACTTTGTGTGACATGCCGGTCCAGTATATGTGGAACTTGTAAGGTTCTGCTCCGAAGGTTACACCTTCGCGATTGAGATTGTAGGTTCCTACACGACTTATGGTTACTGTGGCGTCTTCAGTCGGATACTCTTCTTCGTAGTTAGGATAGGTGAAGGTGTATGTCTTGCCTGGGATTGTTATGCTGTCTATTTTCAGTTCTGCGCCGAACCTGTCGGAGACTGTTACTCTCTCTAGGTCTACGCTGGTCCGGACTCCTATCTCGATGTCCCAATGATATTCTGTTCTCATCTCGTAGGGAGGTGGGTCGCTGGTGTCCGTGAATTTTTTCCATATTTCTACTTTTGGTTCTATGGATGCGATAGCTGGGGTCACGTAGATGGACGCTATGGATAGACATAGCATCAGAACTAACGATACGATTAGGAAACTTTGTTTCTTCATTTCTTTTTCCCTTCTAGGTAGTTGGAATATTTCCTTTCTTAAACTTATACGGGAGTGTGACTAAAAATGGGGGGATGGTTGATTAGTTGTTCACTGTCTGGTTAGTCAACGACTTCAAAGGTTCCCTCTGCTACGGCAAGGTATGGGTCACCTAAATACGTGTAGTCATATTCCACTCGGGCTGTCCAAGTGGTTAATGGTAATGTTGTCTTCCATGTTTTGGTGCCTGTGAAATCGTCAGGGAAGGTGGTGCCAGTGTACAACAGGATTTCAGTGACTTTCTCCACGCTCAATCTCATTTCTAATGGTATGACTTCTGGCGGGGACTCAATGATCCACGATAAGGTAACCGCTTCTCCAACAGTCACTCTAATGGGGGAAATGCGCAAAGTAATGCCGATTGGTGGTGGCTCAGCGCCAAACTCTGGTGGTGGGCGGGGTGGTTTCGGCTCTGCCTTCTCTAGGTGAGCTGCTAGTTCTACTGTGAACCATTCGTGCCATGGAATCGCCTTGGCGAAGAAGTCAACGTAGATCTCGAACCTATAGTAGTCTTCCTTCATTGTTGGGTCTGAAGTATTTAGTGGCAGCTGGAAGGAGTCAAACTGCGTTACCGCCGTGAGCTTCACTATCCACGTTGGGTTGCTTGTGACCACAGGAATCATACGGTCTGGGCCAAGACAGAAGTGTCCGCCAGTATAATGAGCGTACCATCTGTATATCAGGCTTTCAGGTAGCTCGTCAGGCCCACACAGCACTGCGTGGACTTTGATACCGTGTTCTTCCAAGGCCATCAATGAAGTCTGGGTGGGGCCGCCTGGCGCGAATTCAAACACGTCGCCAACTCCAGGCTCAGAATCTCCGACGAAGACCGCTACATTGTCATGGGTGTACCAACTGGGCTTCGCTTGGAATACTTTTAGGGCTGTCTCAAAGCCGAGATAGTGGCTCTGGGGGATGCCTGCTCCAGTGTGAGCCGTTAAGCCTTCAATGAAGTGCTGAACCGCCATCAAATCATCTGTTAATGGACACACTATTGTCTCGTCAGGATAGTCTTTGAATCCTACTACTCCAACCTGCACATCGCACTTGTGCATGCTCCTAATAAGCCACATCAGCTCTATCAGCTTCGCTTTAGCTGGCTCTATGTACGGAATCATGCTCCCAGTGAGGTCAACCACAAACACCAAGTCCAACGGTAGGCAAACCTTAACAGTGAAGCATCTGAAGTTCGTGACGATGTGGCTCACCTGCAAAAGCTGCAGAACAAGCTGAGCGTTGTCGCTATACGTGTAGACCCTAATCTCTCCAACGTAGTCTTCGCGGGCTTCTAGACCCTCAATATCAGGCAGCTGCTTAGTCTCGATCTCAACTTGTCCCAGTGGATACTTGTAGCCGTAGATTTCCACGTATGCCTTGTAAGTCAGAAAAGCACCGTAAACAGTACCAATAGCCATAATCCCAATTAGGACTGCAGGAATCAGTAACTTCTTGCTTAGTTTCATCTTGTCATTCTTCCTCCTTTCTCTTTTTTCAGGGCTATCATCGGGCTCTTCACCCTTTAACGGGGGCTCCCAAGTTTAGTCCCCCGAACCATGGCTTATTTTAGGTGCCCCAAGGTCATAGCATCACTCTGGTTTTCATCGCCATAGCTCGTGCTATAGCTCATACCATAGCACAGCCGGCTATGCGTCAACCAAACCTATCCTTAACCACCAATCCATATTTAAAAGGAGAAGAACCATAGGTCTAGACCAAAAGACCAGAACTAATGTTCTCCAACCTCTGGCTAGAGCGTGGAAAGCCATCCTTGCCAAGAAGTGAGGAAACTTTTGAGACGCTAACTATCCTCAACATCTAGCTCATGCAAACTGCTTCTAAATCATTTTCACCCGAGTTCGGCATAGATAGAACATTGCCACACCTAGTAAGGAAGCGTTAGAAACCGATATCTGATTCTGTATACCTCGTTTAATTGTTCAAGCCACGCAACACCTATTTTATCATCCCAAGCTTGATAGAAACATGTTATGCCTCTGGGTGAACTAGAAGTTGTCCCAAAGGGAGTGGAATAAGAGCTTTCCCAGATGTCATTTACACCTGTTTTCATACGAATGATGCCCTCATAGATCCAAAAACAGTACAGATTTCCAGTTAGTTTATCTACAGAAAGGACTGGTAAGGATACAGAGGATTGGTTTCTTTCAAGTATTGTTTCACCGTGCCAACTGGTGTCCGAAGCCCATTTGAAGTATATTAGATTGTAGGTGCCGTCTTCAAGTAGAACTAGGTATACGTTGTCGTTGTGGCTGATTACTGAATAACCATAGCCCTGTAAGACATTGGTCTCCGCTATGTTTTCTTGTGTTCCCCACTCAGTACCGTTCCATAGTCTCCCGTTTACTTCGTTGGTTGTCGCGTAGATTGCGTATACTTTGCCGTCGCTTAGCGGCAGGATACTGGTTCTTGGAATGCTAATTGATGGTTCAGAGATTCGGGTTGGAGTACTCCAAGAGCTCCCGTTAGCAGAGGTTGCTCTCACAACATAAGAGCTCCTATAAGAACCATAGTCTTCTATGTAAGCTGCCCAGGGGTATCCGTAACTGTCTAAGATACAGTACCCATTGTAATATTCGTGCGCCTCAACACCTAGAACAGCTGTCTGCTCATCTTCCCAATCAATTGTGCTGCCCGAGATGAATCCATGTCTATAGACAACTGGATCGCCTGGGATGCCTGAAGCGTAGACGTAGTGAACACTTCCTCCATCACACCAAACTGAAATCCCGCTGCTGCTAATGCCCTTTCTAACAACGCTTGGCACACTCCAGCCTGAACCATCACTTGAGGTCGAATATAGTAGGTGAGAACCGTTGCAGTAGAACATCCAATGATAGTTGTTAGCGTAGAAGGCTTTACGTTGGTAGTTTGCACTTATTGTAGCGAAGGTATTTGATGTTCCTACAACGTTTGCCAGCTTCCTAGGATAGAAGAAAAGAAGGAGCAATGCCAAGATGAGAAACGAAAAGAACAGGATCAGGGCTCTCTTGAGCAGTTTCACCTCAAACTCCAAGTCTATTTATGTTGGATACTTGGCTTTCACTTTTCTGTCCAGGCGAGTCGGATTGCTTTTTCTTAGGTTTCATCGATGGCCAAACGAACGATATCAAGATTATTAGTGCTATTAGGAAAATTTTTGCCTGAATTGTTCCAAGCCAAGCCAGAACAAGGCCCATTCTAGGTATCACGAAAATCGCCTTGCCTATGACCCCTTCATCTGGAACATACCAATCGTCTATCGAGCTATTGTCGCCTTTCGTCATATAATACCAATGATCACCAACAGGGATCGCTACCACAATCCTGTGTAGAACGGGGGTTTCCATAGTTCTAAAGTTCTCTTCACCCCAGGTATCCGTGATCTTGTCGAAGAGTATGATGTCGTCAATATCTAAATTTTCAGGCGCCGTTCCTCGTATGATAACCATGTCACCTGCAAATATGGTAGGTCGCATACTCGCCCCCATGGCAACAGTCCATGGAGTACTTGTGTGAAGTATGTACCCGACTATCTGATATGAGAAGATTAACACGATAATCGTCGCAGCGGCTATGAAAATTCCTATTGCCTTCTTGTATTTCACAAAAAAATACTTAACTTCTCTGTAAAAGTGTACGGGAACGGAAATCGACATCAAAACTCCCCCGCAAATGAGAAGGGGCGTGCGTAACCATACTAGCGGCTTTGTCGGTTCGTAGTGAAACTCTTTTACCGTAATCACGTAGGTGCAACTCGAACTTCGTGTGGTGCTATTGTTAAAAATCCTTACAACCCAAGCTCCGGATTTAGGAAGGATGACGTTTTGCTTTAGTTCTGAGCCCTCCCACTCATACTCTACCTTTTCGTCGAGCTGTACGTAGACCATCATCGGACTGTCTGCGAGTAACCCAACTCTTAAGATGGATTCTGCTTCACTGATGTTGAACATAATCGACTTGCTGAATAAGGGCGGAAAAGTATACGAATCAGAATGGCTGCTCGTCAGGCGAACTTTCTCATATGCTACAAAAAGTTCAGTGGAGAAACCGACAGCGACCAAAACGACTCCTATCAAGACTATGCCAATGGTTGTTATTCTCATGCGCAAACAGCCTTCTCAGGATACAAGACGAGAAGCGTGTTTTTATTGTTTATGCGGACAAAAAAGGGGGGTGTGGGGGATCTGGTTTGCCATCCACTGTCAGCCTCCCTTCACATTGAAACTTCCGTAGGCGCGCACTGTGTAGGCGGTACCAAGGTACGTGTAGTGGTAGACTATGTAGACTCTCCAACTGCCCGCTGGTGGCGTTGATGTCCATGCATAGCTTCCTGTCCAAGGTGGGAAGACTGTGTAGTTTGCTAACGGTATTATGACGCCATTGGGATCCCTTAGATACAATGCTGCGTAGTCAGGAGTGACCTCTGGCGGAGACTCAATCTCCCATGAGAAGGTAACGGTTCCTGGAATAGTCACACTAATTGGCCTGATATACAGATGTATACCGACTGGTGGTGGCGTTGGTCTTCTGTTTCCGTATAGGACGTCGCGGGTCTCACCTGCACCGATTATGACCTTTACCTCAGGCGTAGGAGGAACTATGTAGACACCGTCAACACGAACAGCAGTCTGCTCCCAGCCAAGCGGCAGATTTTCCTTGATGATGTAGGTTCCAAATAGAGTGATGTTGAGGCTTAGTGGTGTGTGATAAGTGGTGGTCACACCGCTGGGATCCGTCACATAGATCTCCCACGTAACGATCATTACATCGTCTCCATCGAAGACTCCATTGCTGTTGAGGTCGTTGAACTTCTCGACGATGAGTTTAGCTGGCAGTGGCGGAGGCACCCAGTTTCCGTATAGGATGTCATGGGTTTCACCTGCGCCGATTGTTACTTTCACTTCACGTGTTGGAGGAAGCAGGTAGGAACCGTCGACACGAACAGCAGTTTGCACCCAACCAGAAGGCAAATCCTCAGTTATGGTGTATGTCCCAAATTTAAGAATGCCAATGAGACTTATGGGCGTGAAGAAAGTTCTAGTCACACCGTCGGGATCTGTCACGTCAATCTTCCAGTCAGAGATCATTACATCTATACCTTCGTCGTATACGCCGTTGCCGTTGGTATCATTGAACTTTTCGATGACAAGTCCGGCTGGACGAGGCGCTACCTTGTTTCCGTACAAGACGCTGTGGGTTTCACCTTCATTGATGTCTATAATCACTTCGGCTGTGGGAGGAGTTTTGTAGACACCGTCGACTTGGACGGCTGTTTGCACCCAGTCGGAAGGTCGATCTTCAGTTACAGTGTAGGTTCCAAATTCAGTGATGCCGAGGCTTGTCGGCGTGAAGTAGGTTGTGGTCAGATTATGGGGATCCCTCACGTCGATCCGCCAGCCCGAAATCTTCACGTCACCAGCGTCATATATCCCGTTTCCGTTAAGATCATTGAATTTGTCAAGGGTGAGTTTAGCTGGACGTACTTCCTCACATGGTATTTTGCCCCAGAACGTGAATGTCCAAGTGTAGACTTGTCCGACCACGATCCTGTCGACGAATAGGACTATATCTACCTTCATCACTTTTCCAGGTGGCAAGAAGAAACCCGATGTGCAATTAAGGGGGTCTTTCTCGGGCAACTGGACAGGGGGGTCTAAGGTGTAGAGTTCACACGGAAGCCCAAATTCGATGACCCAGCAGTGGATGACAAAGTGTGCTTCATCACCAAGGAACCATAAATCTGTCGGCAGATACGTGATTAAGAGGCCGATGGTACCAGTGTTTTTGACGTATACAGCACACTCATAGTATTCTCCCTCGACAACTCCATCCCAGTCATACGAAGTAAACGGAATAGTGCACCCACAATCTTCAAACGTGACGAGACTTATGTCGAGGGCGGGATCGGCACGCATCGTTACACTGGAAGGCACAAATGTGGTCAAGGAAGAGAAAGCCGATATAGCCATGGCTGCGACAAGTACTATACCGACGATCGCCATCAGCTTCTTTCTCGAAATCTCCATATTTTCACCATTTCGCATTGGCTAGGAGAGAAAAATGGGGGGAGTTTGGTTGCTCGCTCATTTTAGCTGACTATGGGTAGCAACCCCAGAACGTGAATGTCCAAGTGTAGACTTGTCCGACCACGATCCTGTCGATGTAGAGGACTATGTCTACCTTCATCACTTTCCCAGGCGACAAGTAGAAACCCAACGTCGGAATAGTAGCGTTTTTCTCTGGCAGTCGGACAGCGGGGTCTACGGTGTACAGTTCACACGGGAGTCCATATTCGATGACCCAGCAGTGGATGACAAAGTGTGCTTCATCGCCAAGGAACCATAAATCCGTTGGCAGATACGTGATGTAGAGGCCCACAGTGCCGGTGTTCTTGACGTATACTGGACATTCGTAGAATTCTCCTTGGACGACTCCATCCCAGTCGTACGAGGTAAACGGAACGGTTGTCGCACAGTCTGTAAACTGGCCAAGAGTTAGGCTCGTATTGGGGGTGGCACGCATTGTTATACTGCAAGGCACAAATGTAGTCATTGAAGAATAAGCCGATATGCCCACGGCTGCAACAAGAACCACACCGATAATCGCCGTCAGCTTCTTTCTCGAAATCTCCATATTTTCACCTCTCTTTTCTATATTTTAAGCAATTCTCAATGTTGCACTGTGAATATTTAATACCGTAAGAACCTGAAGACCGAACCTAAAGACCAGACCTAAAGACCAGAACTGAGGTTCTCCAAACTTAAATAGACAATGCCATCAATACCAATAAACTCACCAGAACCCAGAGGGGGAAGCCACCTTTTCCAAAGAAAACAAGGAAAAGCACTCTATGGGAACAATAATCATCCCACCGAAGGGAAGCATAATCATACAAAACATAGCAATCAGAAACCTAACAGACACAGAACTCGAATTCTGGGTTAGAATAAATGAGAAACTCAAAGAACTAGCGGTAAACAAAATAAAATAGTAGACATCAAGAGGAGAATATATCCTCAGCGTCCTGCATGATCTTCAGGAACCGTTTCCCCTTATCCGTCGTCCGATATACAACCCTTCCAAGCGGAGAATTCACCTCGGCCATCAACCCCTTCTCCAGCAAGTCAGAAAAATACCTCTCAAACCTAAGAAAGTTCAAATTCGCCCTGTACATGATTCTCGTCTTATTCGAACCATTGAGAGCCTCGGTTAGAATATCCACCACAATCTGAATCCTGCCGCGACGCTCACCAGCCAAGACAACCACCAGATGTTATTTAGATGTATATCTATACAATAGCTCTCCCACAATAGACACACTAGTTTGTTCTAATCAGAATAAATATTTTACGGAAGAAACCTCTAGTATATGTATGTATCACATTTGGAACTCATTAGACGAAGCATGTCAAAAACAAAATTTTTTCCAGAAAGTTGCTCACACACATGAGGAAACGAAGAACCTCAGTTCTGGTCTTCAGGTCTGGTCTTATAGTTCTGCCCTCTTATATACTGTATAGTTGTAAAATATGCGGTTACAGAAAAGGAAAGTAGGAGAAAAATATTGAAAAGAGCATTGGTTTTCTTCGTAGTATTTGCTTCGTCGGCATTGATTGCACTAACGTTTGCT
>Ga0315306_10000487_pt1 | contig 19102 bp, 17 predicted proteins | sample TDP1_MG_FD_203803 | JGI IMG/M metagenome (GOLD analysis project Ga0315306, IMG submission 203803) | Freshwater sediment microbial communities from Lake Towuti, South Sulawesi, Indonesia - TDP1 | ecosystem: Environmental > Aquatic > Freshwater > Lake > Sediment | place: Indonesia: South Sulawesi... | reverse complement strand
GAAAGCCTGATGGCGGTTATTACACGGTTAAAGATTTCTCTCCTTTGGATTTGGCCGATTTTCCCCGGTTTAAATACCAAGAAGAGAGACTTTCTGATGTTTTCGCCAAGGTCATTGGTTTCTTAATCATATTTATTGTCATAAACCTTCTTTTTTTCATAGGTTCTGCTCTGGCCTTTAATTTTTATGATGTGAGATAGAGATGGTTCCAGAGATTTTTCTTAAAGAGCTTCGAGAGAATTTTCGGACAGTGCGATTCTATCTAATCTTGATTTTGACAATTGTCCTTTTCGTCACGAGCAGTGTTGTGTTTATCAGGATTAATAAACGGAAAATAGTCGATTACAGGAATGATATTACAGAAAATGAATCTAAGCTGAACGAAAAGAGCCACAGTCTCTATGAGTTGGCCGTTTTCAAGCAGAGCCTGATTAAAAAGCCGAATCCTTTTGAGTTGATGTCAGAAGGATGTGAAAAAGACCTGCCCAATAAATTGGAAACAGACATTTTCTATGTCGGATTTCCTGAAATAGCAGGGAGAGGCAATGTTTTGTTGAAAGAGTTTCGAAACATTGATTGGGAGTTCATTGTGGCTGTTATTTTGAGCTTTTTAGCTTTCGTGCTGGGATATGATGCAGTCTGTGGAGAAAAAGAGCAGAAGACATTATCTTTGATATTCTCAAACTCAGTTAAAACAGCACAGGTCTTTCTGGGGAAATTTTTAGGCCTCTTAGTCACTATCTTTATCCCTTTTATAATTGGAATAATCATTCACCTGCTCATAGTAAACCTTGAAGGAGACATTGCTTTTGATTATGGGAGAATCTTGCTTTTTATTTTCTTTTCTCTTCTTTATCTCTCTTTATTTTTACTCATTGGCATGACCGTCTCTTCTGCCTTTTCCCAGACCATTACCAGCGCCGTCACCCTTCTTTTCATATGGATTATCTCCACCTTTGTCATTCCTGCTGCGGGTAATTTAATAGCATCTCAGATTTATCCAACACCCACAAGACCGCAAATCCAGGAAAAGATAGCTAATACTCAGGATGAAATATATAAGACAAAATATAAAGGAACAGATGCAGGACGCTGGGATGGGGATCCTTTTAAGCCATGGGTGCCTTTACGTGCTCAATGGTGCACGGATATAATGAATGCTCGAAACAGAATCTATGATGATTATATCCGCCGCATGGTCGATCAGGTTGAAAAAACAAAATGGATAACACGCATATCTCCAGTTTCTATTTTTAGATACTTGAGTGAGGAAATTTCCGGTACGGGTGTGAGCCGATTCAAGAATTTTTATGCGCAGGCCAATCAATACAAAGAGCAGTTGTATAAATTTGTGGAAGAGAGAGATAAGCTTGATCCAAAAAGCCCTCATCTACTCACTTTGCCTCTAACCACCGGTCCGTCTGGTATTTCAAAGCTTCCAGCAGATTTTGCATCTATTCCCAAGTTTGAGGAGAAGCTTCCTTCAATCAAAGATAATCTGAAAAGAATTATTATTGATTCATCGATTCTCGTATTTTTAAGCATATTATTTTTCTATTTGGGATATTTCCTGTTTGTGAGGTATGATAAGAGGTAAATATGGTCACCTGTTAAGCCTCAATAGAAAAGGATGATGGGCTGCCAGGAGGAAGTGATTGTTGTTCAATGAAAGACGATGACTTATGGAGGTTGATCGAATGAAAAAATACGCAAAAATCTTTGTTGTTTTTTTACTTTTCGCTTTTTGTTTCAACTTCGTCCATTCTCAGGAGTCCCAGACGCTGAAGCTTCTGGCTCTGAAGCAGGCCCAGCTTAAACTGGAACAATTGAAAGGGGATTTTGAGAGAGCATTGAAATTGAAGGAGCAAGGGTTAATCTCCGAGGAAGATTTTTCCAGAACAAGGACCGCCTATCTTCAGGCTCAGGTTTCTTATCAGGAGGCTCTGATAAGTTTTATGGGCAGCGAAGCCAGAATATCTGTGGCCAGCGCTGTTAAATATCAGGATAACAGCGGGAAGAAATATGTGCGGGTTTCGCTTCGTTATTCTTCAAGGGAGCTCAAGCAGCTGGCCAAGTTAAAGATAAGTGCCCAAGACCTCTTTCCTCTAGATTTCCTGAAAGAGATTAAGGACGTCTCTGTTTCTTTGAAGTCAGAAGGGAAAATTATCTCCGACCCTTATGAGCAGAGAATCGCCTCCCTGCCTCTGGAAACACAGAAAGAGGTTACTTTCCAGCTCTTAAAGGATGTCGAGAGCCTTGATGTCAACGTCTTCTATGCCGGAAAGAACGAGACAACCTCGCTCTTTCTGCAGAAAGGCGTGAGCGCCAATATTGTTACCGTCAATTCTGCCCAATTTTCCCAGGAGGCTGACTTGGAAAGCCAGGCGACCTATGACTTGTCGCTGGAAAAATTCAGCGGGGAGGCCAACATCTTCAAGCTCCATGTGGTCAATCTTCCGCGGCAGATCACCTACGAATTTACTGACCCTCAGACTCAGGCCCGGCTCTCCCAGATAAAATTCACCGAAGGCGTGACCAGCATGCAGCTCTCCTTGAGGCTTTATCTTCCTAAGAATGCAGACGAGCAGGTCGTCATCGACAAGCCCATCGAGTTTTACACTCTGGCTCTTGACAATGAGCAGTCAGCCAGGATCGAAGAGATGCTATCTAAAAAGACTCATCTCAGTCCAGAAGAGATAGAAAGTTTAAGGGCAGGAAATGTCAGGCTGGAGATCTTACCAAGAGGAGTGGGAAGGATAGAAGTTCAGGCTTTAAACCTCTACCATGAGATTAGGGTTGGTGAGAATGTGAAGATGGAGGTGAGGGTTAAAAACACAGGTACCCGCCTCCTCAACAACATCAGAATCTATACCGACCTGCCCCTCAACTGGCGCTCAGAGGTTAAACCGGACCTCGTTGCCACTCTGGAGCAGAACAAGGAGGAGATTGTCAACATTGACTTCATCCCGCCTGCGGATGTTTCTGTGGGCGACTACGAGCCGAGGATAAGGACAGAATGTATCGCCGCCAATCGCAGGGTCGAGTCAGAGGATAAGATTGTCCGCATACACGTTAGCGCCAAGACAAATGTCCTGGGCATTACTGCGCTGATCGTGCTTTTGATCGGGCTGCTGGTTGGGATTGTGGTTTTTGGAATTAAACTCACGCGGCGTTAAGGAGAGAAAAAGGCTTTATCTAGGATTGGAACATGCTCTATTGTCAGCCCGAGTTCTCCATGAATGGGACAGTCTCAATATTTGATTAGATAAGATGCAGTAATGCTTAAAACAATCTTTAAAAAAGAAATTCTTGACCAATTGATCAGCCCTAAGTTTCTGATTGTTTTTCTGCTCTGCTTGATTCTTGTACCGCCAAGCCTATTGATGAATTACAAGAGCTATGAAGGGAGTCTTTTTGAGTATGAATATCTTAAGAATGACTACAAAGAGAGAGAAAAAATAATGAATCTGCCCATTGAAGTTCATAGAAAGCCGAGCATTTTGAGTACATTTGGAATTGGCTTGGAAAGAGTTTTGCCTAAGGTCATCACTTTTCAAAAGTACCAAGTTGAGACCAAGTCCACGCAGGCAGAATACGAGTTGTTGAGCAATATTGCAGGAAAAATCGATTTTATTTTAATCGTTAATTTTTTACTAGGTCTTTTTGCTATTCTTTATTCGAGTGCCTTAATCGTGGGTGAAAAAGAGATGGGGACCTTGAAGCTTGTTTTATCCAATAAGATAAAAAGAAGCGCTTTTCTTGTCGGAAAATACCTGGCTGGATACATTGTTCTTGTGATTCCTTTATTCATTTCTTTTCTAATTGGCATTTTATTGCTTGTTTTTAGCGGATTTCCACTATTTTCAGGTGAAAACTTTTCCCGAATTTTGAGCTTATTTTTAATCTCTCTCCTTTATCTCTCGACCTTTTTTGCCTTAGGTCTCTTTATTTCAACAAAAACACACAAGATGAGCGTCGCCCTTCTAGTGAGTTTTCTTATCTGGATTTTTTTTGTTTTGGTTATTCCAAAAATCAGCGAGCCTTTGTCCAATCTGATTCATCCTATTCAGAGCGATGAAGTTGTGATGATGAACAGAAGAAATGTGAGAAATCAGATTGAGTTGGAAAAAGGCAGAAGATTAGCCCCGTTAGCGCAAAAATATATCTGGGGAACTGAGGGAGCGAGAGATTTCAATAAATATCGCCAAGAACGAGAACCGATTGCCAAGGAGTTCGAAGAGAAAATAGAGAGAACGCTTCAGGAATTCGATGCCCAGTATCAAAAAGATAAGGATTTTAATACTAATCTCAGCCTCCTCATTGCCCGCCTGTCTCCTGCTCTTATATACGCTCACACGTCTCTTAATTTTTGCAGGACAGGTCTCGCAGATAGAGAAAACTTCTTCCGTAATCTGAAAGCTCACCATATTCAGCTTTCAAATATATATTTTAAAAAGACCTATGATGACACAATTGTCAGTGAGGATGGAAAGCGCAAATCCCATGTTTCTGGGAGTTCTGGCTCGAGATCGGAAATTCCTGAATTTAGTTTTGAGTTCTTAACCTATGGCGAGACATTAAAAAGTTCTTTGGCGGATATCTTGCTGCTCATTATCTATAATTTAATCCTTTTCAGTGCGACATATTTCACTTTCATTCGATACGATGTGAGATAGAATAGGCAATTAAAATTTCTACGAAGAAGATGATTAGAACGATAATCAGAAGAGAGTTTATTGATAACATTCTGTCCTTTAAGTTCATGGCTTGTGTCCTGGTTGCCTTGGTATTGACTTTAATTTGCACACTTATTTTAACCAGCGATTATCGAGATAGATTAGAAGATTACAATAAAGGACTTGCCGTCGAAAAAGAGAAACTGGCAGAGATTTATGTCTATTCTCAGTTAGAGGTCGGAGTTTTTAAAAAGCCTTCTCCTTTAAGTATCCTTGTCTCTGGAATAGAGAACCGGACGGGAAACTATGTGTCTCTGACTCACAGAGAGATACCGACCTCGCTTAGGGGCGGATTCATCAAGAATGAATTCTCCCGCGCCTTTTCCTTCTTTGACTTGGCCTCGGTCGCAGTCGTTGTTTTTTCCATTCTCGCCATTCTATTATCATACAACAACGTTTCCGAGGAAAAGGAGGATGGAGTCCTGTCCTTGATTTTATCCAATTCAGTTGCCCGCTATAAATTTCTTTTGGGCAAATATATCGGTGGTTTAATTTCTATTGTTGTTCCTCTGACTATATGTTTTATTGTCGGAATTCTGGTTGTTCTCTTTTCCAGGGGAGTTGAGGTTGGACCCGACTTTTTTATTCCGGCCATCCTTCTTTATTTCCTTTCTATCCTTTATCTTTCTTCTATCCTTCTCACCGGGATTTTGGTTTCAAGCCGGACAAAGACTTCGTTCCATAGCCTTATTTTTCTTTTAGCTTTCTATTTGATTGCGGTTTTTCTTTTGCCGCTAACAGTGCGGAACTACTCGGAAAGGATGGCAATAAAAAAGGCTAAAAATTATGAGAATAATGTCAATGAGCTTGTCAGGGAGAGGGATAAAAAAATAGCAGAGGCCTGGAATCAGGTTCCGGTGAAAAAAACCTGGGCAATGAAGAGCTTGGATTTTTTCAGAAGAATCAATCCCAGGGAAACAGTAGAGTTCTATAAAGTATATTTTCCGCTCCGCGAAAAAATAAGAGAAGAGCATGCTCTGAAAATCTATGACCTTAAAAGGAAAGATTTCCAGGTCAAAGAAAAAATAAGAAGATTTAAGGATATATTTTTAGCCTTCATCCCCCCTTCTAATTTCGAAGAGACGGCCGAGTTGATAGCTGGAACTAGTCAGAATAACTTAAACCTATTTTTTCAGCAATTGAACCTTTACTGGCATCAATATGTCCGCTATCTCCATGAGAGGGACGCTTTTTCCTTGAAATATTTTTTTCCCGGGCCTGAAGAATTAACTTTAGAGGAGAGAGAGATAATTTCAGGAATGAATGAAGCCTTCCAGAAGGGGGCGGGGGTTTGGAAAAGTGAAGCGCACAAAAGGGCGACAAATTATAATCCTCAGCTCAGCTACTTGAATTTGGACGATTTGCCTATTTTTCAATTTCAGAAGCCGGGCTTTTTGGAAAGAATCAAGACTATTTCCTTCAACACGCTTATTTTAATTTTTTATAACCTTCTTGTTCTGATGCTTGCTCATTTTTCTTTTAATCGTTATGACCCGAGGCTAAACGTTTAACGATGTTTAAAGAGCTATTTAAAAGGCAGATTGTCGAGGATATCATCAGCTTAAGGTTCCTCATCAATTTTATCCTCGTCCTGGCGACTCTTATCCTTTTTCCTCTGATTTTTATCAATCGTTACCAGGGCTTGCGAGAAATCCAGGCGGTGAATATCGCTGAAAACAATTTAAGACTAAAAGAAGCCTCGGATAGCCTCGTTAATCTCTTAACAGCCGAGCAAGAGCTCTCGATGAGGCCAAAAGCTGCGAGTTTCATCTCCCAAGCCTATGAAGATAAAATTCCTCAGGGTCTTTCCTTTCGTTTGAGTGAAATCAAGCTGCTGAGCAAGGAAAGAGAATCAGATGTCCTGTCTTTTTATTCGCCCGATTTAACCTTCGTTGTTCAATTCCTTCTCAGCTTTTTTGCCATCGTCTTAACCTTCAATGCCGTAAGTTCAGAAAAGGAGAGAGGAACCTTACGCCTTGTTTTCTCCAATCCGGTCAAAAGAGCCTATCTCATCTCGACAAAATATCTCAGCGCTTTGGCGACCGTGGCCTTGCCCTTGGTTTTTGGACTCGTCGTCGCTTTGATTCTCTTAAATCTTTTGAAAGTCTTTTCCTTGTCTTTTGGCTTATTTCTGGACTTTATAATCTTTTTCCTGACCTCTCTGCTCTATATCTCTTTCTTTATTCTTTTAGGCATCTCCTGTTCTGCTGCCAGCCACAGCTCAAAAAACAGCCTTGTCCTCTGTTTGCTTTTCTGGATTCTTCTGGTTGTCATTTTTCCCAAGTCAGCGAGCTTGTTGCTGGGCTTAAAGAGTTTTGATGTTCCGACAGAGAAGCAGATTGAAGAGCTCGCCGAGAAATCAGAAAGAGAGGTCTGGAACAGACATAAGGGCGAAGACTGGATAACGAGGGGAGGTCAGGATGAGTCGACAAAATTGAATGTAAGAATAGGGAATGAAGCCCAAAAAGCAAGGCAGGAAGTTTATGATTTCTATTTAAGAAAAAAAATTGCCGCTGTTTCCGCTTTAAGGAGGATTAATTTTATCTCGCCCTCTTCTCTTCTTGAATATTCTGCTTCATCCCTTGCCGGAACAGGGCTTTTTCATTTTCAAAATCTGTGGACTCAGGTCAAGCAGTATCAGAATGAATTTATAGAGTTTTTTAAGAGAGAGGATATGAAGGATGAGAATAGTTATCATCTCTATTTTCACTTGGATTATTTATCCCAAAAACCAGTTGATTTTGAAAAGATTCCAAAATTCGAAGAGAAGGAAATAAATCGGGCACAGCGCCTGAAGGATGCAATCCAATATGCGGGAATTTTGGCGCTTTATAATCTTTTCTTGTTTAGCTTGGTGTTTTTTAAATTTTTAAAATACGATGTGCGATAAGCTTAATCAGCAGTCGATAAAGATTAGAGGCGAGTCACTGATCATTGAGAACATGATCGCAGGTCTGCAACGGCATGCACTGAGAGAGAAACAGTCAATGATGAGTGACTTGTAACTAATAAGGAGGCCAAAATGGCAAATCAAAAACCGATCCTTAAAGCCGAGGACCTTTCCAAAAGGTACGAGGATGGGGTTTTGGCGGTTGACCATCTGAACCTGGAGGTCCATCCTGGCGAGGTTTACTGCCTTTTAGGGGCAAATGGAGCTGGGAAGACAACCACCATCAACCTCTTCCTCAATTTTATTCCACCGACCACAGGCACCTGCTACATCAACAACATCGATGTCACCAGAGACCCGCTGGAAGCAAAGAAATACGTCTCGTTCGTCTCGGAGAATGTCATGCTCTACGGAAACTTCACTGCCCGCCAGAACCTTGATTTCTTTGCTAAGTTAGGAGGAAGGACAGAGCTGACCAAGGAAGATTATCACCAGGTGATGCGTAGGGTGTCCCTTCAGGAGATGGCCTTTGAGCAGAGGGTAAAGAATTTTTCCAAAGGAATGAGGCAGAAGCTCGGGATATCGATTGCTATCATCAAGAATGCTCCTGGGATCTTGCTGGATGAGCCGACAGCCGGTTTGGACCCGAAGGCAGCGGCTGAGTTTCTGGAGATATTGAGGGAGTTGAAGAATGAGGGGAAGGCGATTTTGATGTCGACTCATGACATTTTCCGAGCAAAGGAGATTGGCGACCGGGTGGGAATCATGAAGGAGGGGAGGCTGGTGATGGAGAGGACGCGGGAAGAGCTCCAGTATGAGGATCTGGTCAAGATTTACATCGATTACATGCGCTCCGAGCCGCTGACTGCTTAAGGGAGGCAATCGCTTTAAGGAGTCAATAGATGACCTGGACAATCGCAAGAAAAGAGATAGTCTCTAATCTTTTAAGCTACAAGTTTTTCATCGTCATCCTTTTGACCGCCATCCTGATTTTTACCAGCTTTTTCATCATGCACCGCGATTACAAACAGCGTTTGACTGATTATAGCCTTATCAAGCCAAAGCCGATTGAGCCGATTGCTGTCATCCCGCCCAATCCGCTCTCAATATTTTCAAAAGGATTAGAGGAGCTTATGACGCGTTCTTTTGAGATTAATGTCATCCAAATCACCGCAAGGTCTGGCATGAAATCTGGAAATCTTTTATTTTCCTATTTTCCTGTTCCTGATTTCCTTTACATCGTCAGGGTTGTTCTCTCCCTGGTTGCCCTTCTCTTCGGCTTCGACCAGGTCAGCCGGGAAAAGGAGAGGGGAACCTTGAAACTGATGCTTTCAAATTCTCTATCGCGGTCAAAGACGCTTGTCGGAAAATGGATAGGAAATTACTTAAGCCTCTCCATTCCTTTTCTTCTGATTACCTTACTGGGGATTGTTTTTTTGAATTTAGACCCTGATATTCATTTGTCTTCGGCTCATATGGTCAGGTTAGCCTTGATTCTCTTTTTCTCTCTCATCTATATTGGTTTCTTCCTCAGCCTTGGCATTCTTATTTCAACTCTGACAAAAAGGGCTGCAGCTTCGATCGTCATCCTCCTCTTCATCTGGGCCATACTTGTCTTCATCATTCCCAATCTGGGAACACTCTTAGCCCGGCAAATGGTGGATGTCCCTTCAGTCAAAGCGCTGAGTGAAAAAAGGCAGCAGACCTGGACCAAGGAAGTCCTATTGGGCGAAGAAGACAGGAGAAAGGGTGAATCCTCTTGGGATACTCGTTATAAAAATATATACAGCGAGATGGATAAGAAAGAGGAAGACTTCAGGAATAAATTTAACAGTTTGGTAAAGCTTTCCAAAAATATAAATCGGATCTCCCCGGTAGCCAGCTTTGTTTATGCTGTTACTGATATTGCCGGGACAGGAATTGGAGAAGAGAGTAGTCTAAAAATGGCAGTTGTAAGCTATAGGAACAGTATCTTTTCTGATGTTATCTCAGCCCTCAGGAGCAGGGTGAAGAAAGAGTATCCTGCTTTCGCTTATCGCCATAGACCCTTATCCCAAATTTTTGCTGAGGGAGCCTTATTTGATACGGCCTGGCTTGTCTTTTTTAACATTCTCTTTTTTGCCTTAAGTTATTTTGCTTTCGTGAAATACGATGTCAGGTGAAAAAATGTTAACAACAATCATTAAGAAAGAGCTTCTCAACAATATCTTCTCCTTCCGATTTCTGTTCGTTTTTGTTCTTCTTGTGATCATCGTCACTGTGACTGTTTTGATTTTGACCGATGATTATCTAAGAAGAGTGGATGAATATTCTTTAAGACAAAATGATATTGAAAATTATATGAGGAGATATGCTCATTTCAATCGAGTCAATGCGGTTATAGCGCCTTCTCAACCTCCCCTTCCTTTCAATTCCCTGATAAGAAAAATTTCTCCTGACGATTATGTTATCGAAAATGTTTTCGGAGAGTTCAACAGTGACCCTCTACCGATCATGTTTCCTCTCATCGATTTGACTTTTATCGTAACCATACTCCTGAGCTTAATCGCCTTGCTTTTCTCCTATGATTCGATCTGCGGCGAGAAAGAAGACGGAACATTAAAATTGATGCTTTCTAATAAGCTTTCCAGGGCAAGGATAATCTTGGGGAAGATCATCGGGGGGACATTGACTCTTATAATTCCTTTTCTTCTCTCTTTAACGATTGGTTTGCTCATCATTCAATTCAATCCTCGAATTTCTTGGAGCGAGGCGAACTGGAGAGCTTTTGGCTTGATCCTCCTGGGTTCAATCCTCTATTTTAGTTTTTTCTATTGCCTCGGGGTTTTCATTTCTTCACGTCATCGTTCGAGTTCGTCATCGATCATGACCTCTCTTTTTGTCTGGGTGATTCTCATTCTCCTCATTCCCAATTTGAGTCCTTATCTGGCTTCTTTTTTGTCTCCGGCTCCCTCAAAGATTAAGGTTGAAAGAGACATTGAAAGAATTACCATGGATGAGAGAGATGAGCTCATGCGGAAAATGTGGAGGGAAAAGCAGGCAGAGTTATACAAGCTATATTCAATTCTGGATGAAAATAAGAATCTGACGCAGGAAGAGCAAAAGAGAAAAGCGGCAGAAGACGCGGCTTATAGAAAAGCTTATCAGATTCTCAGTGAGCAGTTTAAAATCATAGTGTCTGAAGCCAATCGTATTCAGCAAGATAAAATCAGCGGCATGAGAACTGAACTAAGCAGAAAAGAGGAATCCCAGATGCTTCTTTCTTTAGGTATCTCGATGATTTCACCCTTGGCCGATTTTACTTACCTGGCGACTGACCTTTCTTCGACCGGATTGAGAAACATGATTCATTTTCAGAGGATAACTGGCGAATGGAGACGCCTCTTTGGCGATTATTCAGAGAAGAAAAGGGACGCCATTGAGAAAGAAAATCCTGCCATCGATTCCTGGAATGTGGCCGTGGATATGAGCGACAGGCCAAGATTTCAGTATAAGGAGGAAGCTCTGGCCGGGAGGTTCAAATGGACGCTTCCTTCCTTTGCAGTCTTGATTGTTTATAACCTCATCTTTTTCCTGACGGCTTTTTTCTCATTCATCAAATACGACGTCAGGTGAGCCAGAAAGGATAAGCAATAATAGTGAATGTCGTTTGAATTCATAAGCGCTTTTGACGGTCACTAATACAAATGTATTAAGTAAAGTGTCATTGCGAGGAATGAAATGACGAAGCAATCTCGTAATTATAAGGGAGATTGCCGCGCACCCTTCGGTCGCTCGCAATGACAATGTAACGGCATTTAATGCGTTTGTATGAGCTTTCGTTTCTTATAAGGAGTCAAGGATGTTCAGAATATTATTTATCAAAGAAATCCTCGAGAATTTCACCAGCCGCCGCTTTTTCATCATCCTCGCCCTGTGTCTTATTCTTATTCCGCTTGGAGTTTATGTCGGCACGAGAGATTACCAGTCGCGCCTGCACAGCTACCAGGAATCTTTGCGCCTTTATGAAGAAGGCCACAAATGGGTTTCAGATGTTCTTTATAAGGGAGCCACTGGGTTCCGCCCCCCTTCTCCATTGAGCTTTTTATCTATGGGATTGGAGATTGTCCTGCCCAATGTCGCCGAAACGAGGAGCAAGGCGACAACAGCGCCTGTGGACATGAGATTCAACAATAACCAGAGCCTGGACAACCTCTATGAGTTCTTTCAGGGCCCTCTCGACCTGGTCTTCATCGTCTCGGTGGTCATGACCTTTCTGGCCATTGTTTTTACTTACGGCTCAATCTCTGGGGAGAAAGAACAGGGGACTCTAAAGCAGGTTCTGTGCAATTCAGTGCCGCGCCATCAAGTCATTCTGTCCAAAGTAGGAGCAAATTTTTTAGTGCTCATCATTCCATTCTTGATTGCACTTCTTTTAAGCCTTCTCCTCCTTCAGCTTAAAGGCTTTTTGCCTTTTGCTCCGGCGAGCGTCCTGCCTTACCTGGCTTTGGCTTTTCTTTCCTCGCTCCTTCTTATCGGCGCCTTCTTCAACCTCGGACTCTTGGTTTCGTCTCTGACCAAACAGGCTGTCTCGGCCATCATTATTCTCCTTCTCTGCTGGGTCTTTCTCTTCGGAATTTTTCCCAGATTGAGCGTCATCCTTTCCCAGGTTGTTTACCCTGTCAAATCGCAGCAGCTCGTTGCGCTGGAGAAGAATCTGATTCGTGTCGAGAATGAGAAAGAGTGCGAGGCAGAAGTGGTAAAGCTCTTGGAATCATCGTCCAGCTCAGGCCTTTCTGAGAAAGAGACGATGGAAAGACAGGAAGCCATCAGAGAGGAGTTTCGGGCAAAGCTCGTCGGCAGGTTCCAGAAAGTTGAAAGCGAGATTGAGAAAAAGCGGAACACCCAGATGCTCATCGCCTCCAACCTCGCCCGCCTTTCGCCGGTGAGCTGTTTCATTCGGCCTCTGGCTGAGATGTCTTATACTGGGTTGCTCCAGTATCAGACATTTAAAGAAGATGTCTCCCGTTTCGAGCAGACTCTCAACAAAGAAATTTACAGCAAATACAAGACTGTGAGACAGAATAAGGGAGGCACCAATGTTTATTTCGATGGAGATCAAGCCGCCTCGCCGCCTAAGTTTCAATACAGCCTGATTTCGCTTCAGAGTGTGGTGAAGGACATCCTTCCCGATTTTATTCTGCTGACTATCTACAACATCCTCTTCTTTGCTGCAGCCTTCGTCGTTTTTTTAAGATACGATGTGCGCTAAATTTAAAGGGGGAAAAAATGTTCAGATTCATATTCTATAAAGAGCTTCAGGAGAATATAAAGAACTTCCGATTCATCATTGCCTTAATCCTGTGTTTAACCATCATTCCCTTAGGTTTTTATGTGAATTACAAGGACTTTCAGGCTAAGCAAAAAAGTTATGAAGAATCCATAAAGCTTTATGAGGGGAGTCATAAGACAATTATCGATACGCAGCGACAGGGCGGAGCTGCATTCCGTCCTCCATCTCCTTTGAGCATCCTTTCCTCTGGTATAGAATTTCTCTTGCCAAATTCGATTGAATCTGTTGGCTTTTTGACTGAGATGGGCGCCCAGACTCAGTTCAATAATGACCGAAGCCTGGACAACCCCTATTCATTCCTCTACGGCTATCTTGATTTAAGCTTCATCGTCTCGGTCATCATTTCAGTGCTGGCGATGCTGATGACCTACAACAGCGTGGCTGGCGAGAAGGAGCGCCGGACGCTGGGCCAGATACTTTCTAACGCCGTGCCAAGAAATACAGTCATTTTGGCCAAAATGTCGTCCAGTTTTCTCCTGATGGCTGTCCTCTTTTTGCTCGGGATTCTCATCGGCATTTTCATCCTCATTCTGCAGGGTTTCGAGATATTCAGCCCAGGCCTTTTTTCCCGCTTCTTTTTAGGCGTAGGCTTTTCTCTTCTCTATATTTTTACCTTTTTGAACTTCGGCTTATTGGTTTCGAGCCTGAACAAGAACGCTATTTCCTCGATCGTTTCCCTGATGTTTTTCTGGGTTTTGCTGTTTATGATTCTTCCCAAGGGGAGCGTCATCCTCTCCAAGATTATAAAGCCTGTGAAATCGCAGCAGGTGATTGACTTAGAAAAGAACCAGATTCGCCAGCAGATTGAGAAGGAAGAATGGGAAGACATCCAGAAGCTCCGTGAAACAATGCCGGGAATAAAGGAGATGTCATTTAAGGAGTTTTTTAAAAAACTGAGAGAGGGAGACGAGAAAGCAAAGGAATATGCCAAGGAACAGAATGAAAAAAGGGAGTTTTATAAAATAAAATTGGAAAAAGAGCTGAATAAAGTCGATTCCTATTATGACAACGAGCGCAGCCTGCAGGCAGCCATTGCCCAGAACATCTCCCGCCTCTCTCCAGTCAGCTGCTTTATTCATCTCATGGCCGAGACATCCAACGCAGGATTTTTGGAATACGAGCAGTGGAAAAAGACCCGTTCCCTTTTCAAGCAGCTCCTCGACACCGAAATATGCAGTAAACAGGAACACACTCAATTTGGACAGGTGGGGACATTTGGCTTCAAAGGGGATAAAAATGCACCTATGCCGAAGTTAGCATATCAACCAGTTTCGCTTCATAGGATTATGACCAAAGCCCTGCCTGATTTCTTGCTTTTAATCCTCTACGGAGTTTTGTTTTTCGCCTGCTCCTATGTTGTCTTTTTAAGGTATGATGTGAGGTGAGCTTTTCTATTAATGCAAACACAAAAAAATGTCATCGCCAGGAGAAGTCAAAGCCGCGAGCGGAGCGTGGCGGGAAGCGACGTGGCGACCTGAAGAAATTTATTTAAAAAAATTACATCACTGCCTTTGGTGGCTGGCAATGATGATGCAGTGACTTTTATTGCGTTTTTATTATTGAATTTTTCGGAGAATATTAATGGAGGAGAGGAAATGAGCAGAAAAAAATCTTATGCTTTTCTTTCACTAATTTTTCTATTGGCTTATCAAACTTTCATTTCAAGGGCTCTTTCTGCTATTCAAACAACTCAAGAAAAAAGCGAAGAGAAGCCTGAAGTTATTTCGCTTCTGGGGAAGAAGCTCTATGCCACTCCGGCCACAGGAGAGGAGCTTGCCAAGCTTGAGGACGACCTCAAAGAGGCTATGCTCAAGGTCGAGGCCGACCCTGAAAATCCTGAAAACCTTATCCTTTATGGAAGGCGCTTGGCTTCTCTCTGGAGGTTTCACGAGGCGATAAAAGTTTTCACCAAGGGAATAGAGAATTTTCCGGGGAATGCCATGCTCTACAAGCATCGCGGCCACAGGTACATCTCCATCCGCCAGTTTGACAAGGCCGCTGCGGATTTAACCAAGGCTTCACAATTGAACGACCATGATTTTGACATCTGGTATCACCTCGGCTTGGCTCATTACCTCAAGGGAGAGTTCGAGAAGGCTCTGTCCGCTTACCAGAATTGCCATAAATTTGCTGAAAAGGATGATTCAAAGATCGCCATCTCCAACTGGCTTTATATCACTTTGCGGCGGCTGGGGAAAAAAGATGAAGCTTCAAAAGTGCTTGATGGAATCACAGAGAAGATGGAGGTTGTCGAGAATAAATCCTACTTCAACCTTCTTTTTTTCTACAAAGGCAAAATGTCGGAAGAAGAGATTTCAGCTCTGGCCATAGCCTCAGAGCTTGATATGGCCACGATGGGTTATGGAGTCGGCTGCTGGTATCTTTATAACAACGACCCGGAGAAAGCCAAAGCCTATTTCGAGAAGATTGTGAACACGCGATACTGGCCTGCTTTCGGATTTATCGCCTCAGAGGCAGAGCTTGTCCGTCTTCAAAAAAGCAGAAAATAAAGGAATTATCTTGGAGACTCTGGAGCAATAAATGTAATCTCCTCTATCATTTTTATTAGCCCAGTCAATCTCGTGATTTTAGAACAGCATAATTTTTATCTATACCAGTTAAATAAATTTCTTGTTAGGATTGTTAAGCAGTTCGCTCAGCTTCTTGCAGTTCCAGACCGCGTAGGCGTGATAATCGTTGTTGAAATAGATATAACATTCCTTGGCTTCGGTCTTTTTTATGGCCTCTGCCCAGTCCTTTAACTCTTCGTCCGAATAATTGTATTTATACCACCCTATCCGTCCATGAAAACGGTAATAGGATGTCTCTGCTGTCTCGATGATATGCTCCGGAAGCTCTGGCGAGGAAACGAAACAAAAGATAACATTATATGCTCGTAGAAGCTCATAGACCTCTTCTCTGTACCAGCTTTCGTGGCGGAATTCGATAACGTTTTTGTATTGAGGGGATAAAGTCAGGAGGAAATCCTTGAGCAGCTCGAGGTCAAAGGTAAGAGAGGGTGGGAGCTGGAAGAGAATACACCCCAATCTTTCCCGCAGAGAATCGGCCAGAATGTAGAAATACCTGACCTGGCTTTTGACTCCCTTTATTTTTTTAAGGTGGGTAATCTGGCGGTTGGCCTTGAGGGTGAAGGTAAAGCCTGGCGGAGTCTTTTCCAGCCAGCCCCTCAATGTCTCAGGCTTGGGGAAGCGGTAGAAGGTCATGTTGATCTCCACTGTGCTGAAGTGTTGAGCATAATAGGGAAGCCATTCCCTTTGCGCTACCTCTTCGGGATAGAATCTCCCTTTCCAGCCAGAATAGCTCCAGCCCGATGTGCCCAGGTGGTAAATCATGAATATAATCCTTTAATTTTGATTATTTATAGACCATGGGCTTCCTTACAAGACTATTATTTAATAATTCCAATCTTCTGTATTCTCATTATGCTACCTTCATCTCGATATTTTTTAAAAAATTTTTCGTTGTGTTTGAACTCAAGCTTTTTACTGACTCCGCTGGACTTTAATAATCTCTCGAAAGATATTCCTTGCTCTCTCTTTCCCAATAGAGCAATAGCTTTAATTGCTGCTTTGTCACATGTACAAAAGAGAATATTTTTATTATCCTGCAGAACTTTCAATGCTTCCTTTTCGCCGGAATGAAGTTCTTCTTCAAAGATTCTATCAAATTGTTTTGAAAATTCTTTCAATTCCTCAACAGATACATTTATTTCGGTAAATTTATGTCCAAGATCTTTCATTAATTCAATGTCATGTTTTAATCCATAACAATCTTCATAATAATACACTTCTTGGTGAAGGATGATTGAGGAAATATAGATTTTATTTTTTGAAGTTATCTGGTTCCAGATATTAAATCGGTGAAGGTCTATAATGACATCGGCATCAAGTAATACTATATTCAACAGAATAGTCCTCGGTTTCGTCGTAGCCGTATTTCTTCAAGAATGACGGAACTTCACTAAATTTTTTATCAATGTATTCTGAAAATTTAACCTTAGAAATTTTGCCCATCTGGAGAGCTTTAATTGCTAAAGAAATGTATTTTGAAGAAAGGTAGGGTTTTTCCCCTTCCCAATGCGTTGACCTGGTTTTTCTATCGAAATCTTTTATATTTCCTTTTTCTAATTCGTTCAGGACTGTTTCTTTTTTTATTAGATTAAGATTTACGAGCCGCCAGAGTAAGGCTTCAATCGATACATCAAATTCTCTGGCAATCTCAACCAAATTTAAATAGGAAATATATTTATTTTTAGCTTTTTTTATGAACTCATTTCTCAGTTCATTTTCCGGCAATAAAAACGCCGAGGCAAAAACATCTGATAATTGTTCGATTCTATTTTTACCTTTTTTATCATTTTTATAAATCTCTTCAGGAGAAAAAAAGTTCCAGGTGATTAAATTAAAAAATTCATGACCCAAATCATAATTTCGTCGCCAGGGAGCATCATTGGCATTGATGAGAATGGCCATTCCAAAATCTCCAACTGTCGATCCTCCTGAGATTCCTGGTTCAAGTTCTAAATGAATAATTTTTATTCCAACTTTTTCTTCCAAAATTTTTGCTAAGGAACAGGCTGGTCGGCTTCCCAATTGGAGTAAATTTAAATAATCAGAAGCTATTTTTGTTACATATTCAAATGAGTATTGATTTATTAGCTTATTCTTGGAAATAGGCAGAAGTAGCTCTTTATTTTCTTGTTCTTTCTCTCCTAAGAGTTTAAGCAGGTTTTTATATTTTTCACAAAAAGACAAGAACTTTCTCTTTATTTCTTCTTTCTTTGTACTTTGTTCTGGATTTCTCCACAGGATTTCAGCTTCCACTTTCCTTTGCTCCGGCCATAAAAAGAAATTAAGTTCACGACCATAAATATTTGATAGTTTGGCCAATTCCCAAGCTTTAATCTCTCTTTCCCCTGACTCGATATTTCTCAAGGTTTGATAATGAGCGAATCCTATTTTTTCAGAGACTTCTTTTAAAGTGAACCCAAGTGATTCTCTCTCTTTTTTTAAAAGAGAAGCAATTATCTTTGTTTCTTTCATTATTCTTCCCTTATTATTTATTTGGTAAATAAATAATATAAAAAAAGATTATATATGTCAAGAAAAATATGAATAAAATATAAAAATATTTTATGTTAGAGCTTCGTGTTACGCATTCTTTTTCTAGGATATGCCATAAAATCCCAAGCTCCCCTGCTTGTCAGATGAATGGAGTCGCAGAGCGAAGCGGAGCAGAGGCCATTCATCCTTATCGTCTAAAGCCCCAGCCATTTCATTTTGTTTATTTTAGATTAGAGGGCAATGGCTCTGGCAATCTCATAGAGTAAAATTTATTGACTATTTTCAATTAATTCAATATGCTTTTTATAGCGTTTATTATGAGCTTATGATACAGAAGGGAGGTTAAAATGAAAAAGGTTCTGACGCCCTGTTTTCTGTTCTTTTTTGTTTCCTCCCTGGCCGTCCAAGCCCAGACGTGGCTATCAGGCTCCATCGACGATGCCCTGGCCAAGGCCAAGGCTCAAGGCAAACTTCTCCTCGTCGATTTTCATCAGGTGGGCGGCTGAGGGAGCTGTTTGCTGCTGGTTCAGCAGTATTACGAAAATCCAAAATTCAGCAAATTTTTAGAAGACAACTTCGTCCTTTACCGGGCGCCTCGGGGGGATAAAGTCGGGGAAGAAATCTTTAAGAAATTCAAGGTCGAGGGGACGCCGTTCCTCCTTTTCCTGGACAGGGACGGTAACGAGGTCGATTGGATCTACCGCTATAGCCCGCCTCCAGAAAAATTTCATGAGGGAGTCCTCAAAGTCCTGCAAGGAGTTGATACCTTCAAATCCCTCTCCGAACAGTATGCCAAAGAGCCTAAAAATGTCCCGGTGATCACCAAGCTGGCCAGGAAGTATGGCGACCGGTTCGACGAGGAAAAAGCTCTTGCCCTCTTCAAAGAGGTCATTGCTGTTGACCCTCAAGGGAAAATGGGAATGACGGAGTACGGCAAGGATCAAGTCTCCTGCACGGAATTTGCAGAGTTCTCTGTGAGCCAGGCAGCCCTCTATGCCAGGGGAGTCAAGAGAAATCCGGAACCTCTCAAGGTCTTCGTTCAAAAATATCCCGAGAGCAA
>Ga0315306_10000486_pt1 | contig 19111 bp, 20 predicted proteins | sample TDP1_MG_FD_203803 | JGI IMG/M metagenome (GOLD analysis project Ga0315306, IMG submission 203803) | Freshwater sediment microbial communities from Lake Towuti, South Sulawesi, Indonesia - TDP1 | ecosystem: Environmental > Aquatic > Freshwater > Lake > Sediment | place: Indonesia: South Sulawesi... | reverse complement strand
TGACTCATTTCTCCAAATGCCTAATAGAGTAATGTCCGCAATAGTGTTTAGTTACATAAAACTTTATCAGAAAGTTAAAATATAGTCTGAGCAGAGTACGTAGTAGATGAGAGAGAGGCACATACAATGTTTAAGAGATATTCTAGACTGTTACTAATTGCCATAATGCTCGTTACATGCGAAATTCTCGCAGCTACACCTGTAGTACGAGCCACGAACCCCACGATCTTCATAAAGCCCAGCACACTCATAGGCGATTTAACCCCCACACCAGGCTCAGTAACTCAATGGAAAGTCAACGTGTCAGACATCGATACACCAGGCTTGATCGGCTACGAATTCTACATGACGCTTGACCCAAGAACCTTCCCACTAGACTACTGGCCCATAGCGAACAGCAACTTCACAACAAATGCCGACGGATGGGCAACCACAACATATGGAACCGTAACCGGAACGCCAACCTACGGATGGGACGGAGCCGACGGCAACCCCGCACCTGGCTCAGGCCTTGGAAGCTATTACGTAAGAGCAACAGCTTCTGCAACTCAGGCGGCGTCGATAACTTTCTTCACCGAGTATTCATTCTCATGGGTCGGAGGAGGATCACTAGAGGAGGGCGCATTTCTATCCTTTGCCTACAAGATTTCGGGCAACTCGATTGCGGCGAACGGCGCGTCAATTCACATACAGCGCGTGCAGCCTGATGCAACAACTTCAACGCTGGTGGGACCCAAATACTACTCAACAGCCCAGCCTTGGTCATACAACTTTACGGAAACAGCGATTTCCGGTCCAGCAGGCACGTACAAGCTGCGACTAAGAAACACTCTTAAGACAGCTGCAGCCGGAACCAGTAACTATGTACAGGTCAACTGGGACGACGTTGGCCTATTTTTAACCAAAGTCGGAGTCACCGAGGGTCCCTTCCTAGGATTAGGCGGAGGCAGTAGGGCCGCTACTGCCAAGTACATAAAGTATCCCACCAACACAAGCCTTTACGTCGCTAGCTCCTTGATAGGCGAACCTTGGAAGGACTTCGATCCAGTTCAAGGCGGCGGCACAATCGCTTACGTGAACATAACCACGAACTATGGCGTAGCTGACCTTGACCTCTGGGGCACCAAACTGCTTGAGCCAAGCTTGGTTCCACCCTACCTCCCGGTGGAGATCGAGCCACACGACGCCATAGACGCCTACTTCGACAATCGGATACCAGGCGACATAGCTGGACCCCAAAATCCTCCTGGCAGCGGCCTGTATCCATACGACGGCAACGTAAACAACTACGACCTCACCTACCTAAGAATGAAATTCGGCACAAACGACCACCAAGCTGACTTCACTGGTCCAGAGAATCCTCCAGGAAGCGGAACCTACCCGCCAGACGGCATCGTGAACGTCAGAGACCTCAGACCGATCGGCAAGAACTACGGCAGACACTACCCATAATCATACCACTTTTTCCATTTTAGACATAAATGCAAAACATAATCCTGACAGATCCAAACAAGAACTACCGATCTACTAGGCTCTACGAAGCAAAGCCGCCCTTACCCGCACACCAACTCTTCTCAAACCCTTCTGCACATGATAGAGCGGCCTATCCGACATCAACAACCTAAGAAAACTCCAGCAAATCAACCCAAAAAACAAGATTCCACTCACAGCAAATATCACCTCAGGCAGACGCATCAAAAACGACCTGTAAATCTTCTTGCTTTCAAAATGCCCATAACAAACATTGTTTCCAACATCGAACTCTCCCTGCAGAAAACTAATCTCACCCCGAATCCTATGCTGAATAAAATCACTCCAAATATACTTAGACGCATCCACCGGCGAAAACGTCACAGTCCTACTGCCTCCTGGTTCGAGGGTCAATCCGCTCTGATAAACCAGATCAGAATCAATATGCACAGTCACGGTGAAAGTCTCCGAGAAATCCCCAACATTTTCAACCGTAAAAGACACAGTTAACGTCTCCACATCTGAGGCATTAGTAATCGTCCCGGCCACACCGACAATTCGGATTTCGTGGTCTTCAATGTATGACCCAAGGGTTGGATCACCAATAATCGCTGTATCATGGAGCAGCACCTCATATTCGCTGTCCCCCAACGTGTTTGACGGAAAAGAATTCGCTGAGGCATATCGCATGTAATCTGCAGTAGCGCTCCTAAGCCACTGAAGGAAAGCGGCGCCTATGACCTCTCCTTCAGAAATTGCCCTGTAGAAGCCATTGTACGGAAAAGTGAATGCGTCACTAGTTGAAGCAATCGCAAGCAGACCATAATCATTCCGGAACACTGCAGCTCCCGCCAGATAATCCTCTTCGACGTATCTGCCCGCTGAGCAGACGAAAAGCTGATAGAAGCATACCCGAGGGTTAAGAATTTCATAATCTGAAGAGTAGACGGTACCATCCCATTCGTAATAAGTTTCCTTAGAGGGAATCTGAAAGGTGTGGTCAGTTGCGTTTCCATGCGACATCAGATACAGCCACTGGTAACCCACTTCATCCCGTAGCTTCTGTTTGTAGTCCTCGGCATTCGTTTCTGTAACCTTAGTTACCGCGACCACCTGAGGAGCCACATAGTGCAGAGGCGTCAGAGCGTCATGATTCTGGGCTACTCCCAGCTCGTCCATGTACAAAAGAGCTCGCCACCACGGAATAGACGAAAGCCGATTTCTGTAACGATGATTCTTTTCAAAGTATCTATTCAATAGATCCACCGCTTCACCATTGACAGTTGACACTTTGAGTCGTCCAACCCATATCTCTGGTCCCGAACTGTCTGAATGCTTGTCGTAGATTCCATTGCCATCTGCGTCGATCCACGTTCCGTCTAAATCCATGTAGTAGACATCTGTGGGAAACTTTCTTGAACCTACCTCATACCATGCGTCTGGGACGTCTCCAATCAACAAGGCTCCGCAAAAGTCCGGGTTTGCAGGCTTCCAAAACTCTCGAAGATACGTTTTAACCCCCTCTTTCGTTTGATTCAAGAGGTTGGTCGTCTCAGTTACGTTAAGTGAGAAGCCTAATTTCTCAACATCTTCTTCGTACTGCCGCAGAGACGGCTTGATCCCATCATATATTCCAGAATCCACTATGACGACAACTAAAGACTCATTAGATTGGGAATCCGCTGACACCCAAAAAGACAGCTCGCTGAAGCAGACGCTCAGCAACGTTACCCCAAGCACTAAACCTATTAACAAAACTGCTTTCACAGACATACTGAACATAAAGTACTGGCTGAAAACAGGAATAAATATTTTCTCACGCAATGAAAGAAGTCTATTCAACCAGGCTAACCGGGAGTGCAGCATTGGATTCGCTTTGTGCGATCATTTGGTCGTTTGCGCGTCTAAATTGTCCTGGTTTGAGCTTTCCCTCTTTTCTTTTTGCTTTTATCCAATCTTTATAGCCGCCTGCAAGGCTCCAACCTACGATGATGCCAAAAACCGCTACTGCTCTGAGAGGGGCAGGCAAGAAGATTATGATGTATATCATTATCAATGGTCCTATTACCACTGCGAAGCAGCCAAGAATGGTTATCCAATACCATCTGTCAAGCAGGAGCCAGTCTAAAGGGAATCTCATATCCTCTTCCTAACAAATAAAGTCTCAGGACGACTATTAATTGCTTCGTGTTGTAGACGTTCCTCAGAGCAAGTGATATGCGTGGCTTTCCATTTTTTGCCCTATAGCAAGCTCGAATGTCTGTCCTTTCTAACTTTAGCAACAAACACCAAAGTGCCCGAAATGACCAGAATCGATGAGACTGCAAAAGTGTTGATGTAAGCAGCGCGAGCTGAGGCACCCAGAACTGCGGTCTGAACGTCAGCGAGGGGTCCGCCTATGAGCAGGCCAGCTGGTCCCCAAGTCAATGCCATGACAGCGTTGTACCTGCTCAGCAATCTTCCTCTCCTGTTGACTGGGATTATGTCTCCTGCCAAGGCGAAGCCTGCAGTCTGAAGTGTCATAAAGGCAATCCCGTTCATCCCGTAAACAAGCGCCATTGAAAGCACGTTTGGCGCGAGCCCATACAAAAGTGGAGTAGCAACTGCCATCAACAAGCCAGCCAGAATCACAGAGGTTCGCCCGATTCTGTCGGCCAGTCTGCCCGCTGCGATGCTTGCTATCATTCCGCCAAGTGTCCATGCTGAAAGAATTAGGCTCACTTCGATGTCACTCGCGTTTAGTCCTTCGTTGAGTCTTAGGAAGAGGGGGAAGATTTGACCTGTGGATGCCACGCCAAGAACCACTATTGTTAACGCGATTAGGAACCAGCGGAACGCTCTCTCGTTTTCCTTTTGGGATTTGTCCTCGGATCTTGCACTCGTCGCTGACTCGCTTTTCGTTTGAGAAATACTGTTTGGGCTTCGGGGCGAAGAGGTGATGTTTTTTTCCACGAGCCACATTATGGTGGCGCCTATGAGCAGCATGATGCTTACGATGTAGAAGATCGTGCCGTGCTTGAAACCTAATCCGTTTGCGTACAGTGAGCCTGCGAGTATTATGCCTGTCATTCGTCCGATGGACATTATGAAGTTTGTTGTTCCGACGAATTTGCCTCGGGTTTCTGGGGTTGTGATGTCTGTGACCAGTGCTGCCCAGCCTACGTCGGACATTGACCAGAAGAATTCGAGTACGGATAAGCCTGTGATAAGCGCGAATCCAGCTGTGAAGTTCATGCTTGCGTCTATGTAGGATTTGTGGAGGAAGAAGACGATTATGTAGGTTAGTCCAGCGGTGATTTCGCCTATGACTATTAGTTGGGCTCTCATTTTGTGGCGGTCGGAGATTTTGCCCCAGAGCATGTTTTGGCCTAGGGTTGACATCAGCATTGTGAGTGTGCCCAGGGCAGCGGTGCTGGTTACATTGCCTAGGAGTGAGAAGAGGTAGATGTACATGAAGGAGTAGAAGACTCCGCGTCTCATCATGGTTATGAATTGGAAGGACCATAAGCCAAATAGTGTTGGCTTGGCGATGTCTGCGGTTTTCATTTTTTGTCAGCCGTTTGTGAATTACAAAGTGAGATGGAGGGCTTAATGTAAAGGTTGTCGTTGGTTCTACGTTTCGTGTGTGCTGTAGCTACGGGAAGAGGAATTTCAGAAGAAGAAGGCGCCAAATCCCTTTAGCCTTCTTCTACCTTTGGTGCCCCTGAAGAGCTGTGTGCGCGTCGTCGTACGACTGTTTCCTGATGACGACATCATCCAGAATGTGCGTGTGCGGCTGAGCGTTTTGTTGTAGTTGTACGCGCTGAAACTGTGCTGTACGACTTCTTCTGTATTTTAGCTGGCGGATGAGGCTGAATGCAAGTGTAGTGTTGATGCCCAATCGCCCTTAGTGTTATCAAAAAGGTGTCATGGTGCGGAGAAATATGGATGTTGTTGTTGGCTCTGAAAGCTTTCCTACAACAACTTCTTGAATGCTGTGGGCGGTTTCTGTTTGAGATGTTATTGACTTTCGCTTGGAATCAGTAATAATACCGAGGGGCTTCAGGTTTAGAAGTAGTAGTCTGCGCCGCGTGTACGTTGACTACTACTTCTTTGCTGGATTGTGGGTTTAAACTGTCTCGTAGTGGCTTGCCTCTTAGTTTAGCGGCTTCTGACGAGTGCTCTATTGTTGTGAGGTTGCTTTCTTCCTCGCTGTTTTGCGGTCCATTCTTTTTATCTCTTTGATCATCTTTTGGAACGTCGGGTCGTTTTTCCATTCGGGTAGGGCATGCTTTGCAGCTCTTTCGTGTGCTTCTTGTGAATCTAGTCCTGCTGCTTTGTATTCGATTTCTTTGATTTCGTGGAAGAGGATGTATTTTTCATAAGGTTTCCACATTTCGGAAATCCAAATCTCGTTGAGTGGCACGCCTATTTTCTTTGATGCGTTTGTTGTGATCACTTTACCCTGGTAGATTACGTTATACGTGGCGTTGTAGTCTTCGATGATGTTGTGGGGAACGTAGACGACCTTGTACCCTAGCTTCCCTACTATTCTCTTGAACTCGTTAACGTTATCTCTGCTTGTCATCAGCGATTGCCCACATCACGTGTATGAAGACTAAATGCCGAAATCTGTTATGAACAGAGTCGCGCCATGTATAAGGTGCGTGTGGGCAAGTATTAAAAGTCTTTAGAACCTGATAGCTGGATTTGGGTCGATTTAATGCGGGTTGAGAGAGTTACGTCGGCTGATTTGGACTCAACTTACTGCTGCATGAAAGAGACGCCGCTAGGTGTTAATTGGGCTGATTATGTTCCGAAGTCAAGGGAATGGTTTGGAGCAAGCTTAGGCAAGTATACTGATGGTTATCACTTGCTGGACGGTGACAAGGCTGTTGGGTTTGTTTATTGGGCATCGTCGGAGAATGCTATGGTGCCGTATGAAACTGAGCCGAAGGTGGCTTGCATTTACTGCACTGAGATGCTGCACGACTATTTGCACAAGGCCTACGGTCGGCTGATGTTCGACTTTGTGAAAAGTGATCTGAAGGGGCAGGGTTTCAAGGGCATGTTGGTTGATGCTAGCGATTTCAAGGAGTGGATGCATTACGAACTGTTTCTCAAGCAGGGGTTCAGGGTAATCAAAGAGCATGCACCTTTCAAACTCATGTATTTCCCTCTTACAAGAGATGCGGTAAAGGTTAGACTGATTGAACTGAATTACAAGCCGTCGAAAGACAAGGTTGAGGTCACGTTGTTCAGCAACTTTGCCTGTCCCGTTGGTCCCAGCATGTACAACCTTGTTAAGAACGTAGCGCAGAGCTTTGGCGATAAAGTTAAGCTGGTTGAGATTCCTGGAACATTTGATTCTATTAGGAAGTATGGGACTTCGGATCCTCTAATTAACGGTAAACTCAAGCTCTTCGGTCCCGCCTCCGAAGAAACTGTCCGAAAAGCTATCCAAGAAGAAATCGAGCAGTTCAAACGCGTGGTATAACTGAGCTGAGGTGTGTTTGTGAAAGCTTTCATTTCAGTTGATCTTGAAGGCATGCCTTACCTTGTCATCCCGGGTCAATTAAATCTGAAAGGGGTGTTGTATGATGAGGCAAGGAAGACTGCCACGAAGATAACGTTGACAGTTGCTGATGAATTAAGGAAAAACGGTTTTGACAAAGTTGTAATCGCTGATAGCCATGGACCTATGGTTAACTTGCTCATAGACGATCTGCCCGAATATGTAGAAATCGTCAGAGGTTTTCCTAGACCGTTGAGTATGGTTACTGGCGTCGAAGGTTGCGATGCCGCGCTCTTCCTAGGTTATCACGCCAAGTTTGGCACGGCTAAATCGACTTTTGATCACACTTACAGCGGCGGCACCATCAACAGGGTAGAAATAAACGAAGTTACAGCGAGTGAATTCCTCTTGAACGCATACGTGGCTGGGGAGTTACAGGTGCCGGTGATAGCAGTTGCAGGTGAAGCCCAACTCATTAAAGACGACGTTAAGCGACATGCACCTTGGATTGAAACAGTAGCATTGAAGCATTCCTTGAGCCGACTTTCCGCCAAAAGCCCTAGTATGACAACAATCGAGAAGGAACTTCGCGAGGCTGTCAAAAACGCGGTTGATAAATTCAGGCACGGCAAAGCCCAGACGCTAACTGTGAGGGCACCTGTGAAGACACGAGTGACTTTTCTAACAAGTCTTTACGCTGATGGGGCTGAGTTGCTGCCGATTGTCAAGAGACTCGATGCGTTAAGAGTGGAATATACTTCAGGCAGCATGATTGAGGCTTACAAAACGTTTGAATTCTTGGCTATTGCTTCGATGGGCTTGTTTAGAATGCTAGAGGATTTGAGGTAACATACCTGTACCACACTGATGACTCTTCCGCAATTCAACAATTCCAATGAATCCACTCTCAAGGTCTCCGCCTTTTCGTTCAACTTCATTGAACTAAGTCTTGTATCGCTTAAATACTGGTTGTTGTGTTTTATGGATAGGCGTGAGGTTGAAACATCAGCATGGGTTCAAAGACCACTGGCGAGTTCGCGGCGCGCAAACTAGTGGAACGTAGGAAGCAATTTCGCTGGAGTGACATGTACTACAAGCGCCGCATGTTGCGGCTGGACATCAAATCTGACCCTCTAGCAGGCTCGCCGATGGGTCGCGGCATAGTTTTGGAGAAAGTAGGTGTTGAAAGCAAGCAACCCAACAGTGCCATAAGAAAGTGTGTCCGTACTCAGCTCATTAAGAATGGCAGAGTCATCACAGCGTTTCTGCCTGGAGACGGCGCCCTGAACGTAGTTGACGAACACGATGAGGTGATTGTTGAGGGAATTGGAGGCTCTCGTGGAGGAAGTATGGGCGACATTCCAGGTGTTCGTTGGAAGGTTGTCACTATAAATGGCGTTTCTCTCAAGCAGCTTGTTTTGGGCAAAAAGGAGAAACCGATGCGCTAGAAGTGAGGATGGGCTACATGAGCAAACATGTAGTTGAAGAAATCAAGCTCTTCGGAAAATGGTCTTTTGGCGGCATTGAAGTCCACGACCAAGGTCTGAAACGTTACGTTTCGCTTCATCCGGTTTTTGGACCCCATAGCATGGGCAGACATGAACACGGTCGGTTTCGAAAGGCTGAGGTCAACATTGTTGAACGCTTAGTCAACAACCTCATGCGACCCGGACGAGCGGCGGGAAAGAAGGAAAGAGCCATAAACGTTGTGAGAAACGCGTTTGAAATAATCAGCCTACGCACTGGACAGAACCCTGTTGAAGTCTTGGTCAAGGCTGTAGAAAATAGTGCGCCATGTGAGGACACAACGCGTCTGAGTTACGGCGGAATAGTGTATCACATGGCTGTTGACATAGCGCCTCAACGCAGAGTGGACGTGGCTTTACGCCTGCTAACGGAAGGCGCCAGAAAGTCTTCGCTCAACAACCCACGCACATTAGAAGAATGCCTAGCCGACGAACTAGTCTTAGCGGCAAACAAAGACGTCAAAAGCCACGCTATCTCCAAACGCAACGAGATCGAGAGAATAGCACGTTCATCCCGCTAGGAGACTTAATTACCTACTTCGTGTGTAACTCAACCACGTCTTTGTCTTCCAAGACAAAGGACGGTCCTACTTTCTGTGGACTAAACGTCAGCCGTTTTGCCCAGACTCGAGCATAGGCGAATCGCTCGGCAAAATCGCTGTGTATCTGTTTTGCGAGGTTGGCGACAGCTGAGCCACGCTTCAGGATGAAGGGGTTGCTAGAGGGCTCTCTCTCGTTGGGCTCCTTGGTGTAAACCCGTATGATGTCGAGCATTCTAAATATCTCAGGTCCGAGCTTCTCCAGTCCAGTTCCTGTTTGACAGGAAACTAGGACAATAGGTAATTGGTCATCAACGAGCTCTTTCAGTTGCTGCAAACCTCTTTCTGCTTGAGGCGCATCTTTCTTGTTGGCAACGACGATGGCTGGTCGATAAACAGTGCTTTCAAATATGGCATCTTCCACATCGTCAAGTGTGGCTTCACCATAGATCTTAACCGTTGAATCCAAAATGCGATAGCCTTTAAGCAGGTTTTCAATGTCTCGCAGGTTGCAGTCCAATAGTCTGCCAAACACTATGATGCGCAGTCCGGCGCCAACGTGCTTGCCTTCGATCTCAACCTTTGCCCGTGGCCTCTGAGTTAAGATTCGAGCTTTCTCCAATTCATCAAGTATCATGGTCAGCTGTTGGCTTGCATTTTCACTCAAATCAACCATCAGTATGAGTCCATCAGCGTTTCTCGCCAGCCCTAGTGTTTGCGATCCCCCTAAGCCGCCTTCAGCTGCGCCATCAACCAGCGCTGGAGCTTCAACCAACTGAAGCTGAAGGTCTTCGAATTCAAGCATTCCGGGCACAGGTTCACGAGTTGTATAAGGATAGTCTGAAACCTCAGTCTTTGCGTTGGTGACAGAAGTCAAGAGGCTGCTTCGCCCCACTTTGGTCGGTCCTAAGATGATGATCTGTGCTGCCCCCTCCTTTTCGAAGAAGAATTTCGGTCCGCCTCGTCCAGCCCTGCGGCGCTTCTTCTCCTCTAATTCCTTGCGCAATGTTGAAATCTGACGTTTGACTTGTCCGCGAAGCTTCTCGGTGCCTTTGTGTTTCGGAATGAGGCTTAGAAATTCTTCTAGCTTCTCAAGTTTTTCCTGTTGAGTCCGTGCTAATGAGACTTCATTCCATTTTTTCTTGGCAACAACGGGCAGATTTGTAGGCATTACTGCAACCCTGTTGATCTCTCATTTCCTTTACTCGATGATTAAGCTAATATCTGTTTTCAAGAAGGGATACTGTTAACTTATTTGTCATGAGCTTTTGAGTAGATGCTGCATACTTATTTGTCATGAATCCATTGTCATATTGTCGTCCTGCGTTAAGAGTTTCAATGCTTCCAGAATGATCTTATGTGAGGTCTCCAAGTGGCTTTTTAGGTATTCATCGTTTAAGAAGTATAATTCCCATTTGAAACTAGCCAAACTGTCAGAAACTCTAAGTAAGGACGCAGCCTTGATTCCTCTGAATCTCGCTACGGTGAATGTGGCAGATGATTCCATCTCCACGCCTAGCACTCCTTGGGCTTGCAGTTTCTCAATTTGACTTCGCATTTCCCTGTAAAGAGCGTCTGTATTCCAAACAGGTCCAATAAAGGGTTTCACGCCGATTTTGCCGCACGCTTCTTTGAGAATCTTCACGATCTCTAGATTAGGTCTTATCACCTTTATTCTCGGATAATAGTATTTTGAAGTTCCTTCACCTATCACTACCTTTGAAGGAATAACGAAGTCTCCAGGTTTCATATATGGCTGAAAAGCACCTATGGCAGTAGAAAACAAGATCACTTTGGCACCGCAAGCTATGAGATGCTCGACTATTATGGCTGTGGCTGAAGCTCCTACACCTTGGGGTACTAGACCTATTTTCTTGGTTTCGACTTTTCCTATGTATAGAGGGTTAAAACCCCAAACAACTTTGGAAGCATTGGTTAATTCAGCAAGCTTCTTAGTCTCCGACTTCGCTGCTATCACGATTATCTCAGGGACAGGTACAAGTCGCTTAAAACAATTTAAAAGAAGCTCAGGAGATGTAATCGAATAGTCTTTCAAAGAGCCTCACCTACATATAATCGATTGAACTTGTTAACCCACATATGTCTGTTCCTTGTACAAGTTATTTCTGAGTCGAAATCATGAAAATGCAAATAGTCATGTGGTAACCATATTACGGGTTTAAGCCATAACAGACAAGTTAACAGTGTCTCAAGAAGGCATTCAGGGTCTAAGCATGAAAGTTGAATTATATATGCCCTGTCAAGGCACTAACATTCAATCAATGCTCCTGCTTAGCAAAACTAAAACCGTCTAGGAAAGCCCTCACGTTTCTGCCCAAAACTGAATGATTGTAGCCTCCCTCTAGGACAGCGAACCTTCTTCCCCAGCACTTGTTTTCAGCAAATTCTCTAAGTATGGTTCCGATAGTGCGGTAATCTTCGGTTTTCAGGAGTCCACCCCAATCTTGTTCATGACGGTCGAAGCCCGCTGAAACCGCCAGAATGTCAAAAGGTTCAAGTCGAACAGACACAAACCGATTCAGCTCATCAATGTAAGACTGTCGGCTACTACCCTCAGGGTGAAAGTACGTTACATGCGGTGACAAAGCGAAAATATTAGCTGTGCCATCACCATAGTGCAGATCAACATCGACCACAACTGCCTTGTCCACCCTGCCTTCAACCCGCAGTTTCTCAACAGCCACAGCCACGTTGTTAAAATAGCAGAAACCCCAGCTGGAGCCACGGCTGGCGTGATGTCCAGGCGGACGAATCAAAGCGAAGGCAGGCTCGCCTTGCATTGCCAGTTCAGCTGCTTTCACCGACCCTCCAACAGCCAAGAGCGCTATCTCATAGGTCAAACGATGAGTTCTCACATAGTCAACATGGTCTTGACTGTGGACAAGCAGCACATCCTGTTCGCTTGCATGCTTCGGCTCAGTGAATTCAAGATGTGTCTTCAACTCGTCGAGGACGCTCTCAATGCGACCTGGGGCTGAGGCTGGATCGGAGGAATAAACCTCACGATATCGGTTGTGATAAACAACCCACAATAAGAAGGCACCGTAGCGATTTCGAATTATTTCACATAGTCCAGAAGCAGACTCTGCTGATCCTCGGACTTTGTCTCTTCAGCTTCATCCTCGGAAGGTTTCGTCTCATTTTTCGATTCGGCTTTTTCTGCGATTGCAGTCGCTTCTACTGTCTCCTCTTGTGGCTGGGCTTCTTCAGCCTGCTTGGTAGCGCTCTTGTTGTTGACTGTGGATGCAGGTGCTTCTATTCTTGGGAGAATTCTCATGTAATCAGCCCAAGCCTCGAAGTATCCGCGGTCGTATTCGTCGTGAAGGCGGCTCTCCATATGGCTTAGAAACTCCTTCCGATAATTCTTCAATTGCTTTTTATCGTTCAAATCTACAGCGGATAGGAATGCATGTCGATCGCTGTTCTTCATAGTTAGGAGCATGCCGTACAAGGCTTGGAAGTACCCTCGGTTACGGTCACTCACATGCATCTTTTGTTTGATGCGTTCAAGAATACGCTCTGCCTCAGCAAACTGCCTAGAAGTCACGAGCTGAAAGAATCGTGTCGAATAGATTTTTGGAACTGGCTTGGTCAATTCAGCGTCTTCCTTGCTGGTCCTCTTCAGACACGTCCTCTACACCGCTCTCGGTTATCTTAAAAACTCTTTCGCCTTCAGGTAAATACGGACTGGAAACCAACCGAGCGATACGGAGCGGTCCACGAGACGATTTGCGCAGATAGATTCGCGTGTGGCTAGTGTGAGCTACGATGTGTCCACCGACTGGGTGAACCGCGTCTCCGAAGAAGACGTCTGGTTTGGCCATGACCTGATTAGTCACGACGGCGACTGCGTTGAAGGCGCGTGCCAAGCGAATTAATCTGTGCATGTGTTTGTTGAGTTTCTGTTGCCTCTCAGCCAACATTTCTCTGCCCAAATACTCACTGCGGAAGTGAGCTGTTAAAGAATCAACAACTATGAGGCGAACGTTATTGTCCTTAATGACTTTGTCAGCGTTCTCCAAAAGAAACATTTGATGATCCGACGTATACGCTTCGGCGAAAATAATCTTTCTAACCACTTCCTCGGGATTCAAACCGAGATGCTGCGCCATCTGAACAATGCGTTCGGTTCTGAACGTGTTTTCGGTGTCGACGTATAATGCGCCCCCGTTTAGTCCGCCACGTTCGGTGGGCAGCTGCACGTTGACGCACATCTGGTGGCAGAGCTGGCTCTTGCCGCTGCCGTACTCGCCGTAAAACTCGGTGATGGTCTGTGTCTCCAAGCCGCCTGCCAAAACCTCATCTATAGCCTTGCTGCCGGTTGTGAGGCGCATAACGGTTTGGCGAATCTTCATCAACTCGTCTGCTCGCATAAAAGTAAGCGACAAAGTGGATCTTGCGGCACGTATGACGTCCAAAGCTTTCTTTTCACTAATGCCTGCTGGTTCCAGTTCTTTAATTGCCGCAGTGGCTACTGATTCCACGGTGTTGAATCCTAGTTCGCGTAGTTTTTGTGCTGTAGCTGGTCCAACACCGGGTAGGTCTTCCAGCCGTTCATACTTCTCTTCTGTTGCAGGCTGCTCTTTCTCTTGTTCCTCAGCAACCATTATGGCGTGCCTCGCATTCGACGCTGGCTCATTGCAGATAGAGACATCAGCGCGTATTTAAGTTACGCGAAGGGCGGGACAAAGAGTTATTGGAGTGCTGGCTGAAAATACTTCTGGGTCGAATGAGGGTATATTATGAAGGAAAACAAGGCGTTGCTCGAGGTTCTGGATGAGGTCGGAGACATTTCAGGTTGGACTGCCTTCGACCTAGGAAGCGGTCCATGCACGGTGGTTGCCTGCCTGGCTAATAGAATAGGAGATGGCAGGGTCTTCGCAGTAGACCTGTATATGGGTCTCATGGACGAATTAAGAAAGACTCTCTCAGAGGAACTGCTTCTTAAGACGATTGCCCTCAAAGCTGATTTAAGAAGGCTTGACTTTCTAGCAGATGGGTTCGTTGATCTCGTTACAGCTTATGATACGCTCTCGGTGGTGGAGCAGTACACACCCCGCGGAACTCCTTACGTTCTTAATGAAGTGCGAAGAATATTGAAGCCCGAAGGGTGGTTCGTTGCGGTAGAACATTTCCCTTTGGCGTCTATCAAACCCGTGGACAAAGCTCAGGATGCTGAGGTCCGTTGGTGGAGGGTTCACGTGAAGATTGCAGAAGCACTTGGAGAGACAACGGGTGTGGAATACACGCCCATTACATTGCAGAAGATTCTGAGGGAAGCAGAGTTCACAGTGAGTCAATGGAAGCAATTGGAAAATGAAGGAACCGAGCCAGGCATCCGGTTCGGCTCTAAGATAATCGCGAAAACTAAGCAGATACTTGATAAGAATCTTAGAGCAGAGATCCTGAGCGAAATGCAAAGCATCGAAAAGGAAGCGCTGAAACATGGCATGAGGGAATTGCCACGGTTTGCAGTATACGCGCGCAATCCTACGACCAAGCCGATAAGAAAGCTGAAAAGACTACCCCTGAATCTCCTTTATGATACGGTTCGCCAGCGTGACCTGTTGTTCCAGACCAGCCATGAAGCGTAAAGTTTAAGGGTTGTCTGAGCGCTGTTGACTACAATGCTTCGAAATATTGTTGGGGTTGTTATTTGAGCGCTGGGGAAACCATTGAAGAACGTAAGGCACAGATCCTCATAGGCTTACGTGGTTACAAGCTTGTCAGCAAGAAGAAGCACAAGGACGGCAGCAGCTTCCAAGTGAAGACTGCTGAAGGCAGGCGGCTGTTGATTTACTGTTGGCCCACGCAGGGTACGGTTGGGGTCCAAGTCATAAATCAGGTTAAAAAAGTGATGAAGGACCAGTCAGTGGAGAGAGGAGTCCTTGTCACTAGTGGTCGCCTGACTCAGGCTGCCAAGGTGCATGCTAGACGCAGAGCTATCGAGATTATTCCGCGGATTTTCCCTTCTTTCAATATTTTTGCCCACGTCCTTGTGCCTAAACATGAGATTGTGCCATCTGAGGACAGAGAGAAGTTGCTGAACAAGTATCGGGTTCAACCCTATCAGCTGCCTAGACTGAAGGCTTCGGATCCTGGTGCAAAGGCTATTGGAGCTAAGCCTGGTGACATTGTGCGCATTATCAGAGACAGCCCCACAGCTGGGAAATACACCAGCTATCGGTATGTGGTTGAAGGCTGAAGGAGGGATGAGGAGTGATTTACGCGTACATCTTGGGAAAAGTGCAAGCGGGAGCGGAGACTGAGATTCTCAGTGCTCTGAAAAATGTGAAGAACATGAAGAAGGCGAGTCTTACTTACGGAATCTATGATGTGTGTATCGAAGGCGAATTCAAGACTATGGAGGAACTGGACGATTTCATACTGAACGTCGTGCGGAAGATCCAGGGCATACAAGAAACAGTCACGCTGATAGCTTCAAAAACTGTTTTCTCGCAGCCGGGTCAAGCTGTGTCGTTTGGCTAAGAGCGCTCTGTGTGTTCGGCAGAGGCACAAGGAAAGAAGGGTTTCGAAGTGTTATTCTCTGTTATTCTTTGGCGATCATGATTTCTGTGGCTTTGATTACGGCTTCGACACTGTCGCCTGCTTTTATGTTTAGGTCGTCGACGGCTTCGCGTGATATGAGTGCTGTGATTGTTGCTGGGGTTTTGATTTCGAGTTTGATTTTAGCGATTATGTCGCCTTTGTCCACGGTTTTGACTGTGCCTTTGAGTCTGTTTCTTGCGCTTATTTTCAATCCTGCTGCCACCCAGTATTCTTTATCCTCTAGGACCTCGCCCACGTAGGCTTCGGCGCGCCTGTATTCTTTGAGTAAGTTTTCGCCTAGGCTGGTGAGTTTGGCTCCGCCTCCGCCTGTGCTTCCGCCCTTGTGTGTTGTTATTATGGGTTCTTTGAGGGCTTTCTGCAACTTCGCTAGGTAGTTCCAGACGTACCGGTAGGACATGTCGGTTTTTTGTGCGGCTTTGGATATTGAGTGTTCGCTGTGTATTGCGTTGAGTATGTCGGCGCCGCCTTTTCCGAGTAGGGGTTGTCCTCTGTGTTCGAGCCAGATTTTTGCTGTGGTTTTGTGTTTTTTTGGCGAGGTCATTGAGGTTTGTTATTCTACGTTGTGGGCTTATAAGCTGTGGATAAGGGCTAGTACGTTGAGTGCTGGAAAATTTTTTGCGGTGAAAGCCGGGCTTTTCTGGCTGCGTTTTGGGGGCTGTTCCTGTTTCTGTATGGTGGGTTGGGCGCTGTTTGCTGGTGTTTTGTGGTGCGTTTCAACATAGTTTGTGATGTGCTTTAATGTTGGCATGTGTGACGTTTGCCCATGTTGCACGGCTCTGCGGGAAAAAGAATTTCAAAAGAAGAAGGAGATAAGCCCTTATACCTTCTTCTACCATTGCGGCTGACGCTGCGTGGATGTCGTCGTCACGCTATTCCCGTGACATCATCATCCATCATGGCTGTGTTGGTTCTAGGATGGGCGTGGACAGTTGTAGTTGAACACGGAAGCGCAGACTGTTTGTGGTGGTCTGAATTTTCATTAGTCGTTAGCTTTCGCTTAGAATCAGTAATAATACCGAGGTTGCGGTGTTTAGAAGCGGGCGGTTTGCATTGCGTGTTTGTTGGCTTTTACTTCGTTCGTATGCATGTTAAGGGTTTTATGTTTGTGTTTTGCATATTTGCCCACGGAGCAGGACGGTGTCTGGGATGAGAAAGCCGTTGTGGGTGCCTTCAAAAGAACGCGTTGAGCGGGCTAACGTTACGAGGTTCATCAAGTTTGTCAACGAGAAACATGGGCTCAAAATCCGTTCGTACAACGAGTTGTACAAGTGGTCTGTTGATTGTATTCCGGATTTTTGGTCTGCAATTTGGGACTTTGCACAGGTTAAGGCTACTCGCAAGTATGACTGTGTGGTTGACGATTTGACCAAGTTTCCGGGCGCGAGATGGTTTGTTGGCAGTCGGGTGAACTTTGCTGAAAACCTGTTGCGTTACAGGGATGATCATCTAGCATTTATCTTCCGAGGTGAGATGCAGAAGACAGCGAACATGACGTATGCTGAGTTGTATCGTGTTGTGGTTAGGCTGGCTGAGTCGCTTAGAAGGGCAGGCGTAGTTCAAGGCGATCGTGTGGCTGCTTACATGCCCAATTTGATGGAAACCGCCATCGCTATGTTGGCTACTACGAGTATTGGCGCCATTTGGTCTTCATGCGGCAGCGAGCTTGGACCAGTCGCGGTTCTCGACCGCTTGAGCCAGATTGAGCCTAGAGTCTTGTTCGCGGTTGATGGTTATCCATACAAGGGGAAGGCGTTCCATTTTCTGCCTAATGTTGAGAAGATCGCTAGCGAGTTGCCTTCGCTTGAGACTGTGGTTGTGGTTCCGTACATGAGTGAGAAGCTCGACATAGGCAGCGTTCCCAAGTCTGTACTGTACACAGATTTCCTCTCTCGTGACAGTTCGTCTGAGCTTAGGTTTGAGCAGAGGGATTTCAATCATCCGGTGTACATTATGTTTTCGTCGGGCACCACGGGCAAGCCGAAGTGTATGGTTCAGGGTTGCGGCGTGCTCATCAACCACCTGAAGGAGCTATTGCTGCATTCGGATGTGAAGCGTGAAGACCGTGTCTTCTATATTACGTCACCGAGTTGGATGATGTGGAATTGGCTGCTTGGCTCGCTGGCTGTGGGCGCCACAGTTGTCTTGTATGATGGCAACCCGAACTACCCCGATTGGACGGCTATGTGGCGGATGGCGCAGGATGAGAAGATTAGCATTTTTGGTTGCAGCGCGAGTTACATTAATTATCTCCGAAGCGTCGGTGCCAAGCCGGGCAGGGATTTTGACCTTTCAGCCCTTAAGCAGATCAGTCAGACGGGTTCGCCTTTGTCGGCAGAAGGCTTCGAGTACGTTTATCGTGAAATTAGATCGGACCTGCATTTCAATTCTATTGCTGGTGGCACTGACATCAACGGTTGTTTCGCTATCGGCACTCCGATTCAACCAGTCTATGCTGGCGAACTGCAGGGTCCAGCTTTGGCAATGAAGGTGAAGTCGTACAATGAGAAAGGCGAATCTGTGGTCGACCAGCAGGCTGAGCTTGTGTGTGAAGCGCCCGCGCCCTGCATGCCCATTTACTTTTGGAATGACCCGGATGGCAAGAGGTACAAGGACGCATACTTTAACGTGTTTCCGGGTGTCTGGCGGCACGGTGACTGGATACTAGTCCACGGTGACACTGGCGGCATAACCTTCTTGGGCAGGTCGGATTTCACGTTGAAGCCCTCTGGCGTGCGCATTGGACCAAGCGAAATCTACAATGTAGTGGAAAAGTTTCCAGAAGTAGCTGACAGCATGGCTGTGGGACAAGCTTGGAAAGGCGACGAACGCGTCATCCTATTCGTCAAGCTCACACAAGGCTACGCATTGACTGAGGATTTGAAGAGCAAGTTACGAGTAGCGTTGAGGGAGCAGGCTTCACCAAGGCACGTTCCAGCATTAATCATTGAGGCGCCAGACATACCCTACACATTCAACATGAAGAAAGTCGAAAGCTCGGTAGCGAACATCATCCACGGCAGACCAGTAACAAACAAAGATGCTTTAGTCAACCCTGAATCATTAGTGTTCTATGAAAAAATCCTACCAGAACTCCAGAGAGATTAGACCCTAGTCATTTCAGGGCTCTGCATAGAATCTCTATCCAACCAACATTTCAACAAATGCAACGCGAGCTAGTGCATGTGCGAATCATGTCCTCGATTTCTTATCGATCGTCTGCATAGTGTCCTTCCTTCTTTCTCTCTCTGACCCGGACAGATAAACAGACAGACAGAGTGTTTGCGCTTGGTTTGCACGTACAAGTCATAAATAGCTACGAGTGATAAAAGCCAATTGTTCATGAATATAGTTCGTGTCTCTGATGAGTGACAAAGAGAGAATTAGAAAGCTCATGGAAGAAGCCGAATTCGACATAAAGGCAGATGATCGCAAGAAGGCAGCTCTGAAACTGTTCCAAGCATCAGGAATGGCGAAACGGACACAAGACGAAG
>Ga0315306_10000485_pt1 | contig 19119 bp, 14 predicted proteins | sample TDP1_MG_FD_203803 | JGI IMG/M metagenome (GOLD analysis project Ga0315306, IMG submission 203803) | Freshwater sediment microbial communities from Lake Towuti, South Sulawesi, Indonesia - TDP1 | ecosystem: Environmental > Aquatic > Freshwater > Lake > Sediment | place: Indonesia: South Sulawesi... | reverse complement strand
ACATGGAAAACTTGATGCTACAATATCGTCTCGGGCCAAATGGAGCTTTGGTCATGGCAGCAGACTTGGTCGGAGAATACATCGAAGAGATCAAAGAAGAGATAGACGAAACCGGAACCGATATCCTCATGGTCGACACACCTGGCCAGATGGAGCTCTTTGCGTTTCGAGAAAGTGGACCGTTCATATCTCAAGCTCTAGGGGAGGAGGAGAAGGCAATACTCTACTTGTTTGATGCGCCGTTCTGCAGGAACGCGTTGAACTATGTATCGAATATGTTTATCGCCACGGCGATATACAGCAGGTTAGCTCTGCCTCAAGTCTACGCATTGACAAAAACAGATCTCATCATGCCTCAAGAGTTACAGGAAATCCTAATACGATCAGAAGACTCCGATTCCTTGGAATCCGCGATCGAGACGAAGCTTGGCGAAGCAGCTTCTATCGTTATCCGGGATCTTGCAAGGTCCATCACAACATCCGGCCTCGAATTTGACCCAGTTCCAGTTTCAGCGAAGGACAATACGGGACTTGGTGATCTCTATGCAGAACTGACTCGGGTGCTTTCGAGAGGCGAGGAACCTACTCAGTAGAGCTGAAAGGCTTTTAGGTCCTGTAGGCGAATTAACCTACTCTCCCATGTCCTCTCCGAAAAGCGCGCTAGGCTTGCCGATTGTGGCATGGCTAGTGATAGCGGCGGCTTTCCTTGGTTTCGTCGCAGTCGTTCGAGGAAAGAGACTGAGGACTCGAGAGATCTCATTAATAGCGGCACTAGTCTCAGCATGCTTGGCTAGCAATTACGCCTTGATCTGGCTTCCTAACATAAAGGCAATGGATCTGATAGTCTTCGTTAGTGGACTGCATTTTGGCGGATACATCGGGGCGATGGTAGGCGTTCTTGTGTGGGCGATATATGGATCCGTGAATCCCTACGGGTTCGTCTTGCCTATTTGGCTGGGATGTATGGCTTCTGAATCCCTGTTTGGTATTGGGGGAGGAGCGGTCCGTGGATATTCCTCAAGGAATCGCGCCAATGTTGGGCAACCAGCATGGCTAATGGCCGTTGTGGGATTTCTAATAACCTTCATCTATGATCTTGCGATGAATTTCATGAGCGCAATAACAATCAGTTGGTTTGAGACACGCCTTGAAACGATTGTTGCCGTAATTGTTTCGGGAATTCCTTTTGCAGTGGTTCATGAACTCAGTAATGGAATAATCTTCTTTCTAGGAGTTGGCCCTCTTGACTCTTCTATTGGAAGAATAGCTGGGAGTAAGAATTGTGTTGACTGACAGAAGACAATGTTGGAGAATCGCAGCTTGCGTCTTCCTCTGTTGGGCTCTGGCAGCATCGATGCTTGCAGTCTACTACCAGCGTCAATACGCTCAAACCTTACAACGATTCGAATCGACAACGATCAGGATCTACGTTATCTTCGACTATGGAAATGGCTCAACGTACAGAAGGCAACATAGAGACACGCTAGCCCTCGCAGGTGAATCCTTACTACTAGTAACGATCAGGCTAGCCAAGGTGAAGTATGACACATACGCGATTGGAGTGCTTGTTGTCTCAATTGACGGAATCGAGAACACAAAGACCAAGGCATGGCTCTGGTACCATTGGGACGACCAGTCCAAGAGTTGGCTTCTCGGCGAGACAGGACCAGACGGATTCATCCCGCGAAACGGCCAAGTCTTGATCTGGTACTACACCTCCTTTGAGCCATGGCCGCCAAGCCCTCCAGATCCTCCAAGTATGGCTATGCATGAGGGCTGCTTTCAGGGATGCTGCGGAAAATGAATAGGCTTGACGAGACATACTTGCTTCTGGTCCTAAGGGAGCTGAAGACCGTTGGGAGATATCGTCTCTCAGCGATTCTCCAGAAGCCAGAAGGTGCTGCAAGAGGCATACTGAGGAGATATCGGCAAAGAGGAATGATAGTTTCCAAACCCAGGAAAGGTGTTTCGTTAACGGCCAAGGGTTTACAGAAACTCAATCAGCTATTGTCAGACCTCTCAATCGGAAAGACACAGGTGATCAAGGGAAAAATGCTCGGAGTTGGTCCAGAGAATGTGCTTTTGCACATCAAGGATAAGGGGCACCAAGTAAAGCTAGGTGTGGAACAAAGAGACGCAGCTGTGGCAGCAGGAGCCCGTGGAGCTCTTATTCTGGTCTACAAGAATCGCATCCTAAGTCTTCCTGGTGTCTACAGGGATATCGCCAGAGACCTAGGGCTTGAGAGAAACCTGTTAGGGGGCATTCACACATCTGAGAACGATGTTCTGGCTGTCTCCTTTGCTGAGGCTTGGTGGAAGGCCATGAGAGGAGGAATCGCAATTGCTGAATCTCTTTCCTGAAAGATACCTCGCGCCGCTGTATGCCTAGTCCTATCCTGACCTGACGAGGGTCCCCTGTAACTTCTCGATGAAATTGGGGACATTCACTCTCGACCTGTCAAGGCTTTGGAGGCTTTCGCTGATCGATCTACTACTACTCATGAAAAGATTAAAAGCGAAGTTCCCAAATGTTCTCGCCCGTCTGATTGTAACAGGCTTCTCATGTTTGAAGATCTTCAACTAGGCGTGATGACGATGGGGAGAAAAACAAGCGAAATAGTCCAAAGAGCACTAGAAGGCGGACGCCTAAACCTGCTTGAACCTGAAGCCAAAGCAATCTGTTTGGACTATCACATACCCGTTCCACCATTTGAGTTGGCGAGGAACGCTGATGAGGCGTCGAGTGCTGCTGAAAGGCTCGGTTACCCCGTTGTGCTCAAAATTGTCTCTCCAGACATTTTGCACAAGACTGAGGCTGGCGGAGTCATGCTAGGCATCAGAAGCACGGCGGAAGTCAGAGAGGCCTTCACAAGAATATCAGACAATGCGGAAAGGTATGATTCAAAGGCAAAAATCGAGGGAATTCTAGTCCAGAAGATGGCTCCTCAAGGAACGGAGGTTATCGTGGGAGGCCTAGTGGATCCCCAATTTGGTCAGACTCTGATGTTTGGTCTCGGAGGGGTCTTCGTTGAAATCTTGAATGATGTCACACTGAGGATTGCACCAATCGCCGAGCAAGATGCTTGTGAGATGGTTCGTGAAGTCAAGGCCTATCCGATGTTGAAAGGTTACAGAGGCAGCCCTCCGGTCGACGAAGACACTATAGTACATATTCTACTGGCGGCTTCGGATCTCATGATGGAAAATCCGCAGATCAATCAGATGGATCTGAACCCGATAATGGCCTACGAGAAAGGCGCCAACGTAGTTGACGCAAGAATGATCCTGCAGAGCTAACAGACCGTCAGTCCTCGTCGAAGCAGCTCTCGCAGTTCCCAGTTCAAAATGCCTCTACGCATCTCCATTCAATATTAATATGGAACAACAGCAATTTCGGCCGGCGTCGCATATGATCCTGACACTTTGCCAAAGCTTATTTAAGAAGGAAAATTCTCCCTCTTACATTATTGTCTGGTCGTGGTTGAGGGCTGGAAATGGCGCAGGTTGCGGAGACGGTCGAGGCTCTCGACGAGAAGATCACGTCGTCGAGAGCTACACGCGACCAGCTAGATGACCAGGCGAGGCTTCTGGCTCAGAAGAGAGACGAACAGAACACTCAGTTCCAGAAGCTGAAGGAGCAAATTCATGAACTAAGAGAAAAGAGGGACTCGCTAAACCTACAAGTGCAAGTGCTCAAGGCGAAGAGGGACAAGGCAAGAAAGAGAGTGAAAACCAAGCGTGACGAGATGGATTCTACAAGGAACATGATTACCGAGCTTGAGAAGAGAGCTTCCGGCAGCTACTCGAGCCTAAAGAAGAGGATGCAAGAGTTAGAGTGGAGAATACAGACGAACCCTCTCTCAGCAAAGGAGGAATCTAGACTTATCGGTCAGATCAAGGGGCTCGAATCCCGAGTTGCAGTCCACGACAGAATACTTCGGTTGAGAGACAAACTGATCATGCTTCAGGCCGAGATCAATGCCGCTCGGCTCGAGGCCAACGAGGCACATGACAAGCTGAGCATATTTGCGGAGGAGAGCGAAGTCTATCATCAGAAGATGATTGAGGTCTCCAAGCAGGCGTCGGATCTGAAATCGAAGGCCGACGAGGCTCATCTTAACTATGTTCAGCTGAAACAACAGGCCGACGAGGCTCATTCCGAGTATGTAAATGCGAAGCAACTCAGACAGAGGATTATCACAGAAGACCAGATGACCCGACTCAGGAAGCAGCAACAGGTCAAGAAGAAGGTTGAGGATATGGCTGAGGGGAAGTTAAGAAGGGGGGAGAAGCTTTCCCTTGATGAGTTCAGGGCTCTTGTCGAAAAAGGGGCGCTATAGGTCCCGCATAAGCTGTCCACTTGTCACTGTTCATATCCAGAGTTCTGAACTCAAGCCATGAGGAATAAGAAGGTTGGCTAAGGTAGCTGTTATCGGTGGATCAGGTCTCGAAAACATGCTGAGGGGAGGAAAGGTCGTTGACGTTGAAACTCGATATGGCAAGTCTCCCCCGGTGACATTCGGCACCATTGACGCCCACGCTGTTGTCTTCGTTGCAAGACATGGCGCGGGACACACGGTTCCACCGCACAAAGTGAACTATCGAGCGATTATCGCCGGGATTAGGAATCTAGGTGTTGAGCGAGTTATCGCAACGAATGCAGTAGGCGCCATCAATAGGAGGTACAAGCCAGGAGACATAGCAATACCTCTGGACATCATAGACTTTACAAAGTCAAGGCCCGGAACACTATACAATGAGGCTCCTGTAACGCACATAGATGTTACTCAACCATATTGCCCAGGTCTGAGACAGGTTCTTGTCAAATCTGCCAAGAAGCACGCCAAACGGGTTTGGAAAGACTCGGTGATAGCTTGCACAGAAGGACCGCGTTTCGAGACTCCGGCAGAGATAAAGATGTTCAGTCTTCTGGGATGTGATTTGGTCGGAATGACGGGGGCTCCAGAGGTCTTCCTTGCAAGGGAAGCGGGGCTATGCTACGCTACAATTTGCTTTGTATCGAATATGGCTGCAGGACTACAGGCCAAAGTGACCCATGAAGAGGTGGAAAAAATAGGTTCGAGAATGGCCTCAACCATAAGAGCCATAGCGTCTGAAACAATTGCTCAACTAGGCAGTGTCGAAGCTTGCACGTGTAGAACACTGCCAAAGAGGGGAGCGTAGAAGTTAGGTTGCTTCGCAGCCTATTGGAAGCGATCGGTGTCTACAAGATCTACGAGAAATGGCTCTTTGACCAAGTCAGGCACAAAGAGATGCCTCAGCACATAGGGGTTGTATTGGACGGGAATCGGAGATGGGCTGTGGGACGCATGCTTCCTCCTTGGGAGGGCCATAAATTCGGCGCGAAGAAGGCAGAGGACTTTCTCGAATGGTGCCTGCAACTTGGGATACAGACTATCACTGCTTACGTCTTCTCAACTGAGAACTTCGAGAGATCAGAGAACGAAGTCTCTCAGATCTTCAGCATTGTCGAAGACCAGGCAAGAAGGCTTGACGGGGACCGCAGATTAGCGGAAAACGAAGTCAGAGTGAAGGCAATCGGAAGGATCGAGCTTCTTCCAGGCCGAATCCAGCAGTTGATCACGAAGGTTGAGGACCAAACGAAGAACTACGACAAGCATTTCCTCAACATAGCAATCGCGTACGGAGGCCGAGCTGAGATTGTTGACGCTGTGAGAAAAATGGCCGGAGATCTACAGAACGGAACGATATTGCCCCAGAACATCGAGGAAGACACTTTCCGAGAATATCTGTACACGGCGCATCTTCCCAATCCCTATCCAGACCTAATCATAAGGACTTCTGGTGAGGAAAGGCTTAGCGGCTTTCTACTTTGGCAGTCAGCATACAGTGAACTTTGCTTCCTTGACGTATATTGGCCGGAATTTCGCAAGATCGATCTCCTTCGCGCAATAAGAATCTATCAGAAAAGAAAGCGAACATATGGCCGCTAGGTTATGCCACACCTCTGTGCCTCCTCTTGCGGTTCCTCGGCGGATTACCTAGAGGATCACTCAGAGGTCATGGACGACTCTAACCGGGGCGACATGATCCGTCAGCCTCATTCGGCATCGTGTGCCTAGAAGAGAACAGGAGATGATGCGTCATTGAAACGACCCTGTTTCAGTGTGAGGCCTATTTCTTCTCAAGAACTCAACCTATCTCCTGCACTATTGTGCTTTCTGCTTCTTGGTCCCTTGTTCTCTGCTGGAGAAGGGCGCATGGCCATCAAGTCCTCTCTCGCGTTCGGTCCTGAAGAAAACAAGGCGACGTCTCTTGCTATGAGAGAATTCACGCTGTATGCGGGTTTGAACACTGTTCCTGCAATGATTGTCAGGGTTGACATCAAGTCGATGAGCAAATCAGCCTCCGCTCTGAGATTGTCCACAGGCGAAGACTCAATCTACTCTCTGCTGATTGTCGGAGACCACCTGTATGCGGGACTGTACACTTCGCCAGGCAAGATTGTGAAGGTTCACTTGGCGAGCTTCTCCAAGGTGGAGACGTTGACTCTGCCGATTGGCGAGAACTGGGTCAGCTCATTGGCAAGCTCAAATGGCTTTCTCTACGCAGGCCTGAGGATGTGGCCCGGTAAGATTGTCAAAATCGACCTCAACACTTTCAAGAGAACCGGCCTTCTTGAGCTACGGCCGGGAGAGAACAATGTCTACTCGATGGCGATTAGCGACCGGCATCTCTATGCAAACATTGCGATGAACCCTGGAGGGGTTGCAAAGATCGACCTAGAAACTTTTCGTCAAGTGGGATCGCTACGATTTCTACCAGGAGAAGACTTTGCTCAACCAGTCCATATTTCAGGGGATTTTCTGTTCGCAGGATTTTACAGCAAACCAGGAGGAATAGCGAGAGTTGACTTGAGAAAATTCGAACAAGTTGACCCATCCGCGCATTTCTACAAGGATGAAGATAATGTTCGGAGTCTTGTTGTTCATCAAGGCTTCGTTTATGCCGGGCTTGACACTCGCCCTGGCAAAATCATCAGGCTGGACCAGAACCTCAGGCGATTGGACACGCTGTCGCTAGAAGAAGGCTATGACGGAGTCTATGCGTTTGTTCCGTTGAATGACCTAATTGTCTGCTGCATATACAGTTCCCCAGGGAGGATTCTGCTGCTTAGTTCAGGGACGCCTTCTGAATCTTCATCTTATCAAATCGCGTTTTTTGTATTCTCTTTCATATTGCTGTGCCTTGCTTTCTGGATCTTCAGGAAGAAGAAGCTGAAGTAACTGAGGTTCTTTCGTGATCTGACAGAGGCTTGTAGAAATCGCCCTATGTCCTCTGGGAATCGTTAGTAGTCTATCATCGTTTGCTCCGAGAATGACAACCGAGATCCGCATCATCTGACGGTTTTATGCATACTTGCCTCAAAAGATTATACGATTGCAGGCCTCCACGCAACGGCACGAAGTCGGAGAACGTTGACGGTAGGATTTCGCCGAATACTCTTGCTTCTTTTGGCAATCACATCATTGTCGATCAGTACTGCTGTAGTCTCGTCTGTTTCGGCGACGCATTATGTTAGGTCTTCTTCCACCCTGGAGGCGATGCCCTACTCCGCAAGAAACCGGGTAGTTGAGTTCTCGGTGGACGGGGAGACAAAGAACGGCGATTACATCAAAGCGACGAATGAAGGAGGAGTCGCATTCGTCAAGGGAATACACTTCAGGTTGATTCCTTGGAACGTCGTGTACGACCCGAGAACAAGAGCATGGGTGGTGTTCTTGGCTAACGTGACATCGAAAAACTTCCGAATAGTATATGCGTACCTACACAACGGGACCGGAGCCTTCACCATCTGGTACTACGACTACGAGAATTCCTCGTTCGATGGCTACATATTCTACGGTGCGGATCACATTGCCAACAAGACGGCTATGACCCCGTCTGTCCAGATGCCGAAGCTATCAATTGTGCCAGAAGCGAAACAGCCAAGTGGAATATCTGCGCTAGGGCCCACGCTCTTCGTCACCGATCAACGGGGGCTATACATCAACCGAACCGAGACTCTGTTCCTCTACCCAATCCTTTATCGAGGCTTCACAGGTACGAGTGAACTTTGGCTTTTGGCCGATGATCGTCAGGGCGGATACTACTACTCAATATTCTACCTGTTCGAGAATGACAGAGACCACGTATTTCGGGGTCACACAGTCCGTCTGAATGATCTCTACCAGATTGCATTCGAAAATATTGCAGCTCAATGGACGCCTGGCCTCTTCCCATTCTTGTTGAATGTCAACTCCGACTTGAGCAATGTGACAGTCAAGATCAACGGTTTTCCGTTCAAGGCAGATGGGTTTGGAAGGATCGAGATACGTGTTCCAGCAGGAGACATCCACATCGAGGCCCAGAAGGAGATAGCAGTCGGGCGAGGCGTAAGAAAGGTCTTCGACGAGTGGAAGTGGCTCACAAGGTCAAATCCTACCACCCTAAGAATGACAAGTAATGCGAACCTGTACCTCTCATACAGGACGCAGTTCTATCTATCGGTGAGTTCCCAACACGGGGCTCCAGTCGGCGAAGGATGGTATGAGGCAGGCACAGCCGCCAACGTCACTGTAAATCCCATCATTGATTTCATGAACGGAACGAGACTGGTCTTCTCTTGTTGGACAGGAGATGAGAAGATCGACAGCTCTGCGGGCAGAATAATTATTGACAGACCGAAGACACTGCGCGCAAACTGGAGGTGGCAATATGAGATCCAAATTTCGACAAGGGGGCTACCTCCCGACACGTCTGTCAGTGTCACGGTGAATGAGAATAGGACAAGTTTAACCGCACCCTTCAAACACAGGCAGTGGATTGACTCCAATTCAGCTCTGATTATCAGTATATTCCCAACCAATCTGACCTCGAGTGAGACCAGATTTGTTTTTCGTCAATGGCAGATGGAGACGGGGGGAACAGTAACTTTCCCAATCAGCGTGACAAGCCCTATGCAACTGATAGCGAGATATGAGACTGCCGAGCCTTTTGCTGGAAAGATAACAATCTACGCCGTTCCCAGCACTCTGCTTCCAGGGGACATAGTTACACTCAAGGGTAGTATTAGCCCTGCTCGGTCTGACACCAACGTTACCATATTCTGGAGTCCAGAGTCGGCGGAGTGGCTTTCTATCGGGACAGTCACAGCAGACTCAAAGGGCAGCTATGAGTTCACATGGAAACCTTGGGACATTGAGAAGATCTACTTCAAGGCTAGATGGACCTATGACCTCGACTACGAGCCGATAGAGAGTCCTGTTGCCGTCGTGACTCGAATCATCCCGCCGAAAGGGGCCTCTTCAAAATGGCCGGAGTTTCTACAAAGCTTCGTCAAATTCCTTGACACCTTGCATGTACCCAGTAGATTGACGGCGATGCTCCTCTATCCCCTGATCAGCGTCAATGCATTGGTTGGGACGCATTTCACGGCTATGGGAGGTCCTCAATGGCTTCAGGAAGTTTTGGTGTGGATTCTGACGGGGGCCTTGGTGGGTCCGCTCTACATCGGGCCCTTTCTTGTTATCTTTGCCGTGGCATGGAGGAAATTCACGCGGAGAAAGCCGTCAGCAAGACCACTTCTGCCGATGGCCGTCTTGACCTTCATCGGAATGGGACTAACGCTGCTCGGGCAGTTCTTGTCCACACCCCTGATCGCTCAATTGGGGTTTGCGATTGCTACAATCGCTCCATCGTTTCTAACAGCGTTTCTAGCTGCATTTGTAGCAGCAAAAATCTCATAGGTCCTCACATGTCTTTGGCCTCAGGACTGATTGTGATACTGCCACACGTCATGCGGAAAGTGGACGTTCAAAGTTCGTTATGACCTACTGGTCTGTCATATCTTCCTTTTAAGGGCCAAGGACTCCCTCGCGACCGTGGATAGCTGCAACTATCGACGCCTGAGCAGAAAAATGACCCGCACATGTAGATTTTCACTGAATTCTGTCGCGGGCTCTGCATGATATTGTGCTCTGAACCGCTTTATTTCACGGAAAGGGCAATGAAAGGCGCTTCGCGGCCGCTCGATAGCAGAATACTTGTGAGAAGGAGGAACACAAGTGAAACATACCTGTAGCACGATCCTCACGCTGCTTGCTCTTCTGACTTCCATTTCTGCTACATTTGGCGGAACTGCAGGTCCCTGGCTCGGCACTCCATCAATTCGGGCCAGTGCTCCAAACAGCTTCTCGCCTCCATTCAATGAGACTGTTCCGATACCAGTCCCGCTCACAATCTCGCTCGGATATCCGCTGGCACCTTCAGGCTCTCAGCCTGCAATCGTGCTTTGCGTCGAGTTCACAAATGTGAATCACACGAAGACCAAGAACGAAATCCAAGACGTCGTCTTCAGTAGGGTTAGCCACTACTACCAAGAGAACTCATACAACAAGATCTCTCTTGCAGGAGATGTTTCTCGATGGTACCAAATGAACAAGACCGTCGGGGCATACGGGCGAGATGGGTTGAGCATCGATGACCCGAACGGCGACGGATCTCCTGACAGCTGGATCCTCATCCAAGAGGCAATCGACGCAGCCGACTCAGAGATAGATTTCAGCAAGTATTCCTATGTCATGGTACTTCATGCTGGGTCAGGCCAAGAAACTTCAGGTAACCCGAACGACTTGTGGTCCTGTGCTTACCTCATGGGGGTCTGGTTCAGGACACGAGACGGGATCTCCTTTTCGAAGGCAATGATCGTCCCAGAGACTGAGAGTCAAGGAGCAGACATTGTGGGCGTGATCTCTCACGAGTTTGCCCATCTTCTGGGGCTGCCAGATCTCTACGATCCCTATCGAAGGACGGACTATGTTGGGCGGTGGGAGCTTATGGGGAAAGGGCTCTGGAACGGCAACCCACCTGGTAGCAGTCCATCTCACATGTTTGCTTGGGCAAAGATCAGACTCGGATGGATATCAGAAAGTCAAGTTACAGTACTGCCAAGTGGGATAATTAGCAATGTGACACTCAATCCGATAGAGCAAAATGGGACAACCCTCGCCCTCAAGATTCCAATCACAGAAAGAACATACTATCTGGCTGAGTTAAGGCAGCGGATAGGATATGATATTGGTCTGCCGGACACTGGTCTTCTGGTAACTTACGTCGACATAAGCATCCCAGGACCTGGAGGCGTTCGGATAGTCGACGCAAATCCGCTGACGGCTACGCTGGACGATTGTTTGTTCAAGCCAGGCCGTACGTTTACAGACACTGCCAACAAGATATCTCTGTCAATTTCGGGAACAACCGGAGAAAACTATCGTATACAGATCAATCGCGTGGGACCTGCTCCTGATCTAGCCATCGCAAAACTGGAAATTACACCTTATCCTCCGCGTTCAGGCCGAGTACTGGCACTGATCTTTCACATAAGAAATGAAGGTACAGCGACTGCGTCAAGCTTTGCTGTCCACGTCTATCTTGACGCTAACATCCTGTATACTAACATTTACACACTTGAACCAGGAAGCGCCCAGCTCGTACAGTTGACTTGGAACGCCACTTTCGGAAAACACACCGTGAGGTGCATCGTGGATTCAGCTAGACGACTGAGTGAGATCAACCGTTCCAACAATGAGGTCACCCGCGAATTCATAGTAGGGTCTGTCCTCTCGGTTAGACTCCCATGGATAGGAGGATCGATCAAAGTCAACGGTACGACATATGCCTCAAACGGAACCTCAGAGATCGAGGTGCCCATTCTGCCAGGGGAGCAGACGATCGAAGCGCCACAGGAACACGTCATATCCTACGGGACGCGACGTCTCTTTGTACGATGGAGCGACGGCCACACTTCGAACCTGAGAGTCCTCCATGCAACAGGGGACATCTATCTCTCTGCAGAGTATAAGACCCAGTATCGTCTCATAATAAATTCAGGCAAAGGCACAACCTCGGGGAACGGCTGGTACGACAAGAACAGCACAGCGACTGCAAGGGCAACTTCTCCCTCTCCGACGAATGACGGGAAGACCCGCTTCATGTTTTCTCATTGGAGCGGAGACCAAGCTTCAAACTCCACCGTCCTTCAACTCTTGATGAACCAACCATACAATGTGACGGCAAACTGGATCGTTGAACACTACCTCACAATATTGTCCTCTGCAGCAACATTTGCTGAGCAAGGATGGCACAAAGAGGGAACTGAGGTGCAGCTGAGGGCATCATCTCCTATCGACCATGGGAACCGCACCAGAAGAGTGTTCATCAACTGGTCAGGCGACATGACCTCGGAATCGGAAGAGACTTCTATCACAATGAGCGGGCCGCGAACAATATTCGTGAACTGGAGAACAGAGTATGAGCTTCAGATCCTAAGCGAACATGGGAAGGCATCAGGGCAAGGATGGATTCCAGCTGATTCAACAGCAAGATTCTCCATCGAAGCCACAGTCGACCTAGGAAACGGAGTCCGCCACGTCTTCGCGGGGTGGAGCGGCGACTACGAAGGTCTTTCTTGCGAGGCCTCAGTGGTGATGGATGTTCCCAAGGTCATAACTGCAAACTGGAGAAAGCAGTACTTGGTCAACTTTAATGTTGTCGGCCTTCCAAACGGTACTAGTGTTTCAGTTGGAGTCAACTCACAATGGCGAAATGGGACCATGCCTTACTCATTCTCGGAGTGGGTAGACGCAGGGTCTGTCATCGAGCTTGGAGCATCGTCCAAGCTCCAAGCAGGCTCTGACCAATATGTCTTGCAGGGCTGGAGGAGCTTTTATGGGCAGTCGATTGACCCTCCTCTGGCGGTCAACTCTCCCACAAACCTTGAGCTTGTCTACGTTAGGAAACCAAAGGGCCTTCTGGATATCTTGGTGGCTACGTACGGAGTTGACGGCCTTCCTGAACTTGCACTCTTGACGGCCGCTAGAGAACGATATGTTTCAAGAAGCTTTGCAGGAAAACACTGGTCCAACATCTTCGACGAGATCTGTCATTCTCTGGCTCCAAACCTGGCCACCTTGATATGTGAGAATCCAACCCTCAGAAGGGCCTTGGGAGTGCTGTTCTACCCAACTGTGCGGATTCTTGGTCTATCAGCTTCGGCCTACTTTGCGGTCGGCCCGGGCTCGGAAGTTGCCTTCTTCGCGGCTGGTCTAATTGCATCGGCGATGATCGGCGTTGTTCACTTTTCGCCTCTCTTTCTGTTGGGGCTCTATGTGACCAGAACGAGAAGACGTAACATAGGAAGGAACTTGCGCAAATATGTTGGAATAGTTCTCCTGATCTCCGCCGAGCTGATAATCTTTGGCGAGATAACACATGCTCCTATAACAACCACAGCTGGAACCTTCATTCTCCTTGCAGTATCCGCATGCCTATCCAGCGCAGGGGTGGCCCTCATGATATACTGGATCGCCAAAAAGATCCGAAAGGGAAGCATAACGTCTAGAAACGATCGTGACTCCAAAACCTTAATGGGATTGCTTCCGAAGCATACATAAGTGGAGATGGTCAACAGATGAAAAAAGGCACAGAGATTGCATCGATCGCATTGACAGCAGCGGTCCTAGTCTTGCTTATAAGCTCCGCACCTAACACAGCTGGGATAAGACCAGTCGGCGGCATGTTGACCGGAAGGGTCTGGGGATACACTTGGCTTGATGACCCTGTGCCGCTTGTGTGGGCCAGGGTTTCAGCATACAGTGGTAACATCCTAGTCGAATCGGTTTCGACTGGTGCTAACGGCAGCTACACGATGTATCTGCCTTCGGGGCTCCTCAACGTGACAGTTGAGCATCCAGGCTTCAAGATGCAGAGCAGGGTCATAGCGATTTCCGAGGGAGGGTCAGCTCAAATGAATTTCTACTTGGAGAGGTCGGAGATTCCTATACCTGAGTTTGCGGCGCATCTGCTGCCCATCATCGCGGCGGCTGTGCTAGTCTTAGCAATAGCCCTTACGAAGAAACGCAGCCGGAAGAAGTAATCAAAATATCCAAAGCTGTTCGTGCAGACGCTAGTAGTCTAGTCCACACAATACCAAAGAACCTTTAAAAACTCTTTAAGACCCCGGTCTCCGCCCTACAGAAACCTCATCAATCGAACGGCAGGAGCACGGCAGATTCTGGTCTACATCAAGAAGATCGAGCTGAGAGGTTTCAAGACATTCGGAAAAAAAGTCTCTATCTCACTAGATCGCGGTCTCACCGTCATAACTGGACCCAATGGGTCAGGCAAGTCGAACGTTATGGACTCTGTCAGGTTCGCCTTGGGAGAGCTGAGCCCAAAAGAACTCCGCTGCACCTCTTTCTCTGACATCATTCACAAGACTTCACCTCAACTGCAGTCTAGATCTGTGTGGGTATCGATCCAGTTCGACAATTCAGATAGGCGAATACCCGTCGAGGCTGAAACAGTCACAATTTCACGAGAGTTCCGAAAGGGAGAAGGGGTCTATCGTCTAAATGGCAGAAGAGTGCCTCGGAAGCAGCTGACAGAGGTACTATCATCATCCGACATTCAAGTTACAGGTTACAATCTAATTCCTCAACACGCAGTAACCAGACTGGCCGAAGTCACAGCGGAGGAACGTCGCAAGATAATCGAGGACATGACTGGAATAGGCATCTACGACCTGAAAAAGCAGGAGGCTCAGAAACAACTTGACATTGCCGACACAAACCTCAGGGTCGCCTCAGCAAGGACAGACGAAGTCAGAACCAGAGTAGAATCACTTGAAAAGGAAAGAAACGACTTTCTCAGATACACCTTTCTTAACAGAGAAATAGGCAGACTCGAAGCCAGAATCCTCTCAAGGGAACTGGGGAAGCTCAGAGGGGAACTACAACAACTGCAAAAAGAAGCTGGCGTAGTGCAGGAGAGAATAGACGAGATAAAAAGAAAAAGAGGTGAGCTGACCACACGAAGAAATCTCCTCGAATCGAAGAAGAGGGAGCTGGAGCACGAAGTAGTCGAAAAAGGAAGCAATGAACTGTTTCAGGTAGAGAGAAAAATCGGAGATCTTAACACGACCATAACCAGCCTAACGACACAAATCAAGTCCGAACAGAACAACCTTGGAGCGCTCAAGAAACAGAGAGAAGCTACTCAATATCATCTCAACCAGATTCAAGCCTCCCTCAGTCAAAAGAGGGTAGAACGCAACAGCCTTCAAAGAAAACATCAGGCGGCTCTCACATCACTAGCCCAAAAGCAAGAACAGTACGAGGAACTCTCCGAGAAGGTCCGTCTAACGAGACAGAGACTGGGAGAGAACACAGTGAAGATCGAGGAAATCGAGCAGCAGATGGAGAAAGTCTCCAAGCAGTTGACCAGCATCGAGACGCAGACCACAAGCAAAACGGCTAGGATCGAGCTGCTTGACGGGCAAAAACAAAATCTGGAAGCACGAAGCGCGGATTATTCAAGAGTCATCGAGGACATGGGCGCTCGATTAGATGAGATCAGAAAGCTGAGAGAGGAAGAAGAGAGCAGAGTTGAGGCTAGTGGCTGCAGGACTGAGCAAAGCCAGCTTCATTTGAGAACGAAAGAAGAAGAAATCGCTAAGGCTGCGGAGGTTGCTGAACAGGCACGTGTGTCACTAGCTGAATTCGAAACCCAGCATGAGCTCATTGAAGCATTATCGCCGGAAAAGTCCGCCCTCAAGAGAATTGAGGAGATGGCGTCCGCGGGAGCAATCGCGGGAGTATACGGAACACTCCAGAATCTCGTCAAGATCAACGAAAAATGCATAAGAGCTACTGAAGCAGCGTCTGCCGGTTGGATGACGGCGCTTGTAGTCAAAGACATAGAAACGGCTATGCTCTGCACAGAGATTCTAAAAAGGACAAAACTAGGCAGGATCAAGATCATACCGGCCGAAAGCGTCTCGCCCAAGGCACCAATCGATGATTGTTCAAGCCTTTCCGGCGTACTAGGACCCCTCGTGAACTTCATTGAATGTCCTGACGAAGTGAAGCCTGCCTTAAACTTCGTCTTTGGAGACACAGTTCTTGCCGAAGACCAGAAGACGGCCTTTCTGGCTTCCGTCGAGGGAATGAGAGCCGTCGTCCTGACAGGCGACCTCTATGAGCCGGGAGGAGGAATAGAGGCCGGATACTTCAGAGAACCCTTTGACCTGACATCTATCATTCCAAGACCTTCGGCGATTGAAAACCTTGATCGAACACTTCGGTCCTTGGAAACGTTGATTGAGCAAGGAAAAGCAGAGATACAGAGACTGACCGACGAACTCTCCAATCTGAAGCAGACTGAAATTGAAGGAAGAGGCGCTATCGAGAGAGCTACCAGATATATGCAGGAGACCAAGGAGAACTTTGAATTCGCAAAGAAATCCCTTGAGACAGCAAGATCAAGAATCAAAGCCGTCTCGGATGAGACCGAGAAGGAAAGAGAAGCACTTTCTCAACTCAGAAACCTTCAGAGTGAAACTCGTGAAAAACTCCTCCAATTCCAGAAGGAGAGAAACTCGCTAAAGCTCTCGGTCAAACCCAGCTACCTGGTTCAAATTGAGAATGAACTGCTCGCCCTGACAAAATCGCTGAACGAAATGAAGCAGGAACAGATCCATGTCGAGGGCGGAATATCGTCCCTCGAGGGATCGATTGGGGCGCTGGCCCCAGGACTGGATCAGGCTCGCATTCAATCCAGAACACTGAATCAAGAGATCGAAAGAACCGAGAAGAGCGTTAACGAAGCCAAACAAGCCCTAAACCTGGCTCAAGTTGAATTAGAAGCACTGACCGGAAGGAGAGAAGCGCTTGTATCTAACGTCTCCGCGGTCAGAGAGAGACTTGGGGAAGTCGAAGCAGAGCATACAGAAATCCAAGAAGAGATCGGCAGAACTTACGGAGAGTACGAGTCCACCGGTCAAGCAAACAGTCACCTTTCAGAGTCGATCGGAGAGAAGGAAGCACAGATCTCCATCCGACTTGCCAAACTCAGAGATTTGGGCTACGAGGAATCGGTCGAGCCAGCTGACGAAGGAGCTAGAAAGACTGAAGCCATTCTGGAGACACTGCGCAGGGAACTGGCAAGCATAGGTGCAGTGAATCAGCTCGCCCCTCAACAATACGACGAGGTCACAGGCAACTACAAGCAACTATCAGTGAGAATAGGGGAACTCGAAAGAGAGAAGCTGTCAATAGTCTCATTCATGAACGAGCTTGACCGGAAGAAACATGACGCCTTCATGAACTCGTTGAACCAGGTCAACAAGAACTTCCAGCAGACATTCGCTGACATAACAGACGGCGGTAGCGGGAGGCTGGCGCTAGAAAATCTTGAGAAACCGTTTGAGGGAGGTCTGGAGATGCTCCTTCAATTTCCAAGCAAGGCGGAACTTGCTGTCAGTTCTGCTAGCGGAGGCGAGAAATCGGTGGCAACCGTGTGCTTCCTATTCGCTCTCCAAAGCATCCACCAACTTCCTTTCTACATATTCGACGAGATCGATGCTCACCTGGACGTCTTGAATTCACAGAGGCTAGCGGAACTCCTCAAGTCGAGATCAAAGGGTTCGCAGTTCATTGCGATCTCATTACGGGACACGACGATCAGTCGAGCCAACAAGGTCTACGGTGTCTTTGTCCAAGAGGGCGTGTCCCAGATCGTCTCACTACCAACGGCGGTGGCGTCCAATTGACAGAGGTCGTGAACGTGAAACCCTTCTGGCTACTGCCCCCCTACGTGATTCTATTCGACCTGATAAGGCTTCACAGACTCAGGCCTTGGGATGTGAATGTCGCTTCTCTATTGAACTCCTTTCTTGCCGAAATGAAGAAAGGCGGATACATTGACTTCACAGCATCCGGAACAGCTCTCCTCTCTTCTTCGATAATACATCGAATGAAATCCGAAGATGTGCTCAAACTAGAGGAGCCACCCAAACCTCCGCCACCCAGAATCAACGAAACTGTCCCGCCGCCCCTGCCTCTCCCAATAAGGTACGAGTTCACCTCAGCCTCTGTCGAGCAGCTCATCATAGTGCTCGAGGAAGCCCTTGAAAGCGAGAAACTTGCGTTGGCAAAGCAGAAGAAGTCGCTCTTTCTGCCAACTCAGCTCACAGATGGACTGGACGAATTCTTCACAGACATCGATAGACGATTGGAAGCATTTCATCTCCGTCTCAAGCAGCTATCAAAGAAGAGATCATTAATCTCATTCCTGAAGCTTACGAGAGGACTGCCGGTAATGGAGATCGTAAGGCAGTTCATAATGCTCCTATTTCTTGCTTGCCAAAACAAGCTTGTTCTCCTCCAAAGCCGAGAGTTCGGCGACATCGCCATAAGACTTACGGAGATCGTACATCACGTTGGCGCAGAATGATCTGATAGGCGTCCCAACAGGCAGGGCCAAGCTCATCGAGGGCGCTCTCTACGTCGCTGGGAGGCCTCTTGATCTGCAGACTCTTGCATCCATCGTCAAGCTGAGATCAGCGGACAGGGTCAGAGCGATGGCCAGGTCAGTCGCAGAACGGTACAGACAATCTGACACATCACTTGAGGTGCTTGAACTTCAAGACGGAAGATTCGTCATGCAATTAAGGCCAGAATACGTTGGCGCAGTTAAGAGACTTGCGACGAGAAGGTTGCTCACTCCTGGCCCTCTTAGGACCCTGTCGTTCATCGCCCTCAGACAACCCGTAACTCAAGCGTACGTCGTCAGAGTCAGAGGGAAACTTGCATATGATCATGTGAGGCAACTCAGAGATCTCCAGCTCGTTTCAGAGTCAAAGCTCGGACGAACCAAGATTCTGAGGACGACGCAGACCTTCGCCGACTATTTCAACTTAAGTCAAGACGCTAGACTGATGAAGCGCCAGCTTGAGAAGCTGTTCAAAGAACTATCGTCAGTCAAGGGTCAAGAGAAGACCAAAGACGGCTAGCATACCGGAATCTTTCCTTCCACAAGATCCTTGCAGAAGCTGTCGAGCTTGCTGAGTTCATCATCTATGATGTCTCTAACCTGATCTGATACTTCTTCTATCCTCGTCGCCTTCGAGAGGACGAGCTGTGCTGACGCTATCGCAGGCTGATCTATCGGCATTCCTATCTTGCTGAGGAGCCAGACGTAGACTTCGTCGACGCCGGAGACTCCTCTGCATATTCTATCCGCAATCTTGAAGCTGAG